>Ga0100398_1004909_pt1 | contig 10831 bp, 9 predicted proteins | sample CryGeymeta201522_FD_81568 | JGI IMG/M metagenome (GOLD analysis project Ga0100398, IMG submission 81568) | Groundwater microbial communities from Crystal Geyser aquifers in Utah, USA - Crystal Geyser metaG 2015-22 | ecosystem: Environmental > Aquatic > Deep subsurface > Groundwater | place: USA... | reverse complement strand
CTTTATTTACTGACATACATCGCTCCTTTTATCATGTGATCTCTGCACCGTTTACTGTCCAGGATCAGGTTTTTCTGGTGTGTTACCACTGCCGGAGGTGACGCTGCAAAATCCTAGTCATCTATCATCCAGCCACAGGTCAAACTTCTCCCAGTGCCGATTATAGCCGACCCATCTGTTTTTCGCGTCGCTTCCGCCGCCAAACTTTGGTTTTAAAGGGTAATAGAACGCTTCTGATTTATTGATCATTAGATGTTAGAATTGTCAGCCCGAGCCAATAACCACAATCCTGGAAATACCGCTAAAGGATATTCAGTACCCGCCGATAACAGTTAACAAGAACGTAATCAATTTGAATATGAATCAATAATAGTCCAGATATTTTCGCAAGCACCTGGTTTGTATCCGCTCTGACTTTGCCATCTATCGAGCTGACGCAGAAAGAACTTACGATATAGATATCGAAGCGAGAAGATGATGAACACAAATGAACAACGTGATATTGATCTGAGAAATACGGAATTACCTCAAGTCGCTGTTGAATCAGCAAGTTCCGTCAGTATTTCGCGTAGAAATTTCACCAAATCCAGCTTGGCAGTTTCGGGGGTCTTGCTCACCCTCGCCAGTCGTTCGGCAGTGGGTGGCGATCTGGTCTGCAAATCTCCTTCCGGCTTTCTTTCAGGCAATACCAGTGTTCATGGTACACCCACGACTTGCAGTGGCCGCTCCCCGGGGTACTAGGGTACCCGGCCTGATCAGTGGCCGATGCCCTACGAACCAGGAAAATGCGTGAATAACTGCCAATCCTCTCAAGGCTCTGACTCTTCTTCAAACTCTTCAAGTAAGGAATCTTCTTCAAACTCTTCAAGTAAGGACTCTTCTTCAAACTCTTCAAGTAAGGACTCTTCTTCGGGTTCTTCGGGTTCTTCGGGTTCGAATTCATCCTCGCAACCATCAGCTTGGAATTCCTGTACCAAAGCATCGGACTGGGAGGAAGGAACACGCTTTTGCAGCGTATTTGATTGCTATGGCAACGGTTCCATCTACTCACAATATTCCATGATGCAAGTGTTATGGCTGAATGGAAACCAGGATCCGTACCAGTTAGGCGCTCACTTCGTCTCTGCCATACTCAACACGAGAATGGGGGTCACCCCCATTTTGAGCGATACCGAGATCGTGAACATCTTTAATGAGTGGAATCGCAAAGGGTTTTTTGAACCTACCGCAGGCGTGAAATGGTATGCCCCGGATATCGTTGCTTACTTCCAATCCACACTATCATGACACCCAATCAACAGTTCCTGCAGAGCTGGGGGTTTTCTGCCTCTTTTACCCCGCTGCTGGATGCAAACAGCATGTGGCGTATCGCCGATTCGCTACACTTACGTTCATGGGGAGACGAATACGTTGTTTACCACCCCCTGTCTGGCGACACTCATCTGCTGGGTAAGGCGGCAGCTCATTTACTGCTTGCATTGCAACAAGCTACAACGGATACGCTTTCCTTAAGCAAATCCCTCGCATCCATGCTGGCAGTCAGAACCAGCTCGGAATTCATGCTAGAGATGAACAAAATTCTGGCTGACCTCAACAAACTTGCACTCATAGAGCGCAAATAATCTTGAATGTTTCGACACTCACCTCCGCAGAACTCAAATGCCGACTTAAAGGGGTTGGCTTGTTTCTGCAAACCGGCCCATTCGTTACTTGTATTAAAACAGTTTTCCCCAGCGTAGCCGACGGCATCAGTCAGCTTTATGCCGACTATCCATTGGCAAATGAAAATGGGGCGAGGCAAAATTTTTTTGCAGATTTCCATGTTTGCCTGACCTCACCCAGCAATTTGCGGTGCTGGTTCAAACCCCAGGTGTTGTTTTTGGTTGATGGCATTCCCACCTTCAAACCGCTGCCACGGAATCAGGCATTACCCATGTTGGAATGGGGGCTTAACTGGTGCATATCCAGCCACGCCAACGACTATCTGATTATCCACGCTGCGGTAGTCGAAAAAGCTGGCCATGCAATCATTTTGCCCGCCCCCCCCGGATCGGGTAAAAGTACACTGTGCGCTGCCCTGGTTAATCGCGGCTGGCGACTGCTTTCAGACGAGCTGGCTTTGATCCGTGTCAGCGACGGCAAAATGATCCCCTTGCCCCGCCCTGTCAGCTTGAAAAATCAGTCCATAGCGGTAATCCGGAGCTACGCGCCCAATGCGGTCTTCAGTCGCCCGGTAAAAGACACCCTAAAGGGTACCATCGCCCATATGAAAGCGCCCACCGACAGCATTAACCGTGCGACAGAAGCCGCATCTGCCACTTGGGTAATTTTCCCGAAATACCAGGCTGACTCGACAACTCGCCTGGATCCGCTGCCGCAATCCCGCGCCTTTATGCGGGTTGCAGATAATGCCTTTAATTACAGCCTGCTCGGAGTGCGGGGATTTGAGACCCTGTCGGCGTTGATCGGTCACTGTCTATGCTACGATTTCACCTATAGCAAGCTGGACGAAGCCATGGCAGCCTTTGCCGCACTGCCGCTGCCAGCCGATAAGATTTAGCCATACCCCACCGATATGATTTGCAACCATTTGATTTTAATAGCTTTTCAAAACCCAACCAGCTTAACCCGGCTAAGTCTTGCTGAGTGGGATGTGTTGCTGCGTCAGGCACGACGGGGCGGATTACTGGCACGGCTGCACGCTTTGCTGGAGGAGCTGGATCTGCTGAAAGAAGTACCCGCACAACCACGCAGACACTTGGTGTGGGCAAACACCATCGCCGCAAGACACACGCTGGCCGTGCAGTGGGAAGTCGCACAGATACGTCAGGCTCTGTCACCAACTGGCATACCGCTCATCCTGCTCAAGGGGGCGGCATATGTCATGGCCAAACTGCCCACAGCACGCGGGCGGATTTTTTCCGACATAGACATCATGGTACCCAAAGACCGCCTGAACGAAGTGGAAGCCGCCCTGATGCTGCATGGCTGGGCGACCACCCACCATGATACCTATGACCAGCATTATTACCGTACCTGGATGCATGAATTACCGCCCATGCAACACATCAAACGCATGACCGTGCTTGACGTACACCATGCGATCCTACCGGAAACAACGACCATCCATCCTGATCCGGCACAGCTACGGGCAGCCGCAGTCAGGCTCGACGCATCCGGCCAGATAATGACTTTGGCTCCTGTGGACATGGTGCTGCACAGCGCTACGCACCTGTTCCATGACGGCGAGCTTGAGCAGGGTCTGCGCGATTTGCTGGATATAGACAGCCTGCTGCAGCATTTCGGCAGTCTCCCATCGTTCTGGACTCAGCTCATCGAACGCGCCCGTGAACTCGAATTGACTCGCCCGCTTTTTTACGCACTACGCTATGCCACGCTGCTGCTACATACCCCCGTTCCGCCGACAACAGTCAGCCATTTTGACCACCCGAACCGCCTCCTGCTGGCGCTCATGGACAGCCTGTTTATCCGTGCATTATTACCCAACCATGCCAGCTGCTCCGACCTGCTGACCGGGACGGCACGCAGCCTGTTATATGTACGAGCCAACTGGCTGCGTATGCCCCCTTTACTGCTGGCGCGGCATTTATTCCACAAAGCCTTTATTTCACCGAAGACAGAACATATACACACTCAATCCGATCGAACCGTTCCACGACAATTCAGGGATAAAGAACGAGTAAACTAAATTTCAGGTAACCTACCTCCGTACCCGAACAAACAAAAAGAGCACTTTATTGATGTAAAATCGCAACGTAACCGGATGGCGCTGCGCAATGCAGCTCACAGCGCCCGACACCACTAACTATGAAAGTCCAGAATCCTGTGCACAAATACCAACAAGTACAACACTATTTGCAATGCCATCAACACCACTGGCTGATCACGGGCGTTGCTGGATTTATCGGTTCCAACCTGCTGGAAGCACTGCTCAAGTTGAACCAAAAAGTAACCGGGTTGGACAATTTCTCGACCGGTTACCAATATAATCTCGACGAGGTACAAGCCTTGGTCGGCGCAGATGCATGGCGCAATTTCAACTTTATAGAAGGCGACATCCGTAACCTCGAAGTCTGCAAGACTGCTTGCGTCGGCGCAGATTACGTCCTGCACCATGCGGCTCTGGGTTCCGTGCCGCGCTCAATTGAAGACCCGATCCTGGCTAACAGCAACAATATTTCAGGCTTTCTGAACATGCTGGTGGCAACCCGTGATGCGGGTGCAAAACGCTTTATCTATGCCGCATCCAGCTCTACATATGGTGATCACCCGGATTTACCCAAGGTAGAATCCGTAATAGGCAAACCGCTTTCCCCTTACGCGGTTACCAAGTATGTCAACGAACTCTACACAGATGTCTTTGCGCGCTGCTACGGCACAGAGTCCATCGGGCTGCGTTATTTCAACATCTTCGGACCGAGGCAGGATCCACATGGCGCATATGCCGCCGTCATCCCGCTATGGATAGCCGCGCTTATCAAAAATGACCCCTTGTATATCAAAGGGGATGGCGAGACCAGCCGAGACTTTACATTCATTGATAATGTCGTTCAGGCCAATTTACTGGCGGCTTTGACCGACAATCCCAAAGCCGTCAATCAGGTTTACAATGTCGCCCTGAATGAGCGCACCAGTCTGACACAGCTTTATGGAATGTTGCGTGCCCTGCTCGTTGAACAATTCCCGCAAATCGCCCAACACACCCCGGAATACACAGATTTTCGTGCAGGCGATGTGCGCCATTCCCAGGCTGATATTTCCAAGGCTGGGAAATTGCTGGGCTTCGAGCCTAGCCACAGAATTGATGAAGGCCTAAAACAATCCATGGTTTGGTATGTAGCCCACTTTGCATCAGCAAAGTAAAAAACCGCTTTGTGCCAACAAGTTAATGTTCATTTGAAGCGATACCGCAAAATATCAATTGACAGGAGAAGCCATGTCCAAGCCTAACCAGCAGCGCACTGCAACCATCACCCTTTTGACAGCCGCACTCCTGTTGGCCGGAATCACCGCCTGCAGCAAAACACAGACCGCAGAATCGCTGATTAACGAAGCGCATCAATATCAGACTAAAGGCGACAATAAAGCCGCCATTATCCAACTCAAAAACGCCCTGCAAAATAGCCCGGACAATGCCGAAGCGCGTTTTCTGCTAGGCACCATTTACAACCAGACGGGCGATGCACAATCTGCGGAAAAAGAACTGCGCAGAGCCTTGAGTCTCGGCATACCTGCCGCCAAGGTATTGCCGGAACTCGCCAGCGCGCTGCTTGCCCAAGGGCAGTTTCAGCAGGTTCTGGATGAAATAAAGCAGCTTGCTGGCGATCAGCCATCCGCTCAAATAGCAACCCTGCGCGGCAACGCCTACCTGGCATTGAACAAAGGTCAGGAAGCAAAAACCTCGTTCGAGCAGGCACTCAAAGCCACTCCCGGCTTCCCAGCCTCCCTCCTCGGCATGTCGAGGCTGGCACTCACCGAAAAAAATATCGAATCCGCCACTGAATACTCCGAGCAAGCTGTAAAGCAAAACCCGCAAAACGCCGATGTATGGATTTTCAAGGGAGATTTGTTGCGCGCTCAAGGAAAAACTGAAGCCGCCCTGGCCGCTTATACCCAAGTTCTCAAATTTGAGCCCGACAATGTTGCGGCGCATCTCAACTTAGCCTTACTGCAAATCGCAGGCAATAAATTCGCTGAAGCCAAAACGCATATAGACGCTGCGCGCAAGGCGAGTCCACGCAACCTGATGGCTATCTACAGCCAGGCATTGCTCGATTTCCGCCAGGAAAAATTCGCAGTTGCCCTGGAATCACTACAGCAAGTGTTGCGTGTAGCACCCGAACACATGCCCAGCATATTGCTGGCGGGTGCCGTACAACTTGCACTGGGCTCGATGCCCCAAGCCGAACAACATTTGAGAAAGTATCTGGAAAACGACCCGAACAATCTCTATGCTCAAAAACTGCTTGCATCCGTCCTGACGAAAAGTGGTCAGACACAAGCTGCGATTACCCTCCTGTCACAAGCGCATGATAAATCGCAACAAGATGTACAACTGCTATCCATGATGGGTGAGGCGTATATGCAGGCAGGCGAGTACACAAAATCAACCGATGCTTTCGCCAAGGCCAGCGAACTTGCGCCGAAGACAGCAGAACTGCATACCGCGCTGGGATTAAGCAAGCTGGCACAAGGGGATAGCGAACGCGCAGTATCCGAAATGGAATTAGGGGCGAAGCTGAATACCAAATCCCCCCAGGTTGGTGTGCTATTGGCCATGACCCAACTACGCCTGAAGCAGTACGACAAGGCGCTCGCCGCAGCGCAGGCCATCGAAAAAGAACAGCCCAAAAACCCGCTTGTACATAACCTGAAGGCTGCGGCTTATCTGGGCAAGCGGGATATGGCCAGTGCCCGCACCAGTTTTGAACAAGCACTTTCCGTTGACCCCACCAATTTTGCTGCGGCGGTGAATCTTGCCCAGCTTGATTTACAAGCCAAGAAGCCGGAAGTCGCCAAGACACGTTTCGAGTCCATCCTCAAAAAAGACCCGAAGAATGCTCAAATCATGACGGCACTGGCCACCCTCGCCCTCTCTCAGGGACAGACCAAGGAAGCCACAAGCTGGCTGGAAAAAGCCAGCAAGGAGAACCCTGATGCATTGTTACCCTCTTTGCAACTTATCGCGCATTACCTGCGCATAGGCGAAAAACAACAAGCCCTCACCCTCGCCAAAAAACTACAAGGTTCCAACGCCAGCAACCCGGATTTTCTGGATATGCTGGCACAGGCTCAATTTGCCAACGGTGATAAATCAGCCGCCCTGGAAACCTATAACACACTCGCCGCTGCGAAACCCGAATCCGCACCGATCCAACTGCGCCTTGCCAACCTAAACATGGCGATGCAAAACGTTACCGCAGCAGCGGCAGCACTTAAAAAAGCACTGTCATTACAGCCAGATTATCTGGAAGCTCAATTGGCTATGGCATCCCTGGAAGCCGGCAGGGGGAATACTGAGCAAGCACTTTCCATCGCACAACAAATACAGAAAAAAGAACCAAAATCGGCTGTAGGTTATGAACTGGAAGGCAACTTACTGTTGCAGCACCAAAAACCTGATCTGGCTGTCAAGGCATTTGAACGAGCTTTAGCCATCAGCCCAAATGGTGCATTGCTGGTGAAATTACATGCGTCCCTCACTCAATCCAACAACGCCAAAACAGCCGATGCACGCCTGACCCAATGGCTGGCGGATCATCCTGACGACATCCCTACACACATGTACCAGGCTGCCATCAATATGGACAGACAACAAACTCAAGCAGCCAAAGAACAATACCTGAGCATCCTGAAACTGGTTCCAAATTACTTGCCCGCCCTGAACAACCTGGCCTGGCTGTACCAGCAGGAGAAGGATCCGCGCGCACTGGAATATGCCGAGAAGGCGAACCAGATCACTGCCGATAATCCAGCCGCAATGGACACCCTGGCCTGGATATTGCTTGAACAGGGCAAAACGGCGCGCGCGCTGGGCTTACTGCAAAAGGCGGTCGCAATCGCACCTCAACTTACTGAAATTCACTACCACCTTGCCGTCGCCCTGGTTAAATCGGGTGACAAAGTTCAGGCACGCAAAGAATTGGAATTGCTGCTAAAAGATAAGAAACCATTCCCAGAGATTGAACAAGCGCGAGCCCTGCTCAAGCAACTTTAACAAAATACGGATAGTCGCTACATGATTTAATTCACAAAATATTCAAAAGTCTTGAAAGGAACACCTGTTGCAGCATTTTAATCACCATTTTCGCAAGTTGGGCATCACCCTGCTATGCATAGAAGCCGGCATCCTGATTGCATCATTTCATCTGGGCGTAGCAGTGCGTTTTTTAACACCTAGTCACGATTTTTTTACGGAAATTTCCAGCGTCTTCCCGCAGAGCATTATTTTTTCTGCGGTGATGATTTTAAGCATGCAAGCCATGGGCATGTATCAACTGAATTTCCGTGAGAACTTCAGGCACACCCTGCTACGGCTGATGCCCGCCTTTGCAATGGGATTCGGCATCATCACGCTGATCATTTATATCGCCCCCAGTGCCTATTTTGGTCGTGGAATATTATTCATCGTCATGCTATTCGCCACGCTCGGCGTTTTACTGGTGCGCCATGTTTTTAGCAGGGCCGCTAAACTCAATTTCCTGAAACCTAAAATCATGGTACTGGGAACCGGAGAACTGGCGCGTGAATGTGCCGACATTGCCGAACACAATGAAAGCCAGCACCAATTCAACCTGATCGGTTTCGTCCCCATGCAAGGGGAGGATGCCTCGCTGATCACCCAAAATATCTTGCCCACACATCAGTCCTTGCTGGCCCTTGCCAGCAGTCGCCAGGTAGACGAGATTCTGGTGGCCGTGCAATTCCGCGACAACGGACGATTTCCCGTGCAGGAGCTGCTGGAATGCAAACTTAACGGCATAACAGTAATTGGGGTGTCTACTTTTTTTGAGCGCGAAATGAGCCAGATCCGCGTGAATTCCCTCAACCCAAACTGGCTGGTATTTGGTGGCGGCTTTGACCAAAGCGGCTTGCGTACCGCAATCAAACGCATCTTTGATCTCGCCTCCAGCGTGATGCTTTTGATGCTCACGCTCCCTTTCATGCTGATTACGGCACTATGCATTTATCTTGAAGACCGCGCGCCCATCCTTTACCGTCAGGAACGCATCGGTCTTGACGGACAACCTTTTACCATCTACAAGTTTCGCAGCATGCGTCGTGATGCCGAAAGTTCCGGCAAGCCACAATGGGCCGCCGAAAACGATACGCGTATCACCCGGGTAGGGAAAATTATTCGTCAGCTACGATTAGACGAATTGCCCCAAATCTTCAATGTACTAAAAGGTGAAATGAGTTTGGTTGGCCCCAGGCCGGAACGGGAATTTTTCGTTAAACAACTTTGCGTGGAAATACCCTATTACAACCTCAGGCACAGTGTCAAACCCGGTATCACCGGTTGGGCTCAGGTACGCTATCAGTACGGCTCCTCAGTCGAGGATTCGCTCCAAAAATTGCAATACGACTTGTACTATGTAAAAAACAACAGCCTGTTTCTGGACATCATTATCCTGATTGATACCGTGCTGGTTGTCTTAACGGGCAAAGGCAGTAGATAATTCATTGTCTGGCGCGCTCAAAAATTCAAAGCAGTAAGCGACTATCCTAACATCTGCGTAACAAAGTATCGCTACCCGGCAAAGACCTCGACAGCTGCGGGATGACTCAGAAAGGCTGTCGGGCTCGCGGTTAGCCCATAAGCCCCCGACTGCATCACCGCGATCAAATCCCCTTCAGCCGCATGACCTAAAGGCATTTTATCCGCCAGTATATCCAGCGGGGTGCAGAGCGGCCCGACCACCGAGGCCAGTTGCGCTTCTCCTTCAGGCATCACATGATTGCCGACCAGAACGGGGTAATTCTTGCGTATCACCTGACCGAAATTACCCGATGCGGCGAGATGATGATGCAATCCGCCATCGGTGATAAGAAACACCTGTCCGCGCGACACTTTGCGCTCTATCACGCGACTCACATAAACGCCCGCCTCACCGACCAAATAACGCCCCAATTCAATGACGAACTCAGCCTCGGGGAAATCGCATCTAGCCTGGGGCATCAGCCCGGCCAGATGCGCACCCACCGCTTCCAGTTCAAGTGCCTGCTCACCGGGGAAATAAGGTATGCCAAAACCGCCGCCCAGATTGAGTAACTTGACCGGACCCGGCGCATCCGCCGCCAGACGACGAGCCAATTCAAAAGTATTTCGCTGTGCCTCCATAATCGCCTCTGCGCGTAAATTCTGCGAACCGCAGAAAATATGGAAGCCGTAGAATTCCAGCGGCAATGCCTTCATGCGCGCCAGCATGGCAGGAACCCGTTCCGCATCCACGCCAAACTGTTTAGGCCCGCCGCTCATTTTCATGCCGGAGGATTTCAATTCGAAATCGGGATTGACCCGCACGGTCACTCGGGGCAACACCCCCAGTTCCAGACCTGCCTGCGCAATCAGCTCCATCTCCCGTTCCGATTCAAGATTGACGACGATACCCGCCGCCGCTGCCTGACGCAGTGCAGCCGCTTGCTTGCCGGGACCCGCAAAACTGATATTGATGGCTGCCATGGTGGTATCGAGTACCGTCTTCATCTCGCCAACTGATGCCACATCGAAACCCTCTACCAGTCCGGCCATGTGTTGCACCCGTGCAGGCATGGGATTGGCCTTGACTGCGTAATGCAGATGAATGTCTGATGGCAACACGGCGCGCAGACGTGCCACCCGCTCAGTCACCAAACGGCGGTCATAGGCGTAGAACGGTGTACTGCCCACCCGTTCGGCCAGCCGGTTCAGCGACATTCCGCCGATTTGCAGGCAGTTATTTTCAACAGGGAAAGCGTGATTCTGGAGGTGGGCTTTATTCACGACGTTATATCCTCGAATAGGTCAGCCAGTTCTCCGGCGAGTTGTTTACGGTCTATCTTGCCATTGGGGTTGCGCGGCAAAGCCGACTCCCTCACCACGATACGCAGAGGCACCATGAAAGCGGGTAATTTGAGTTTGCACTCGCCCATGAGTTGTTCGCTGACAGCCTCATTCTGTTCGGGTGCGTAAATCACCAGCACCACTGCCTGCCCCATCGCGGGGTGAAACACGCCAAGCGCTGCCGCCTCCACGACCAGATCGGTAGCGTAAACGACTTCTTCCACCTCACTCGGGCTGACACGGTAGCCGGAAGTCTTGATCATTTCG
>Ga0100398_1004900_pt1 | contig 10846 bp, 6 predicted proteins | sample CryGeymeta201522_FD_81568 | JGI IMG/M metagenome (GOLD analysis project Ga0100398, IMG submission 81568) | Groundwater microbial communities from Crystal Geyser aquifers in Utah, USA - Crystal Geyser metaG 2015-22 | ecosystem: Environmental > Aquatic > Deep subsurface > Groundwater | place: USA... | reverse complement strand
CGAAGATGGAACTCTTTCCATATATTTATTCCTATGCTTACCAGTCGCGGCTTTCAGGAGTAAACACCATTCGCCCGATAAACGGCTTAACCGACCAGTATTTGTTTGGTGAAGAAATTCTGGTTGCTCCGGTGGTTGAACAGGATAAAACCCGACGCGAAGTTTATTTACCCGAAAATGCAAGCTGGATAAATTTCTGGTCAGCCGAAAAAATAAAAGGGGGCCAAACAGTAACTGTTGAAGCTTCTTTGCAGCAAATTCCGCTGTTTGTAAAGGCTGGCGCCATTATTCCAAAACGTAAATATGCTCGCTCCATTGAAACCGGAACCAACGATGTGCTCGAATTGCATGTTTACGATGGGGATGACGGAGAATTTAACCTGATAGAAGACGATGGTAAAAGCAACGATTATTTGCAGGGAATTTATGCCAAAACTGAAATCAGTTTTCAATCAGATGAAGTAGGCCGGATTAAGATTGAACCGGTAAAGGGATTTTATCAGCGAATGTCGGAAAAAAGGGATTGGGAAATCTTTTTTCATTCTCCCCGGGATATACAGGAAATTTTGGTAAATAAAGAAAAAGTGGAACCTACAAAAATTGATTACGGTTACAAGTTTCTGTTGTCAGAAAAAAACAGAAAAAAGCAAATTGAAGTTTTATTCCGTTGATTGAACTGAAAAAAATTACCAGTTTTGCGAATAACAGAAATAACACAATTATAATGAAATTCGTTCAACAGGGTTTACTTGTTCTTTTTTCAGTTGCAGTTATGCTTTTCTCTTCGTGCAGCAAAAAGCAAATCCCGGTATCATCAAAAAGTTACAGCGCGGATGCTGCCAGCGCCGAAATGCAGGCTTTTGCCCGCGGAGGTGTTGAACGCAATTTAAAAACCGGGCGAAAAAAACCGAAACACGTCATTCGCACGGCTGAAAAGTACATTGGAACGCCGCATTGTATGGGCGGCGCCAACAAAAAATGCATGGATTGCTCGGGATTGACTTACGTTTCGTTTGCAAAAAATAAAATTGAAATTCCCCGAAATTCACAGGAGCAAGCTCGGTACGGAAGGTTGATTTTCGACAGGAATGATTTGAAACGGGGTGATTTGGTTTTTTTTAAAATCGTACAACACCTCCGATTATATTACCCACGTTGGAATTTATGTGGGAAACAACAAGTTTATTCATGCTTCAACGTCAAGCGGGGTAATAATTACACCTTTGGATAATCAATGGTGGAGCCAGCGTTTTGTGTTTGGCACAAGAGTTTTTTAATTTATTTCACTATAAAAGTGCATAATTATTAAATAAACGCACATTATTAGTGCAAAAAATATATTAAAATGCACTACATAAGTGCAAAAATGTAACTGCCGAGGATTTTTATTTTGCTGATAACCGGTTAACTGATCTTGCAGATGATTTTGTGAAACGAAACGGCAAATTCCTTTTTATTGACGAAATTCACAAATACCCGGATTGGTCGAAAGAATTAAAACTGATTTACGATTATCATCCCGAGTTGAATGTCGTTTTCACAGGATCTTCCGTACTCGACATCAAAAAGGGAGCCGCGGATTTAAGCCGCAGGGCGGTGATGTATTATTTACAGGGGTTGTCTTTGAGGGAATATCTGCAACTTTTTCATCAGGTAAATACGCCCGTATTTTCGTTGGATGATATTCTGTCTCATAAAGCTGAAATCTCTGAAATTAAGCACCCTTTGCCGTTTTTTGACGATTACCTGAAACGAGGATATTATCCGTTTTCAATGATCGAAGATTTCGATATACGATTGAAACAGGTTATCAACCAAACTTTGGAAACCGATATTCCTGTGTATGCGGGGATGAATGTTTCAACCGGAAGGAAACTAAAGCAATTGCTCGCGATTATTGCGAAAAGTGTTCCTTTTAAACCCAACATGTCGGGCATTGCATCAGCGCTTTCGGTTAGCCGGAACAATGTTGCCGATTATTGCCTGTATATTGAAGAAGCCGGAATGATAAACCAACTGAGGGATGCCACCGGTGGGATTAAAGGATTGGGCAAAGTGGATAAAATTTATCTTGAAAACACCAATCTGATTTTCAGTCTTGCAATCGAAAATGCAAATCAGGGAAACATCAGGGAAACATTCTTTTTGAATCAAATTAAGGTGAAATATGATGTAATTGTCTCACCAGTGGCCGATTTCAGGGTAGGTGACTTTACATTCGAAGTTGGTGGAAAAAACAAGGGGCTGAAACAAATTCAAGGTATTGAAAATGCTTATGTTGTTAAGGATGACATTGAAATTGGGTATTTGAATGTAATACCGCTTTGGCAGTTTGGACTGACTTATTAAACAAGCGTTTTATATTTGATATCGAAATGACCATTTCCGAAATGGCTGTTTCGATAATGTAAATATATAAAAAATTGTTTTGGTTGATTTCAATCGAAATTCAGAATAATTCTAATGTTGAATTTGCGCAAGTTATTTTAGATTTACAGCCTGAATCAATTTTAAACCAAAACTATTAAATGATGAAAACTTTTATTTTTAGCCTTTCCTTTTCAATCTTGTTATTATTTGTATTTGAGATAATTAAAGCTCAAATTCCGGCAGGTGGAGCTGTTTTAAATGCAACAAGCGGAACTACTTATCAAAAAATCGGAAAAGGCACATTAACGCAGGTAAGCATTGAAGGACAAACTTTTACAAAAGCGCTTCGTTACACAACCGGCACTGATATTGTGAATTTCTGGGATGCTCAAATCCAGTTTCCTTCGGTGGCCGGAATCGCAACCAACGATGTTATTCTGGTGGCGTTTTATGCGCGCACCATTTCTTCAGTGCAGGAATCGGGCGAGGGATCGGTTGCTGTAATTATCGAACACAAAACAACTTATGCAAAGGAGATTTCGACAAAGCTGATGATTGGCCGCGAATGGAAACAATATTATGCCTCGGTAAAAAGCAAAGTTACCTGGACGGCTGCCGACACACGATATGCCCTGTTCACCGGATTCCCTTCGCAAACCATCGAAGTAGCCGATGTTCAGTTTATCAATTATAAAAATTCGCTTACCCTGGCCGATTTACCGGTTACCGAAATTACCTATTTCGGACAGGCGCCCGATGCGGAATGGCGAGCGCCGGCGCAGGAACGGATTAACCAAATCAGAAAAGGGAATATTGATATTACTGTGTACGATGAAGTGGGAAAACCTGTTGAAAACGCCGAGGTTTCGATTGAAATGACCCGGCACAAGTTTGGTTTTGGAACTGCAATTCCGGCATCGGTATTCATCAACAATACTACTTTCAGGAATAAAGTATATGAGCTTTTTAATGAGGTTGTGTTTGAAAATGATTTGAAATGGCCGCAGTTTAATATAAACAACACCTTGAATATCCGCCGGTCGCTCGATTCGCTGGGCCGGCATAAAATTGCAGTCCGCGGCCATAATGTGATTTGGCCATCATGGAAATTTTTACCATCCACTTTAAAATCACTCGAAACAAATCCGGTTGCCCTGCGTGTTGCTATCGACAAACACATCGACGAGGTTACCCAGTTTGCAAATGGCCAGCTAAAAGATTGGGATGTGATAAACGAACCCTATTCAGAAAAAGACATGATGACAATTCTGGGCAATGAGGTAATGGCCGACTGGTTTAAACGGGTTCGCAATAACGACCGTACGGTGAAACTTTATCTGAACGATTATGCAATTTTAAGCGGCGGCGGAATTAATACAATAAAACAGGATTCCTATTTCAACCTGGTGAAATATATTGATGAAAAGGGCGGGAAGGTTGATGGGATTGGTTTTCAGGGGCATTTCGGAAGCGACCTGACTTCAATCAGCAAGGTTTATTCAATAATTGACCGTTTTGCTGCGTTGGGTAAAGAGATTAAAATTACCGAACACGATATCAACGTTACACAGCGGCAGGTGCAAGCCGATTACACCCGTGATTTTCTGACGATTTGTTTTAGTCACAAATCGGTAAAATCATTCCTTTTCTGGGGTTTCTGGGCAAACAGTCATTGGCTGCCTGAGGGAGCCATGTTTAATTCCGACTGGTCCATTCGCCCACATGGTGAGGCTTACAAAGATTTGGTTTTCAATCAGTGGTGGACAAAAAAGACTGACAGCATTACCGATGCGATGGGAAAAACCACTTTCGAAGGCTTTCTGGGAACGTATAAATACAACATCAAATCGGGGGATAAAACAAGAACAGGAACTTTCGAGATAAACAATTCGAAAAAGAGCGGAGTTGCCAATCCTGTCATACTTTCGTTCGACACAGCCATTTCCGACAACATAAAAATTACCGCATCGAAACCAGCCTGTTTATGCGAAGGCGAAAACATCATTCTAAAGACAACCGCTGTTGAAGGGTTAGATTACCAGTGGTTTTTAGGCGATTCGCTTTTGGCAGAACAATCAGCAACATTAACAACTTCGGCTGCAGGTATTTATTCGGTAAAAGTAAAAAAGGGTGCATTTGAAATTACATCGCCACCTTTCGAAGTTAAGGTAAATCCCATTCCGGAAGTTTCTGTAACTGCTGCTGGTGACATCAGTTTTTGCCCGGGAGGGAAACTTAAATTAAACGCCGTTGTGTCAAAAGATGTTTCTTACAACTGGATGAAAGGGGCGCTTAAAATTAATGGCTCGGTTTCATCCATCGATGTCGAACAGAGTGGAAGTTACAGTTTGGTTGCAAGTGCAAATGGCTGTGCTGCAAAATCAAAGACAGTAAATGTTCAGGTATATTCAACCACCGATCCCGCCTGCACCACAGGAATTGATGACAATGAAATTTCATGGAGGGTTTATCCAAATCCGTTTTCGGGTTCATTTACATTGGAAACCGGTTTTCAAGGCGGTAACATGCTGAAGGCAGAACTTTTCAATGCCACAGGCGCTCTGGTAAAAAATATTGAACTTGAACGTTATTCGGGCAAAACAATTGTCAATGTTGCAAATCCGGGATTTTATACGCTTCGGGTAAGTTGCGGAAATGAGGTTAAAAACTTCAAAATAATTGGCAATTAAGCTAATTTGCCTTTAAATTTTTACCGAATTTCAACCCAAAATACAAAAGGGAAATACCGGTTAAATAAAATTGAATGTTTTTTATGAATAAATCAAACTTAAGTAAAATCATCATTTCCGGAACAGGTTGTGCCCTTGCCGATTTAATTTACAACCGGGTATCTTTTGCCAGTCCCGAATTTCAAAAATACACATCGAAACAAACCGGCGACGGTGGATTGAGTCCGGGTAAACTTGTTTTTACCGAAGAACTGGAGAAATTCTCAGGGAAACCCTATCCCGAAATTCTATCTGAACTTGTTGGAAACCGACAACCTGATAAAATGAATGTGGGAGGGCCGTCGCTGGTATCTGTGATTCATACAGCCCAAATGCTGGAAGGGGAGAATGTTGAAGTGAAATTTTTTGGAACGGGTGGAAACGATGAATACACGGAACAAATATTCAGAATGGTTCGTCAAACTTCCCTCGAAATAAGCAATTACAGGAGGTCAGAACTCAAACCAACACCAACCACCGATGTTTTTTCAGACCCCGATTACGACAACGGCCATGGTGAACGCACTTTCGTGAATAACATCGGCGCTGCGTGGGATTTTACTCCCGAAAAGCTTGGCGACGAATTTTTCGATTCCCATATTCAGTGTTTTGGAGGAACGGCGCTGGTGCCGCATTTGCACGACAACCTCACCCGGTTATTAAAGCGTTCGAAACAAAAAGATTCCATAACCGTGGTGAATACTGTTTTCGATTTCAGGAATCAGAAAAGCAATCCCGGAAAACCCTGGCCATTGCTCGATTCTTTTGAAGATTACAGGTTTATCGATGTGTTGATAATGGATTGTGAGGAAGCCATGAAAATCAGCGGCACTGCCAGTATTGACGAGGCTGCCCGGTTTTTCGCGTCAACCCCGGTTTCGTTTTTCATCATCACCAACGGGGCAAATCAGCTTTATGCAAAATCGAACGGATCGCTGTTTGAAAAAACAGAAATTCTTCAGTTCCCGGTGTCGAAAATGATTGCTGCCGAAATAAAAGCCAAGCCTGAATTGCGCGGCGATACAACCGGTTGCGGCGATAATTTTGCCGGAGGAATTATTTCTTCGCTCGCCATACAACTGAAAAACACGGCTAAAGGAACTTTTAATTTAACCGAAGCGATTTCGCTGGGAATTTCTTCGGGGGGCTTTTGCTGTTTTACGGTTGGCGGAACTTATCCCGAACCATTTCCGGGTGAGAAAAAACAAAGGATTCAGGCCATTCAGGAAGATTATAAAAAGCAACTCATCAATAATCATTAAACTATGTGCCCTGATTTGTCTATGTGTTTCAAAATAAAATAGAATATGAAAAAACAACGACTTCATTTATTCCTTTTTTGCGCAGTTTTTGCGCCTGCTTTTGTCATAGCTCAAACCGCCCCGCAAGGATTTTATCTCGATGGCTGGATGCCTAAAAGCATTGAATCACCTGCTTTCGATTCAGTCTCGCAAACCACCCAACCGGCAACGGTTACAGTTACCATCGATGCCGGAAAAACAATCTCAAAAGTGCCACCGGGTGTTTACGGACACAATGCCGCTGCCTGGGGTGGTAAACTCGACCAAAACGCACAAGTGGTAAAAGACATCAGTAATTTGAACCCACAGTTAATTCGCTGGCCGGGTGGCAGCATGTCTGACAATTATATGTGGAAGGCCACCAGCAAAGCAACTTGTCCGAAAGATTTGCCACCCACCTACAATTACCAGGATTTGCATTATGGCTCAAACAACAGCAGTTGGACCATGTCGGTGGATAATTATTACAGTTTGCTAACGAAAACCAATTCAACCGGCGTAATTACAGTTAATTATGGTTATGCGCGCTACGGCACTGGTCCCGACCCGGCGCGCACTGCCGCCAAATATGCCGCCGACTGGGTACGTTACGACAATGGTCGCACCAAATACTGGGAAATTGGCAACGAATGTTTTGGAAGCTGGGAATCAGGTTACCAAATTGATCAGTCGTTAAATCAGGACGGCCAACCTGAAATTATTACCGGCGATTTGTACGGGCGCCATTGCAAAATTTTCATTGAAGAGATGCGAAAAGCTGCTAAAGAAGTAGGTAACGACATCAAAATCGGGGTGGTGGCCATGGATAGTTATGTAACTTATAATGTTACGCAACGCGACTGGAACAAGGGCATGATGCCGCATGTTGCCGATGTTGCCGATTTTATTGTGGTACATTCTTATTACACGCCTTACGATCAGAATTCGAACGTAGCAACCATTATAAATTCACCCGCCAATACAAAAAATATGGTTCAGTACATCACCGACGGTTTGAAAACCCATGCACAACACGGACCAATGCCAATGGCCCTAACCGAATGGAACATTTTTGCAACGGGCAGCGCACAGCAGGTTTCGTATATCAATGGAATGCAGGCAACAATGGTTTTGGGGGAATTAATAAAAACTGGATTCGGTCAGGGCAACCGTTGGGACTTTGTAAATGGCTGGAGTGATGGCGATAATCACGGCCTTTTTGCCGATGGTGATCCCGGAATTACTGCCCGTTACACACCGCGCGCCCCGTTTTTTTACATGTATTATTTTCAGAAGTTTTTTGGCGATAAAATGGTGCAATCAACCGTTTCCGGAACCAGTGCAGTTGTTTGTTACGCGTCGAAATTCTATACAGGGCCGAGCGGAATTGTGCTGGTAAATAAAGGAACAACAGAGCAGGTAGTCAACATCAGCCTGGATAATTTCAAAAAAGGAGAGCGCTATTATTATTATATTTTAACCGGCGGGGACGATAACGGTGATTTTTCGAGGAAAGTTTATGTAAACGGAAAAACCACAACACTTGCAGGCGGTGGCCCGGCTGATTATGCTACTTTGAAACCTTACGGCACAACCATCGATGGAGAAATTAAACTTACCCTTCCCAAATATTCAACGGTATATTTGCTTATTGAAAATGATACTACTCTAAATTCACAAACCATTCAATTCGATTCAATTCCACAGAAAGCTGCTGGCGATACAAGTTTTGCGGTTACAGCATCTGCAAGTTCTGGTTTGACAGTTCAGTTTGCAAGTTCGAACCAGAAAGTGGCAAAAGTTAACGGTAACAAAGTTCAAATTATCGGTGCCGGAACCTGCGATATTATTGCGTTTCAGGAAGGAGATTCAGCGTATAATGCGGCCAGTCAGGTAATTCAGAAACTAACAGTGGTAAAGGGAAATCAAGCCATTACATTTCCTGAACTGGAACCCAAAATGACGGGTGACACTGATTTTTCTGCTGGTGCCACAACAAGTTCAGGTTTGGTTTGTGCATTGACAAGTTCGAATCCAGCGGTTGCAACCATCGTAAACGGACTAATTCAGATTAAAGGAGCAGGCTCGTCAGTAATTACTGCTAAACAGCCAGGAAATGTCAGTTACAATGCGGCTTCTCATGTTTCTCAGGAACTCATTGTAACAGTAAAAACCAGTGCTGATCTAATATCCGTTGAAAACGATTTTGAAATATTTCCAAATCCGGCAAGCGATTTTATAACGGTGAAAATCAATTCAAACCATTCATCAATAGTTATTTATAATTCGGTTGGCGCGACTGTTTATTCAAATTCAAATCCCGAATCAGAATTGAAAATTCCGGTAAATCAGATTGGAGATGCTGGGGTGTATTTTGTTAGGGTAAATTCAACTGTCAGAAAATTTGTGGTGGTGAGATAGAAGGAATTCAAATAAAACTAAAAATAGTATCCCCTGACAGAAACTCACAAACCCATGCATTGGTACATAAAAATAAATAATATACCTATGCAATGGTATAATTATTTAAAATACCTGGCGTGGCATGGCGGCTGAGCAGATTGTGGCTCAAGAGATTAAAGCATTGAGTTTTGAAGTTGGATTTAAACGCAATTACTGGCGTTAAATAATTTATATTTGCTTTTTTTACTTTTTTAAATCTGAATTCAACTTTGAAAAAACTGAAATCATTGTTCATCTCCAAAGTATTGTTTTTAAGTTGCTTTCTTTTTATTCTTGGAAATCAGAAAGCTACAGCCCAAAATGCATCTTTTAAAACCTATATGAATCCGGTTATTCCGGGCGATCATCCCGATTGCACCTTAACAAAAGTGGGGAACGACTTTTTTACCACAGGTTCATCTTTCAATGTTACACCAGTAATTTATCATTCAACCGATCTTGTTCACTGGGAAGCCGTTGCCCAGCCGGTAAGTGCATCGTGGACTGGCTTTGGGGATTCGCCCGGCGGTGGTTGCTGGGGAGGCCATGTTGTTTATTACAACGGCAAATGGTGGGATTACTTTTCGAGGGCAAATACCATGTATTTTGTAAAAGCCGACGATCCAAAAGGACCGTGGAGCGCCCCGGTCAGGGTGAACAACCCATCGACTCTGCCTTATGGATTGGGCTACGACAATTCCATTTTTATCGACGACAACAACAATTGGTTTTTGGTTGTAAAAAACGGCCAGCCCAACGGTGGTATTGTTGAACTTGGAAATACGGGTCAGCCAACGGGTGTGATTTACGATTTGAAATGGTTAAATCCTTCTCCATCTTTTCCATACAGTTGGGCAGAAGGGCCTGTGATGTGGAAATATGGCGGCTACTATTACTATTCGTTTGCCCGCGATCTTTCAGGAGGACAGAAAGTAATGCGCAGCAAAACGTTAACTGCCGAACAATCTGCATGGGAAATGTTGGGCGATTTTTTCAATGAAAGTGATCCTCAAAAATCAACTTCCTTGTTTACCGGCCCTAACCATGCTTCACCCGCAGTGATGATCGATGACAGCACATCTTGGGTTATTCATCCGATTTATGCAAAAAACGACTGGAAAGGGCAGGGACGACAGGGTTTGCTGAACCAGGTCAGGTACAATGCAAACGGACGACCTGTTGCCGATTACCCGGTCAACAAATCATTTACTGCGCCTAAACTTTCCAGTAGCGGAATTCCCCGGATGGTTCCCAAATCCGATGATTTTTCATCAGCAAAACTTCATCCCGAATGGTCCTCGCTGGGTTACACCGCTTCGGGGAAATATTCGTTAACCGAACGCCTTGGATGGCTGCGGTTGACGCCTAAGTCCGTTTCAAAAGGAAACACAGTAATTAAGTATGATGGCGAGCACAACTATTCACTGATTACAAGGGTCGATTTCAATCCAAAATCAAAAGATGATCAGGCTGGGTTCAGGTTATTGCGGGGCGATGAAACCAAATTTGTAAAATTGGTGAGTTCGATGAACAGTGAAGGAAAAAATACGGTAGTCTTTAGTTTTGAAAACACAGTTTATGAAACCGAAAATAATATAGGTGATACTTTGTGGCTGAAAATGGAGAGGATAAACCATTCAATTACCGGATATTTCAGTGCCGATGGATTCAACTGGATACAGGTCGGGCAGGCATTCAATGTTTCGGTGATTGATTCTTATTCCGATTTTTCATCTTTCACCGGAACACTACAAGGGCTTTATGTGCAGGGAACTCGCAGTGCATTTTTTGACCTGTATATTTATCGCGATGCCTACACGCCCATTTTGGCCGAGTGCCCTGCCAACCAGTCTGGAACAGCAAAAGGATCAACAGTGCTGGGTGTTGCCCCGTTGGTTTCTATCAATAATAACGATTGGGCTTTGTATGCCGGGGTTGAGTTCGGAAACGATAATTATCCGGTGAAATCATTAACATTCGAGGCCACGGCATCTTCTGTGGTTAATTCGGCCAAAATCGAAGTCT
>Ga0100398_1004899_pt1 | contig 10847 bp, 9 predicted proteins | sample CryGeymeta201522_FD_81568 | JGI IMG/M metagenome (GOLD analysis project Ga0100398, IMG submission 81568) | Groundwater microbial communities from Crystal Geyser aquifers in Utah, USA - Crystal Geyser metaG 2015-22 | ecosystem: Environmental > Aquatic > Deep subsurface > Groundwater | place: USA... | reverse complement strand
TCGAACGTCAGCAGAACGTCGATGTCGCTTTCGGGGCGGAAATCATCACGCAACACAGAGCCGAAAAGTGCCAGTTGGGTGATACGCCACGTTTGGCAAATTTCACGTAAACGAACCTCGTCGAAAATGACCCGAAGCCCCAGAACAGCAACATCAGATTTTTTTTCGGAATCAAAGACCATCAAACGGCCTTCGACTTGCGTACAGGCCGTTTCTTCTCTGACTGCACTTCCTTGAAAAGCGAATCGATATCCCCATCGGGAAAGAGAAGATGGCGGTCCCGGGTGTAATCCCCGGACCCAGCCCCAAACTGTTGGAGGAACCGAATCAACCCATCCGGCCCAAGGTCGCGTAGGAGAGCTTTCAGACCGGTCTGCCGGATTTCTTCATTGGAAATGGATCGAAGTTTCATTTTATTTCTTCCTTCAAAAGCCATTATATCGGATTCCCGACAATAAAAGGAATCTCCAGCCTAAACTTTTCCGCCCTCCGGAGAAGTCTATCGTCGGTTGTTAGAAAGGCATCGGCTCTTCCGACGGCGGCGAGAGCCAGGTGAAGAGCATCCAAACGGTGAAAACCGCTCTCCTTGAAATGACGGCCATGCTTTTCGACCGCGGCAGAAAGACCGATGAATTCATGCGCTTCACAACTCAATGCGGTCAACAATGCCCTGCGTTGCAAGTCGGGCGCCCGGCGAATTTCATAATCGATCGCCGAACTGGAAAGCCAGGTCCAGATTTGGCCCCGACACCGACGGATAATCAGGAAAACCGCTTCCGCTTCGAGCCTGTTTCTCACCACGCTCTGATCGTCAAAAGGGCGGTTCAAACAGCAAACATCCAGATACAATCGCATGTTTCATCACCTCCTGGGGGTAATTCCAATGGAAGACCGGCTTTTCTTATTTGGAACCGCGCCAAAGAAGGATTCAAACGAGTTCCAGGATCTCCACTCCCTTTGTAAGCCCATCGCGGTCGATTGAAACCACATAGTCGCTGAAAGCCCGGGACGGCTTGGCGGCATCTTTTTTGGTGACTTTTATCCGGTCGAAAAGGTCATGGGCGTGAGCATTGCCAAGCGCGGTAGCGTGCTTGAAGACGATGAGCTTGCGAGTCGCCATCATACCCCGGGCCGCGGAGCGGTCGTGCTCGAACATGTTCTCCAGGGCTTGCCATAGCAGGTCGAGATCCTCCTGGGTGAAACCTGTCTGGGCTGCAAGATAGGCGGAGATAAACCCATGGGCAACGTAAACGCCGTATGGAACCGTGTTCTTGCGGCCCATGGTGCGGTTGTCACCATGCTGTTTTTCGGCTTCAGCCTGTGTAGCCACCGCCATGCGGGTAATAGAATGCTCCAGGGAGACAATTGGATCAACGGAGCGAGCAAAGGTCATTTGCACTGGCCCTCGTACTTGACCGCAATTAGGAGCTGATTTCAGAGAGAGAACGGCGCCGAAGGTCCGAATGTCAAAGAAGTCCCGGCACATGCGCTCACGCCCCTTTTCTGTTTCCTCCGCGGTTGGTCGCCGAGGCTTGGCTTCTTTCAAACAACCTTCAATGACGGCTTTGACCTCGGGGCCCGGGTTGGTTTCTTTGATCCAAACCTTGATTACCTTTTTATCGGCATCTGGAGCAATGACCAGGGAAACTCCCCCGTTGTTCTCGCCTTCTTCGAGGGTTACCCCATCAGGCAAAACCAGGTCGGAAAAAATATCAACTATATTCTCAGGAACGGGTTTCGCCGATGATTCTCCTGTTTTGAACCCCAGATCCTTAAATACCTGAACATGAGCATTGCCCAGAACTGCTTTTTCACGAATGTAGATTCCGTAGGGTGGTTTGAATTCCTTTGTGAGTTGCACAAAGTTGCGAATCTTTCGTTTGAGGCAGACATCGGTGACAAGTCCCATTCCCGTTTCTGGGTCAACTCGGGGAAGGTTGCCTGCATCAGGGTCGCCGTTGGGATTGCCATCCTGAACATCGAATACGAGGACAAAATCGAACCGATTCTTGATTGGGGTGCTCATATTGTTTTCCTTTCGACTCCGTTGTTTTCGTGTCTCTTGGTGAAGAGATCCTGCATCTGGTGGTAATAGCCGATGGCAAAACGCCCCTGATCGGCCAAATCAAGGTGGGCAGGGAAACCGATGGAAGGGATGCCAGATACAATTTCCTGCATCTGTCGTTCCCGGATGATGCGAAGGCCGACAGAGAGCTTGGCCAAATGGTGGACCCTCAGTCGCATGAGGTTTCCAAACACAGTGACCGGGGAACAGGAAGCCCCGCCGTAGAATCGATCGCGGATGGTGCTGTTAGTCGATCCCTGGGCCTCGCCCTGCACTTTTTCCAGGAGGGCAAACAACCTACCGAGTCGATAACCGACATTGTTGTTGAACACATCAAGACCCATTGTCATCTCCTTTTCCCGTTGGGGATTGCCAAAACGAAGAGAGCGGTTGAGGCACGCCTTGATAAGAGCTGCCCGCTCGAAAGTAATGTGAGCTTCGGAATGCCCAGTCTTCTTGTTTTTCTTGCCCTGCTCGGCGCGAATTCTACGAACACTTGCCTGAAGGAGCGTTGCAGGATATGGGGTACCGGAAAATATTGCCCGCATCGTTTCCCCAACCAGATTTGGGGGGATGTTCTTTTCGTCTTCCTGGGATGCGATCGCACGCAACAACCGCCGGAGCGGAAGGGCATTTTCCCTTCTTCGATCGGGTACAATTGCCAGGTCAGCAACATGCCTTTTGAGGAGGGAACCAATTTCCCTGACTGATCCTTCCGTCCAGAATCTCACTGCAATTCGTGCGGAGTTGGGCGAAAGACCCAGAACGAAAAACCGGTTTTCATCTTCCGGAATTGCGAAGGACCCATTCCAAATAGAGTCGTATAGAGCCTTTACGGCTTCTATGTCCTTGTCAGGATCATCTTTGGGAGGTTCAGAGAAAAAAAAGGGAACCGCGCATTCGAAAGGGGACTCCTTGGCACTCCAAAAAACGGTTGTCGCATCCCCGATCTGGACTTTTTGCTTGGAGTCTTTCCTCAACAAATAGTTCAACCCTGTGGAATACGCAAAGGATGCGCATTTTCCGATTGGGGAGTTATTCCCCTGCTCCTTCAAAAAAGAGGAAAAAGCTGGAACAGCACCCCCATTAATACCGTTGGCTACCTTGTTGTTAACCGAAACCAGGCTTGCACCTGTTGGGTTCGCACCGCGAACCCCTTTAATGGGCGGTTCCAGGGGAACGATTTCATTTTCTAAACCGGTCACCAAGCACCGACCGACCTTGCCCGGGGATTTGGTAACCGAGGAAATCACCCCACGAACTTCAGGGTCATCGGTTACGGGGACTCCATCAATCGCAATAAGCATGGGTTGGTTTCTTTTTACAACAGTTGGCCAAAGCGGATCGCTCTGAATCTTTGCCTTATCCAGCTGGTTTAAAAAACTCAAAACAGCATTTACCTTGCCGGATTTCTTCCCAAGAAGCTTAACTCGCTCTTCGAAAGCCAAATGCTGTCTTCCAACCCTCTCGGGATCAGGTGGTTTTCCATTTTTCCTTTGAACAGGAATTCCAAAAAGATATTCGAGGTTCTCCCAGAGCAGGTTGGCTTTGATTCCATTTCCCTTCTTTTCGCCTAAGGAGGGAACAAGATATTCCTTGCCCCTTTTTTTTTGGCCAACTCCTTCGCTCATTTCTTTGAAACCCAAGAAATTTCCCGATAGATCAATGACTGCAAGATAGGAGAACTCCCGGCGTTCCCATCCTTCACGCGGCAGATCAGGTTTGCGGTCGTAGTATTCCTTGAGGGCTTGGAGGATCATCGGCGCACCTCCGGGCTGTCGCGGTCAGGAACGGCGATAACGCCATTATCGAGCTTTGCGCGGAAGAACATGGGCTTGATATCGGCGGGATCAGTGAAGTCCAGATCATAAAGCATGAAACCAAGTTCATGGGAATCGGTGATCGGTGCAGGGGAAGTCAACTTTGGGTCAACCAACTGCACATTGGCGGCGAATTCCCGGCAACCCAGATATGGCTGGTGGAAATGCTGGCCCTTCCTGGCTCGCCGCTCGAACATGGCGGCATACTTGGCCTCCGTTTCGTCAGGACGACGATCGGGAATTTTCATGGCCACCGCTTCGCCCACATCAATCAACCAGTCGGGCACAGGGTTGACGGTCTTGCCGCGCTTGTCGGGTGGAATGAAACGGAACTCCCCATGCAAGCGATACCGGACATCACGCAGGAAGAGCCCGGCCCGCTGTTGGCGTTCATCCTCGACGAAAAAGCCGTCAGATCGCGGCGATGCGACTTTCCCGACTTCGTTGCGGCGAACCGAAATCCACTTTATGGGGGCCAACACCTCGATTCGCTTGATCTGCCAGAAAATGGCAGGTTTCCAAAGGATGGCATCGAAAATGGCCCGGGCCGCGGACGGGGTAATCACATCATAACTCACCCGCTCGACCTTCATTTCCGGTCGGGTGAAACAGGCAAACGGCCCACTCACCTCGAGACAGAAACCCTTCATATTGGTCTCCTTCCTTTGCGCTTCAAATGCATAGATCCTCTGGGCTGTAAGCTTCGCGGTGCAAGTCCAACCCGAGGTTTTCCCGATAGAGGGTCGTATCGACCTGGACCAGAATCCGGTCATGAAGTTTTTCGATGAAACTTTGCGTCAAAAGATGGTCAGCGGTGGGGCCGGGAACTGTTACGGTAAACCTCTGAAGTGCCCGCATAATCTCTCGAGTCGGCCCGCCAAATCGCAAACGCTCGATCAACTTTTCGTTATTCCCATAGCTAACAACGATTGGAACGGAGTATTCATCGATCAACCGGAATTCCCCGCCCGCCGTCCGAAATTGAACATGGCCTTCATGATTCACGTTCTTAACGAGATTGTCCCTGAGCCACGTTTCACCGAGATCATTCACGCTCGAGTAAAACAACTGAAAGTAACTCCGGAAGATTTCAGGATCAGCCGGCGCAAACTCCGGCGCAGCGCACAACTCCCTGGTCGTGTCCCGACCTTTGCGAAGCAAGTCGGGAAGCTTTCCCTCGGGGGGAATAAAAACATGCACCATTCCGGGGCGGTCGAGACGGCCTTCGCGATTGCATCGCCCGGCGGCTTGATTGATGGAGTCGAGGCCTGCCAGAGCGCGATACACGACAGGAAAATCCATATCCACGCCTGCCTCCACCAACTGGGTGCTGATGACGCGAACTGCATCGCCCGTCTCGAGCCGCGCCTTGATCGTGGCAATCACATTGGATCGATGTTGTCCGCACATAAGCGCCGAGAGATGGATGGTATCTTCCGGCATGGCCTTCCAAAGGTCAAAACAATCACGACGTCGATTTACGATGCAAAGCACCTGCTGATGCTTTTGAAGTTCGGCGGCCAGCGTCGGCCAATCGGTCGGCCGATCCAGATTTTCGGGAAACCGGATGCTGGTGCGCTGGAGTTCCCCGAAAAGGCTGGAAGGGTTGGGAATGATCTCCCGGGGTGGCCGTTCGAGATATCGATCAAGAGCGGGTTGAGTGGCAGTGGAGAGGACGACCGTCACCCTGTAATCACTCACGAGGCGGTTGAGCGCCTCAGTGCATGGAAAAAGCCATTTTGGCGGCAGGAGTTGCGCTTCATCAAGAATCACCACGCTGTTCACGAGGTTGTGAAGCTTTCGACACCGGCCCGGCTTGGCTGCATACAAGGACTCGAAAAATTGGACATTGGTCGTTACGATGACCGGGGCGTCCCAGTTCTCGGTGGCCAGTGAATCGCCCAAGAACTACCGCTCTCTTTCGGGGGCGATATTCGAGTGGTGCTCGACCACGTTGGTTGCACCTAAGAAACCCCTCAGAACATCGGCGGTCTGCTCGATTATGCTGGTGTATGGAATGACATAGACGATGCGCTTTTTGCCGTGGCGCACGGCATGATCGAGAGCGAAGGCGGTTCCAGAGAGGGTTTTCCCTCCACCGGTCGGAACGGTCAGCGTGAACATTCCCGGCTCCTCGAGAGCGTCTTTCCGGCCCTCGGCCAGGATGCCTGCGCGAATCCGGTTGATGTTCTTTTCCGGCGATCTGGCTCTGGCTTGCACCATCATCGCTTCAAGCGCCAAATCGAAGCGGGGTTTTAATTCCGCCAGGGTTGGAAAAACCAGACGACTGGATGCCTTTTTGGAGTCCATGAAGGCTTCAGTATCGAGAAAATCGGCGTCAACCAGGCATGAAAAGACCATTCGCACCCAAAGGTGGAAAGCCATCGGCTCACCATTGCGGCATTGTCCGGCAAAATCCGGGGGTCGCAAATCGAGCGGCAAGACACCCGCGAACTCGCTGACTTTATCTCGAATCCCTTCGAAAACCGGTTTTTCAGCTTCGAGTCGCTGAGAAAGTGAGTCGCGCCCTCCGTGCCAATCAGGCAAACCAGCATGGTGACCGGCGATCAGATAAGCGATTGTCCTGCCGATAATCGAGCGGGAGGGTTGACAATTGTCCAGGGCGAACACCGCGCCACACCCTGAGTGGTTGATCCGGCCCCCTGTCGCCTCACCATCAAACTCGGAGGAGTCCAGGCCATTTTCCCGGAAAAGATAAGCCTGGAAATCAGGATGCACCTTTCCCAAATCGTGAAGTCGACCGGCCACCAGACCCCACTCTCGCGAGGAAAAACCGGCGGCGAATCCGGCCGCTTTCTCCGCTACCGAGGCAAGATGTTCCTCCAACGGCTGCCATTTATCAGGAGGAAACCCCTCCAACGAGTGCGCGAAACAAGGCATCCGGCCCCCTCCCTGTTGGCTACGTCAAGAATCCTCACGATAACTCTAAATTGTCGCCCTGTCAATCAACGAGATCCAACAAGACCCTATCCGCCAGCACATCCCTCTCCGACCCTCAAAAGTATTCCTTCCCCTCCCTACTCTCATCCATCGTACGAGTTCAGCGGTTTGGGAAAAAATGTCGAAATGGGCCTGGATTCCCGCCTTCGCGGAAATCTAGTTCATACTATTCTCGTAAGAGTTAAGCGGTTTGAAATAAGAAAGACGAAGAAAGCTGGGGAAACGGAAAAAAGGGAGAAAGGATAGGATATTTGGCCGCGGATTAACGCAGATTAACGCAGATCTGGAGTGGAAGGAAAAAAATTCAGAGTTTACCTGTTTGGGAAAATTGAAGAGAAGGTGAATGGGAGAAAATGGAGAATGGGAGAAAATAAATTTAGGGTTCTTGAAAAAAATTCTCCATTTCTCCATTTCTCCTTATTCTTTCCTCGTTCTCCCCTTTTCAAACCGCTAAACTCTTACCTATTCTCAATCCTCTAAACTCATATCAATTCTTTCTTGGTTCCAAATCCGCGTTAATCTGCGTTAATCCGCGGCTAAAACTCTTCTCTTTCTTTCTTTATTTCTTTCTTTCTTTTCTTCGGCTAATTGTAAAACCAACTCACCGCGGCTTACTAGCGCGTTCTGCTTTCATCGTTGCTTCCAAAACCAAAAAGGCAACGTAAATAGCCAGTATCAACCACGCAACCCCGACGACCATGCTGGGAAGATGGAGCTGCTCGGCCAGCCGGTAGGCATCCGACTGCGGAACGGCGCGGTCGATCAGGTCGGATTTGATGTCCAGGATCACGTAAAACATCGATGACAGGCCGATGTAGCGCAACAACTGGTCGCAGGCCACCTCGCCGAACTGGCTGGCGAAGCCCACCATCGCCGCCCCGAAGGAAAGCCCGAAAATCACCCCGGCGGTGGTTCGCACGTAGAAAACAGTAACGCCGATCAGCAAAACGCCAAGAAACTGCACCAGCTCACGGTCGAGGCGGGTCTTCGCGGCCATGTACAGAATGCCGGCGCCCCAGAGAAGGCTTCCCAGATACCCGGCTGAGAGGATCAGCCACCAGCTTCCGCCGGCCGTCCAGCAGAGGCCGCCCTGGTCCGCGGTCAGCTCGATCGAATGCATGCTTCCCCCGGTCAACACGGCGGCCAGTCCGTGCGACAGTTCATGGAAGAACACCGTCAGAAGCTTGATCGGATAAACAATCGGGCTCTCCCAGAAGTACACCGACAGCCCGAACAGAATCAGGGGAATCCCCATGCCTCCGAGCGGCAGGGCGGGGGCTTTCCCCCCGCCATCGAGGTTCAATGCCGGATTGGGAAACGCTTGCATCAAGTATCTCCTTTCATCAGGCCCTCGGCCCAGTTTACGTCGTGGCTACCAAGATCAGCTAAACTCCAGCCCTTTGTTGTCATTGCCGCAATGGCGGACCAGAGCGAAGCGAAGCAATCCCCGGCATCACGAGATTGCTTCGGCGCAATGCGCCTCGCAATGACAATCTCTCGGTCGCGGGTCAGACCAGAATTTAGCATGTTTTGTTGGTCGCGGTTCATGCCGGGGTCGTTCCTGTCGGGGTTGAGCCTGACGGGCTTTCCCCAGCCGGAATTGACTCGGTCGGTTTCCACCGGAAAAGATGGAACATCAGGCAGGTAATGAATGTCGCGAGGAATCCCATTTTGAATGAGTTGTCGGCCTGATAAAGTTTCATCATCAGCGTGAAAGCCAACCCGGCTGACAGCAGTGCCACCACGGTGAACCAGAAGAAACGGTATCGGCCGGTGAACATGAAGAGAAGTGAAATTCCGGCCAGGGCGCCGCACAAAACAATTCCCACCTGGAACATCTTCCCTTGCCCCGAGCGGGGGCTGACCAGAACGCCTGCCATGTGTGGCGGTTCGCCGTTGGGTTCGATCTGCTGCATCAGGAAACTCGTCGACCAGGATGTGGTCGGAATCATGAACTTGACAGGCAGGAGCCCGACGACGCTGCTTCCGCCGACATCTCCGCCCAGGACGGACTGGGTCTTGGTGGTCATCAAGGCACCCAGGTCGAGCCCTGGAAACTGCTTGCGACCATCGAGCAATGGCTGATCCGGGCGATCCATTATCCGGTCCACGTTTCCTTCCCCTCTCATCAGCTCGAACCCTTCGGGCAGGAAGGCCACCCAGCTCAACTCGCTCACGTCCAGATGGACCCGCGGCAGCTCCAACCTGAGCGCCTGGAAAGACCGCAAGGGTCCCGCCAATCGCATGGCGAAAATGATCTCGACGGGAAACGGCTGCGGATCGCCATTGACCATCGGCGAACGGATGATGGGAATATTGAAGACTTTCTTTTCAGGATCGAATCCGGCCTTGACCGCGAGGTTCGCCACCTCGCTGCTCCACAGGGTGGTCGTGACCGAACCGAGTTCGGGGAGCCGGATCTTCAGGAACTGCTCGGAATTGTTGCGGACCTCAAAAGCCACCCGGGTCAACAGGAAGCCATCCTCGTTGACCAGGGTCATGGCCTCGGCCCGATCGACCACGGCCGAGACCTGATCGACCGCCTTCGGCCTGGTCAGGCTCAACTGCAGCTTGTTCGGATGCTTGATGAACTTGAAGGCCAAAGGCAACTTCTCCGGCGGCTGCCCTTTGTAATCACGAAGGAACTCACCCACATCGATTACGCTATATCCGACTAGCGTTTCAGGGGCACCGACCTCGAAGGACGGAAGACAGCCGACGGCTAACAACCCCGTGCTGCGGTCGGCATTTACAGGTATCATCTCAGGAACCAGATAGAGTTCATTCTCTTTCAACCGCTGGATGTCCTCCTCGAACTCGACCGCAAAACCGACCACGCCCTTCACCTCGGAATTGAAAGCAATGTTCAGCCGTCTGAACTTCTCGTCAGCAACCTCCTCGATCTTCCAATCATCGATCGTCCTGTCCTCGACCTTTAGAACGCGAATTTGCGGCGGAACCCGCAAGGTGAAACTCGAAATTCCCTCGGAGCCCATTACCTGCAAGACATATTGGTTGCGACCCTGCACGAAGCCCTCCTCGAACATCAGCAGGTTCTTTTCGGTCACCAGCACCCGGGTCTCCTCGTGAAGAACGACTGGTGCCGAAGCCGCCGCGGTTGCCGAACCCGAGGCCGACTCCGCCTCGCCCTGCTCATCGGTGACCGCGGCAGGAGAAGACATGCCCAGCCGCCGCGCCAGCTCCACTTTCACCCTGGAGGTCGGAGGCAGAATTGCCCGGAAGGTGGTACCCCGCGGTCCGGAGGCTACCACCGTCAGGATCCCGGGATCGAGCCAGGCATCACAATCGCCCTCGGGAACGAGTATCTCGAGAGTCGAAAGGCAGAACGGCACCATTGGCAGTTCGAACCGACGGGTGTTGAACTCGGTTGCCGAGAAGGGAAGAAAGAAATCGACATCGAGCACGCGCGAACCCGTGCCGTTGGTGATCAGGCCATAGTGGCTTTCACCGGAATCCTGGGCGGTGACCAGGTCGAGAGGGGCCGGTGAACCATCCAGCGATACCTGGGAGGGAATCACCATTGAAGACAACAACCTGATTGTCTTCCAGCCCTCGTTGAAAAGCTCGATCTCGAAATGGCCCCGGAACTTCACCCCGCGTTCCCCAATTGTTCCTTTGTATTCAGCCCGCCGGGTTGAAAAATTGATGGGGGACCGGATGGGCTCGGGAGTCGGCTTTTCGCCTACATCGAGCAGATATCGATAGTCGGCTTCCGGGACGATGACCATACTTTCCTCCGGACCCATCACCTTCGACAGTTCGGTGAAGGGGACCATCACCCGGACTTCCGGGTGAGGGGCGCCAAACGCCGCCAGGGTTCCAACCAGCAGAAAGGCCACCAACGCGATGGAAACGGGCACAGGCGAAACCACGGGCTCACCTGCCCGACCGGATATTGGCTGTTCTGGCTCAGGCTCAGGTTCAGGTTCAGGCTCCCTGCAAAACCCGCTGATTGGCATAACAGGCCTTCATCCGGCTCT
>Ga0100398_1004896_pt1 | contig 10850 bp, 8 predicted proteins | sample CryGeymeta201522_FD_81568 | JGI IMG/M metagenome (GOLD analysis project Ga0100398, IMG submission 81568) | Groundwater microbial communities from Crystal Geyser aquifers in Utah, USA - Crystal Geyser metaG 2015-22 | ecosystem: Environmental > Aquatic > Deep subsurface > Groundwater | place: USA... | reverse complement strand
GAAACGATGCGGTTCAGGGTATTCATACAGTAAGGAGGCAGAGATAAAACAACTTAAGATTTGAGGCAATATTATAGCCTTGAATCTCAGTAAAAGTCCGAAATCTATCGGACAGGACGCGGTGGTTACTCCGCTGAAATACGGAGTGAACGCATCGAATCGAATCGAAGAGTCAATAACTCAAGAGTTAATAACTCAAGAGTTAAAGACTCAAGAGTTAAAGACTCACGCAGAGCCGGAAAGTTTTTCGGTGATGAGAACTAATTTAAGTTCTCGACATCAAGATAAACTTGACGCTCGTGCAGAGCTTGATGCTCTAATTCCCAAGAAGGCGCATGCTGGGCCTGATCAGCCTGGCCGCGCCGCGGGGGGAATAAGATTCTTCAGCCTAACAAAGTTATTGATGTTATTCATGATTGCATTTTCGTTTGGGCTCGGAGGTTCAGCTTTTGCTTCACCGCCGCCCGGCACGTGGATAACAAATACTGCTCAGATTGATTATTCGTATTCACCAACTGCTGCTTCAACTGGACGGGCATATTCGAATAGCGCGGATACTCAGGTAATGTTTAATGACACGGAACCGCCGATATTTATTTCGTCAACAATCAATCCGATTGTGGCAACTAATGGAGGATGCACAGTTCGAATCACTCTGAATATCTTTGATACGTCAGGAGTGAGAGACGCGTATTTGCGGCTTGGCGTTATGGATATGTACGATACGACTTCGACTTATGACAATGGACTCGCGGGAGATACAACTGCGAGTGACAGTCTCTGGAATGCGCTGGTTTATATTTCTCCGATGACTCTTGGAGATACTTATCGCATTCGAGTGACTGCCTATGACAATTTTGGAAACATTGGAGAGACTTACATAACTCTTCAAGTGATTGATACTTCTTCATCGTGGACAACAATCAGATCGCTCGGCTGGAATCTGATAAACGACGTAAGGGTTGCAGGAAATGCTCTTTCGATTTTAGTGGATGCGGTCGACGAAATTTCGCAGGTTTATTTTGAATATAGAAACTGGAGCGGAGGAAATTGGATGCCTTGCGCTGTTGGTTCTTGGAGCGATCACAATCCTGATACTACAGGACCAAATTGGGGCATCTACTGGAACATGGATTATTTGCCTGACGATACATACCTTATAAAGGCAACAGCGTATGACTCCGGCGGAGTTTCTGATTTAAGTCCGGGATTCCTTCGCGTAGTTAAAGACAGTAAGGACTCTTGGATTAATGAATGGACTGATACGAACGAAGGAATTCATGTAAGACGTCAATTGTTCAATAACCTTCTTTCAGACACTACGATTGTAATTGATAAAACAAGTCTATCAGTGGAACCGTCTGCGCTGGCTGGAGTTGATTCTGTTTGGCTGAGAGTGACTTCTTATAACACTCCGCCGCCTGACGCACCTATACCGTCGGAAAATACCGGCCTTTTCAAACAGGGTGACGGCTCTTTCAGACGCTTTGAGCGAGAAGACGGAGCGACAACATTTACGGATTCCATTCTTATTTCTCTACCTTACATTGATGAAGGCAGAGTCGGAGATGAGGAAGCTCTGTCATTATATTATTACGATACAACTTTGGGAGAATGGGTGAAGGTGCCCGATGCCCGTGTCGATAAAGATAATGATCGAATATGGGCAAATATAAATCACTTTACGGTTTTCGGAGCATTCAGAGCGGTTCCATTAAACCTTTCCGGCTTTACGGTTTATCCAAATCCGTTCAAGCCGAACGACGGAGATCCGACGACCGGAGCCGATTATATTCCTGGCGCAGCAAATACCGGTATAACGTTCGAGGGCTTGCCGATATATTCAATGATTCGCATATATACTCCGCTTGGCGCTTCTGTCCGCGACCTTATCGTTTCATCAGGGAACTTAGTTCAGTGGGATGCTAAGAATAATCGCGGAGACAGGGTTGCAAGCGGGGTTTACATCTTTATCGTCACTACTCCGAGCGGCGAAAAGATTACGGGCAAGATGGTGATAATAAGATGAAACGCATATTGATTGCAGGTCTTCTTATTATTTTCATCTCGATTAATGCACTAGCGTACAATCGCGGAGCGGGTGTAACTGTAGGGAGCACTTTATTGCGCGGGCAGGTTGGAGCGGCTCCGGCGGCTCTTGGTGGAGCATACACTGCTTTTGCCGAGGGACCGCTTTCGCTTAGATACAATCCTGCCGGACTTGCCGATGAAACTCGAAAGAAGCTTTTCCTTCAATACAACGCTCACATTCTGGATATTGACAGAAGCGATATTGCTTTGACCGTTCCGCTAAATTACGGAGCATTCGGCATCTCTTTCAGCCTAATCGATTATGGAGATATAACACGCACTACAACGATTAACAAAAACGGCATTGGAATTTTTTCGCCAAAGGATTATTTTTTGAAAATTGGATATGGACGACAAGTATCGGAGCGAATGCAGTTCGGCGGAACGATCGGAGTTTACACATTAGAACTCGATCAAGATGCAAGAGCAGAAGGCATCACTGCTGATTTCGGGTTGAAGTATAATTCTCCGATCGATAATTTAATTCTTGGCGCAGGAATAAAAAATATTGGGACCAAGGCGAGGTTTTATTTTGAGCGCGAAGAATTGCCGCTTCTCTTTGTCTTAGGCCTCGCTTACAAGCCGATACCTCAACTTCTGCTTCTTGTCGACGGCGAACTGATTGATGGCGAAGGGAGCGTGATACATGCCGGAGCTGAATATACGGTTGCGAAGCGCTTAAAGTTTAGAGTCGGATACAATGGTGAGAACGAGACTGATAACGGACTGACAGCCGGAGCAGGTTTTGCCACAGATGACTTGAGTCTCGATTATGCTTACATTCCTTTTGGAGAATTCGGTAATTCACATCAGATATCTTTAGAAGTAAAATTCGGGAAGCCGGTTGAGAGAAAAGCGAAAGTTATCGAACGAAGAGTCGAAAGAATTGAAACTCTTGAAAGAAAACCGGAGCCGCTTACCGATACGGAGCAAGTAATTCAGACACCGATTGAAACAACAACAGCACCTGAAGAAGAGAAGATTGATATTCAGTCGATGAAAGATAAATCCGTGCAAGAATTTTCTTCGGGTAGGTTTGAATCTGCATTACGATTGTTCATAGAACTAGAGACTTTGACGCCGACAGATTACGATTTGAAATATAATATTGCTACTGCATATTATTCGATGAAACATTATGAAGAAGCTCTCAATGAATATGGAAAATATTTAGAATTAGTTCCGAGCGATGATGAAGCGTGGCTTTACAAAGGCTATTCAGAGTATCATCTGAATCGAATTAATTCGGCAAAACATTCATGGCGAAGGGCGTTGGAAATAAATCCGGATAATGAATATGCCCGAGCCGCATTGAGTCAGACCACGAATGAATAGCGATAAATACGAACCACGAATGGACACGAATGGCCACAAAGAAGAACCACTAATAAACACGAAGAAGAACCACGAATGGCCACTAATCAACACAAATTATTTATAAAAATTTTAGTGTGCATTAGTGTTTATTAGTGGTTCATATTTCTACGAAGTTAGTAACCTGTGGATATTTAGGGGAAAAAAATATCGCTAAATAAAATATTTTTCTTGCTCAATAAGTGTTTAATAGGATATGAAATGAGTTGAAATTATTACAAAGTTGAGCATGATGAATCGAATGAAGTTTAAACGTGGCAGAATAGGGAGGTAACTATGTCGGCGCAAAGAGATCGCACAGTAGTAGGTCTGGATATTGGAACGACGAAAGTATGTGCGATTATTGGTGAAGTTAACGAGCAGGGAATAATCGAAATCATTGGCGTAGGGCAAGCGCCTTCTAATGGACTCCACAAAGGAGTCGTGATCAATCTCGAATCAACAGTCAAATCGATTACGAAAGCAATTGAAGAAGCTGAGATGATGTCAGGGACCGAAGTGTCTTCAGTTTACGTTGGAATTGCCGGCGGACATATTAAAGGAATTAATTCGCGCGGCGTTGTTGCGATCACTCGCCCGGACCGTGAGATAACTCAATCTGATGTTGACCGCGTCATTGATGCGGCTCGAGCAGTTTCGATTCCGATGGACCGTGAGGTCATACACGTATTAGCTCAAGAATTTATTGTCGATGATCAGGATGGAATTAAAGATCCAATTGGAATGGCCGGAGTAAGACTTGAAGCTGAAGTTCATATTGTGACCGGAGCCGTCACTTCTGCTCAGAATATTGTGCGGTCGGTAAATCGAGCCGGATTCGAAGTTGATGACATTGTGCTCGAACCGCTAGCTTCATCATTTTCTGTTTTGACCGAGGATGAAAAAGAGCTCGGGGTTGTGCTTGTTGATATCGGCGGAGGCACAACAGATATGGCATTATTCGTTGAGGGGGCGATTTGGCAGACTGAAGTTCTTTCAATTGGCGGGGGAAATGTCACTAAAGATATCAGCGTCGGTTTGAGAACTCCGATCGCTGAAGCCGAGCAGATCAAGCTGAGATATGGTTGCGCGACCACTTCACTTGCAAAACAGGATGAAGTGATCGAGGTGCCGTCTGTGGGAGGGCGGAAATCAAAGGTATTGCCGAGGCAGGTTTTGGCTGAAATAATTCAGCCGCGAATGGAAGAAATATTTCTTCTATTGTCTCGCGAGATAAAAAAGACCGGTTACGAGGATTTGGTTGCAGGAGGCGTAGTGCTGACTGGGGGAGCTTCTGCGATGGAGGGAATACAGGAGCTTGCGGAGCAGATTCTCGATCTTCCGGTAAGGATAGGTTCTCCAAAAGGAATTTCAGGACTTGTCGATGTTGTTAATTCTCCGGTTTTTGCGACAGGAGTAGGATTGGCTTTTTACGGCTCGAAGAATATTCAAGTTGGCGGTGGAAGAAGTCGCTCTAACTTAATCTCGGGCGGCGGTGATTTATTCCGCGGCATTACGAATCGAATGAAGGACTGGTTCGGAGAATTTTTTTCATAAGGAGGCAATAAGTAAGAAGTAAGTTGCAGAATCGGAGTTGTTTAAAAACTAACCCGATTTTTAAATTGGAATGAAGTAATTGTTGCAGTAAGGAACGAAGCAAATCGGCAATGCCGATGCTTGAAGTAAATTTTATGGGAGGGTTTGTATGCCATTTACATTCGATTTGGCGGATGACGTCTCGACGCGTCCAACGGTTATAAAGGTTATTGGTGTCGGTGGAGGTGGCGGGAACGCTGTGGATCGGATGATCCAGTCTCGTGTGCGCGGGATCGAATTCCTAGTCGCAAACACTGATGCTCAGTGCATTCGGAAGTCTCTTGCGCCTGTCAAGATTCCGATAGGTCAGAAGCTTACTCAGGGTAGAGGCGCCGGCGCCAATCCTGAGATCGGACAGCAGGCCGCGCGCGAAGATTCTGAATCGCTTCGCAACGCGCTATCAGGTTCCGAGATGATATTCATTACAGCCGGAATGGGCGGCGGAACCGGAAGCGGAGCCGCTCCGGTTATTTCTGAAATTTCGAAAGAGATTGGAGCTTTGACCGTAGGTGTGGTTACGAAGCCGTTTCATTTTGAAGGACGAGTTCGTATGCGGCAGGCTGAGGAAGCAATAGATGCTTTACGGCAAAATGTCGATACGTTAATTGTAATTCCCAATGAAAAACTTCTTGCAGTTGCCGAACGCAGAACAGGCATTCGCGATGCGTTCAAGATGGCGGACGATGTGCTTCGAAAGGGCGTGCAGGGCATTTCAGATATCATTCTTGTGCCTGGCGATATCAATGTAGATTTCGCAGATGTAAAAACGATAATGCAGGAGCACGGGGATGCAATGATGGGCATGGGAATCGGAACAGGTGAAAAACGCGCGACTCTTGCGGCTCAGCAGGCTATTTGCTCGCCGCTATTGGACGATATCTCGATCTCCGGAGCAACAGGACTTCTGGTCAACATTACCGGCGGAGTAGATATGTCGCTTGCTGAAGTTTCAGATGCAATGTCAATTATTACTGAAGCGTGTGATGACGAGTGCAACATTATCTACGGCCATGTTGTAGATGAGAGTCTTAACGATGAGTGCAGAATTACAGTTATTGCTACGGGCTTTAACAAACGCGCTTCAACTTCCGTGACAAGGACAGTAGCATTCCCGGATATTGCACGCAGAAGACCGATCGACTCTGTATTGGAAAATGCGTCGATGCTTCGCAGAAAACAGGTTGTCGGTTCTGAAGCTCTGGTGGAAGAAGTTGTTCATCCGAATGCTTTACCCCGCGGTGAAGATTATGAGGTTCCGGCATTTATCAGACGCGGAATGATGAATACGGAAACGCACTAAAAGAGTGTTTACTTCAGCCTCCCTCTCCCTCTTTGGGAGAGGGGCAGGGGTGAAGGTATGAAAGACAGGAGCATGATATGAATTTAAAAGAGCTCTTGAGTGCGATGGTCTCACTTAATGCTTCTGATTTACATATTCATCTCAATATGCCTCCGTCCGTCCGCATTAGAGGCGACCTGCATCCAATGGAAGGTTATCCTCCGATCTCTGATGAAAATATTCAATCATTTCTCAATGAATTTTTTAGACCTGGAATGGCAGAACGATTTGCGGCAAATGAAGAGATCGATACGAGCTTTGGCGTTGCCGGAGTCGGACGCTTTAGAATTAATATTTACAGACAGCGCGGAACCATTGCTATTGCAATTCGACGAGTAGGACTTAACATTCCGAATTTCGAAGAGCTGTGCCTGCCGCCTGCAGTTGAATATCTGACTCAGTTTACTCGAGGGCTTGTTCTGGTCACAGGTATGACCGGAACAGGGAAATCCACAACTCTTGCTTCTATGATAGGACACATCAATGCGACTCGAAGATGTCACATTGTGACTTTAGAAGATCCGATCGAGTATCTTCATCACAATAAGAGCAGCATTGTTTCGCAGAGAGAGATTGGGCAAGATACAATTAATTTTTCTTCCGCTCTCAGATCTGTTTTGAGGCAGGACCCTGATGTTATTTTGATCGGAGAATTGCGCGATGCCGACACAATCAAGGTTGCGCTCTCTGCCGCTGAAACCGGGCATCTAGTGCTATCTACGCTTCATACGACAAATGCGACTCAAACAATTGAACGCATTCTCGAATATTTTAATCCCGACATGAGAACAATAATTCGTCAGCAACTTGCTACACATTTGCGAGGTGTGGTTTCTCAACTGCTTCTTCCGAGATTAGATACCGCGACGATGATTCCTGCGGTTGAAGTAATGCTGATGAATCCTCTCATCAATAAGAAGATACTCGAAGCAAAATATGGAGTAATAAAATCGATAATGCATCATTCAACCAATGAGGGCATGCAGACTTTTGATCAGCATCTGGTTGCGCTCTATAACGCGGGACTTGTTTCTTTCGATGCTGCGCGGGCTCAGTCGTCCAATCCGGATTCTTTCCATCTTTTCTGTCGAGGATTTTTCCCGGATATTATTCAGGACATGGAGGGCTGATGTGAAGAGCGTTCGATTAAAATCAGAAACATTTACGTCTGAGCCAAGATACAAACGCGCTGAACTTACAGTTATAGAAAAAGAAGCGCTTGATTCCGCATCGTTCTTTCATTCTCCAAGAGGTTTGCTTTTATATTGGATAATAGGAATAACCGGAATAATGCTTGCAGTAATGATAATGGCGTCTGCTGTGCGCGCTGAAACGATCAAACTTCAAGGAGCTGGCAGAAAGTCATTTGATGCAGAAGTGGTTTCTGTTCCTTTTAATGGAAAAGAGAGTAAAGCTGTTCGATTGCGAGAAATTGCAAGAATTTTGGAGGGGAGTTTTTCTTACGACGGCGCCGCAAAAATTGTTGAGATAACATCAGAGGGAAAAACTGCAAGATTTTTAATCGATGCGGATAGATTTATTATTTCGAAGAGAGGAATGTCTCAGATTGCGGGCAGAACGTCGAAACCGATAGTGTTATTTAGAGGAGCTTCGTACATCGACATCATCTCCGTGAAAACTTTTTTGAGGCAGTTTCATAATGCGGCTTTAAAACCTTTGCCTGGCAGATTGATTCAGGCTTTGCCGCTACCGATAAGAGAGAATGCAAAACCTGAGACTGTGCCTCTTTCCGTATCTTTTCCTAATGTGCCTGCAGCCTCTACGCATTCCGAGCCGGCAAAGCTTAATTCAAAACTCGCGCCGTTTATTCATTCGATCGTTATTGATGCGGGGCATGGAGCTCATGATCCCGGAGCAATCGGACCTAGCGGATTGAAGGAGAAGGATGTAAATCTCGATGTGGCGATTAAATTTGGAAAGCATCTTTCAGATCTTGCCGCGGGCAAAATTTTTCTTACCAGAAATACAGATGTCTTTCTTTCTTTGAAAGAACGAGTCGAGTTTGCGAAAAGGCATCGAGCTGATATTTTTATTTCGATACATTCGAATTCAATGTCGCCGCCGCACGGCAGGACAGCATCGGGGACGGAGGTCTATTTCTTTTCGGCACCGTCTGACAACGAAGCTAGATTGGCGGAAAGACTTGAAGGCGGACCTTTTGATCCTAAAGCTGAGGGAATCGATCCTGTATTGTGGGATTTGATGGTGGCAGGAAACGTTGTTGAATCGCACAAGCTCGCATATTCGGTTGAGGATCTTTTGCCTTCTGAAATCGGACTTCCGAAAAGGGGAGTCAAGTCTGCAAGATTTTATGTCATGTATTACGGAGTTGTTTCAAATATTCCTTCTATACTTGTGGAGCTAGGATACATTTCGAATCCTACTGAGGAAGCAAAACTTGCAGATGCAGAATGGCGCGATCGTGCCGCAAAGGCTTTGGCGTCTGCAGTTGCAAATTATTTAAGAGACCTTGAGCGGCGTTATCCCAGCGGAAAAGGCTGGAGCAGATAGGAGCCTATTATGGCTTCCACATTCTTTTTTCATGACGATATGACTCTGCCTGAGTCAGGCGGAGATTTTGATACTGCATTAATGAACTATTTTCGTCTCTCAAAAAAAATACGTGTGAGAGACGGATTTGTATGCAAACAAGTACATGGAACTGAAATTCTTTCCGCCGATAATGTTAAAATTTTGAGACCGCTTATTCCTACCGTGATTGGAGAAGGAGATGCTTTATGGACGTCGAAAAAAAACATTTGGGTCGGAGTCTTTACCGCTGATTGTCAGGCACTTCTTTTTGACGCCGGTGATCGGGTTATGGCAGTGCATGCAGGTTGGAGAGGACTTGCAGGAGGAATAATTGAAAAAGCTGTGGAGTTCCTTGAAGCTGAATCGATTGTATCTGTCACTTTAGGACCTTCTGCAAAAAAATGTTGCTATGAAGTTGGAGATGAAGTGGTAGAAGCGATAAATAAAAGAGGAATAGTGCCGGTCATGAACGGCAAAAAACTTGATCTGCCTGAGACATGCAAAAAACATCTTTTAGAATTTGGAGTTTCTAATATTAATTTTTCAAAACCATTTGGATGCACTATATGTAATACAAGTTTCCGATCGTTTAGGCGTTCAGGAGCCAATGCCGGCCGAAACCTTTCTGGCATCGCTATGATTGATCGATGAAGATACTTTTATCGACGATAACTTATTATCCAACAATCGGCGGAGCAGATGATTTTGCTCGTTCTATTGCCGAAGGACTTGCAGCGAGAGGACATGAAGTAGCTGTGGCGACTTCGGATCTTCTTCAACATGTGTCCGGAAAAAAACTGAGCAATACAAAAAAAACGAATTTGAACGGAGTCGAAATTATTCGCTCGAAAAGTTTTAATTTACCTGGGCATTGCTATCCATTTTGGCCGGGACTTAGAAGAATTATTAGACGGTTCAAACCTGATATTGTTCATGCGTTCAATTTCGGTTATTTCAGTGTTGACGGAGCCGCTTTCTTATCGCAAAAGCTTCCTCTGATTATTTCACCAACCGGAGGCAGATACCGAAGCGGCGGAATGTATGATGCTTTGAAAAAAGTTTTTGAGCGCCGCGTGTTGAGAGCAAATATTTGGACGGCTCTTTCTGAAAGCGAAAGAAAAAGTTTGAGAGCTGAATTTCCTTCTGCGCCTCGAATCGAAATTCTCTCGCCTTCAATTCTTCCCGAAGAATGGAAAAAAATATCTGATGATCCGTTTCCTGATATTCCTAAGAATTTACGAATATTGTTTGCAGGAAGACTTTCACGTGATAAGGGAATAGATGATTTGATTGAGGCGATGCAAAAAGTAAATAAAAAAATAGATGCGGAACTGATTGTTGCAGGGCCGAATTACGGCTATGAAGTAGGAAAAATAGAAGATAAACATATTCATTTCCTTGGCGCTTTAGATCGTGAGAAATTAGTCGCAGTATTTAAGCACTCCGATCTTGTTGTGCTTCCGTCTTATCATGAAGGCTTCGGCATAGTTTTGATTGAGGCGATGGCCGCAGGCAAACCTGTGATTGCTTACGATAATTCGTCAATGCCTGAACTTGCAAGAGACGGTGAAAATGGATTCTGCGTAAAAACCGGAGATACTGAGGCTCTAGCAGATGCAATCATGAAATTGAACGATCCATTATTGAGAGAAAGTTATGGTAATAAAGGAAAAGAAATTGTATTTCGAGAATTTAATCGTCAAAAGATGATTGATAAAGTTCTTGAACTTTATCTGACAGCTCTCGCTTTAAAATAATTTAGAGTTAATCTGAAGCAGAATGCACGTGCGCTACGCGTCAATGGACGCCCCGCGTTAAAGAATGTGTGAAATTATTGAAAAATGAAAATTGGAAAAATAAAATTTTCAATTTGCACTTTCCAATTTGCAATTTCAAATATTATAACTCATCATGGAGG
>Ga0100398_1004895_pt1 | contig 10852 bp, 11 predicted proteins | sample CryGeymeta201522_FD_81568 | JGI IMG/M metagenome (GOLD analysis project Ga0100398, IMG submission 81568) | Groundwater microbial communities from Crystal Geyser aquifers in Utah, USA - Crystal Geyser metaG 2015-22 | ecosystem: Environmental > Aquatic > Deep subsurface > Groundwater | place: USA... | reverse complement strand
GTCCAAGAGCTTCCTGCCTGTCGCCTGCGAAGAAAATCCCATTTTCTTCTTACGGGCTAAAATTATATCAAAACAAAAATACGTATCTAAATACGTATTTCACGAGATGCTCCGGGACTACGATTCGAACGTAGATAAACAGCTTCAAAGGCTGCTGTCCTACCATTAGACGATCCCGGAATGTAAATCATTTTCTATATTTAGTAGCAATTCTTTTATTTGTTGTTTTAAAAATCTTTTCCCCTCTGTAGTTTTTAAATATTTTTCCCTTCTTGTCGCATCACCTTTTATTGAATACGCTTCGTAGTGTATCAATTTAACTGGCAATCGCTTACTTGTGAATTTAACTTTGCCGTATTTATGATCAGAGATTCTTTGTTTTAAGTTGCCGCTACTTCCTGTATAGAGCTGGCCATTATTTAAGAGTAGAATATAAACGTAATGCATATTTTGTATTAAACGGCTTCACCATGTCATTCGACATGGTGCCCTATCGCATGATAGGGCAAAGGCTGCTGTCTTATTTATCCTGTCGAATGACAGGACCACTTGGCTACCGGACAATTAATCTTTCACAATTTTTCCCCCAAATATATCCACCGCCTTTTGCAACAGGCTTTTTCTCTCTTTGAAATCCGGGTATTGGGCGGAAAATTCTTTTTCCGTCAGTGCTTTCACCTTGAGCGAAACGCCCGTTATCTTATCAATCGCTTTTTCGATTGTCAATCGGTTTTTGGTTTCGGAGATTTTATCATTATAAAAAGAGTACTTTGTGCGGAGAACCAAATATTTTCCGTTAATCAAAGCCGGCTGGGACATTTTGAGAACCGAGGAAAGAGAGTGATTGTAGCTTTTGAGAGATTCAATAATGTCCGGCCAGCTGGAGAGGACCAAATCAAAATCAGACTTTTCAGGGTTTGAATTTTTCGGTGACTCGGCGGTTTCATTGGCTACAGCCGCATGCTTTTCGAAGACTGGTGAGGGATTTTCCGGTAACCTGGCTTCTGGATTTGGATTTTGCAAAGCGATTTTTGCGATGCTTACCTCTAGAAAAAGCTGGGGAATCGGACTTGATTTGAATTTTTCGATATTTTCCTGAAGAGTATTTATGAGCTCCAGGATTTCATTTGTCTCGATTGCGCCAAGCTGATTGTTGATTTTTTCCAATCTTTCCTTTGTCAATTCATATGATAATTTTTTTCCAAGTTCAGGGTTTATTTTCACAACCAGCATCTGGCGAAGATAATTCAAGAGCGATTTCCCGAAATTTTTGAAATCAATTCCCATCTCGCGAAGTTCGCTGATTTTCGAGAAAATTTCGGAATATTTTTTTTCAATGGCGAGATCGACAAATTCCGCGACGAATTTTTCCGAAACGGTTCTCAAAAGAAATTCCACTTCAGAAGTTGTAATTTTTTTGTCTTCAAGCGCGATTACCTGCCCCAAAACGCTCTCGGCATTTCGCATTCCGCCTTCGGAGTACGTGGCGATGATTTCCAAAGCTTCGCGGTCCACTTTTACTTTCTCGAGTTTCGCGATTTCTTCAAGGCGCTTGATTATTTCTTCAATTGTCAGCCGAGTGAAATCAAATCTTTGCACGCGAGAAAGAATTGTTTCCGGAATTTTGTGGACTTCAGTCGTGGCAAGAATGAATATCACATGCGCCGGCGGCTCTTCGAGAGTTTTGAGAAGCGCGTTGAAAGCGCCGCCAGAAAGCATGTGGACTTCGTCGATTATATATACTTTGTATTTGAGTGCTGACGGTGGCAATTTCACCGTTTCTCGCAGTTCTCGAATATTATCTACGCCGGTATGCGAGGCGGCGTCTATTTCGATGATATCAAGCGCGCGGCCGTCAAGAATAGTTTTGCAAGAATCGCATTTGAGGCAAGGCTCTCCATTTTTCATTGCGGCACAGTTGATAGTCCTGGCAAAAATCCGGGCAACTGAAGTTTTACCCGTTCCCCTTGGGCCGGCGAAAAGATAAGCCTGCCCGATCCGATCGGATTTGATAGCGTTTTGAAGCGTTCGCACGACGTGCTTTTGTCCGATGACCTCGGAAAAAGTGGCGGGGCGGTATTTGCGGTAGAGAGTGGTGCTCATGAAAGTATATTATAGCGTTTGGAGTAAAAAATCAAAAAAGCCCGCCTGCTTTGAAATGCCTTGCCTTAGGTGAGCATTGAAATTTGCACATTAACTAGTAGTATAAAAATAATATCTTTAAAATTGCAAAAACAAAGCATTTCGGGCAGGCAAAATAAAAAAAGCGTTTGGCGCTTGTTTATCTAAAGCTCGGCTTTTTCCTTCCGCCAAACAAGTTGGCGGAATTCCTCAAAGCCAAGCTTTTCCAAACTTTTCTCTATTTCTTAAACACCCAAAACTTGTAGCCGATGAAATTCCAGATGAGGCCGATGGCCGAGCCGCCGACGGCGCCGAGATTGCCCCAGAGTTTTCCGGAAAGAGTGATAAACTTTATTTGAGGAGCGATGTAGTTTACGATGGTGCTGGCAGTGATGACATTAATGATCATCCCGATAATACTGACAAAAAGAAATTGGGAGAATTGTTTGGCTTGCTCTGTTTTCTTTCGGTCTTGGAAAGCCCAGTACTTATTGAAAAAATAACTGAAAATAACGGCACACAGGAATGAAACAGCCTTGAAAAAAGTATAATAAACCCCCGAACTTTTGCCGCTCAAGAACATTTCCAGATTGAGAACGGCGATATCGATAAAAAAATTCATAAAGCCAATGAGGGCGAACTTTATGAATTGGGGGATGATGGGATATCGTTTAATTAAGTCAAATATTAATTTTCGGCACATTGTTTTTTGTATTTGTGTATTTACAAACTACGAAAGAAACGAAATACGAAAAACGCTCAAAATATCAGAAAATGCTCTGTCCGAAATAATAAAATTTCGTATTTCGCTAATTTCGTAGTTCGTAAAAGTTATACTATCGGCTTGCTCGCTTCCTCTCTTAATTTTTCAAGTTCCGGCGTCCATTCGTCGATGAAATCATTTTCCAATTTGCCATCCTGGCCGAGTTTGTCTTCTGTACTTTTTATTATCTTTTCTTCTTTTTCCTCTGCTTGGCTTTCTTCTTTCCCAAAATTTTCCGCAGCGAATTCTCCCGCCGCTCCTTTTTTCACCAAATTTTCAATAGCTCCCCAAACCGATTCGCTGTCGCGGGGAACGACAATGGTAACTTCGTCAGAAGGCTCGGCTTTGAAATAGGTGACGGAAGCGAGAAGGACGCGGTAGGCTTTTCCTTCGGCAAGGACGACATAATTTCCCAGATCGTCCTGGCTCACGATTCCAATGAGCCGTTTTCGCTCGACCGGGCCGATTTGCTTATAAACAAAAGAACCGTCCGGAGTGATTGTGAGCTTAAGCATATCGCCCTCGACCAGCTTTGACTTTGAAGCATAGTTGGCCGGAACGGGATATTGCTTTCCGTCGGTTCCCATCATAACTTGGCCGTCAAAAACTCCTTCCACGATTTCGCCTTCTTCATCTGAAATGATTCGCGGCGCAGTCTTTTTTGCTGGCTTGCCTTCAATTTGAGCCAGCATCGCCCGCGCCGACGCGATGGTGCGTTCGGCATTGGCGATCATTTCCCGAATGGCGGCAATCTTCCGGAGTTCCTGATCTCTATCTTTTTCGTTGTTTTTCTTTTTCGGCATTTTTCATCTCCGCGATCAGCTGGTAGCTCAATCAAACAAAAATCCCCCTATCAGCCGATCGCTTTTGTGTTTCTTTTTGTATTACATCTCAATTATATAATAGCTTTCAAATAGGCGCAAGGGCTTCCATCATGAAACATGGAACACACAACATAAAACAAAAGAGAATTTCAATTAACTGCAAATTGTTTTTTGTAGTGTTCTATGTTCCATGCTATGTGTTATATGAAAAATAGTGGATAACTTGTGCGTAATTTGGCTATTGCATCGCTTATATAAGCGATTTTTTATTTTGGCGCGAAGTGTTGACGGATGTTTCCCAGTGGATTAGAATGTAATAAAAGTGTTGCAGAGTGGATAAAGGTGGGGATAAGTAGACCATTCTGTGGATAAACAAACGGGGGAGTACTGTTTGCATTTTTCTTTGTCGCTATAAAAAAATGTTCATTGGGGAATATAGCCACAACATTGATCCGAAGAAGCGCGTTGCCATTCCGTCAAAATTCCGGGAAACTTTTTCAGGAAGGGCGGTTATTACGCGCGGGCTCGATAAATGTCTTTTTGTATATCCAATGAAAACCTGGGAGGAACTCTCGGGAAAACTTGGAAGTCTTCCGATGGGGGAGTCGGGGACAAGAAGTTTTGTGAGGCTTATACTTGCCGGCGCGGTGGATGTTGACATTGACAAACTTGGCCGGGTGCTGATACCAGACTATCTCAAAGAATACGCGGGACTGAAGAAAGAAGTAGTGATTGCGGGACTTTATAACCGGCTTGAAATCTGGGACGGCGCGAACTGGAACAAGTACAAAAGAGAGGCTGAAAAAAATACGGACGAAATCGCGGAGCAGTTGGGGAAACTGGGAATTTATTAGAGATCCTAACATTCGATGTTAGGAAATTCCTAACATCGAATGTTAGGAAGTCAACGGATGATTCATAAACCCGTCTTACTCAAAGAAGTTATAAAGAATCTGAATTTGAAATCGGGGATGACGGTCATTGACGGGACTCTCGGAGCCGGCGGGCACGCGATTGAAATTTTGAAAAAAATTTTACCGGGCGGGAAATTAATCACGATTGACTGGGACAAAAGAGTGATAGAGCATTTTTCCGGAAAATTGAAAAAAGAAGGATTTGAAATACGTCCCGCGCCAGTGAAAAGTAATTCTCATGATATTATTTTCTCTAATATTTTTCGGCCTTTATGGCAGGGGAACCAAATTGTCGGGCACTGGTGCGGGGTCAACGATAACTATTCAAATTTAGATAATATCATCAGGGGGCTCCCCGATGTAATATCGGGAGTAGACGCAGTTTTTGTCGATCTTGGATTCAGCTCCGATCAAATCGAAGATGCAAAGAGAGGATTCAGTTTTTTGAAAAACGGGCCGCTCGATATGCGCTACTCTCCCGAAATTCAGGAAAAAACGGCGGCGGATGTCGTCAACGGATATTCTGAAAAAGATTTGGCGGATATTTTTTGGAGATACGGAGAGGAAAAGTACGCAAGGAGAATTGCCAAGGGGATTGTTCAGGCGAGGAAAATTGGAAAAATAGGGAAGACCGGAGAATTGGTGAGGGTTATTTTGAAAAGTGTTCCGAAAGAGGTCCGACCGCGCGACCAAAAAGGAATGCGGACGGACCGCAATAGAATTCATCCTGCTACAAAAGTTTTTCAGGCCCTGCGAATTGAAGTGAATCAGGAGCTTGAAAATTTGAAAAAGTTTTTAGAACAGGCGGTCGAAGTTTTGGCGCGTGAAGGCAGATTAATGGTTATCGGCTTTCATTCGCTTGAGGACCGGATTGTAAAGAATTTTTTTCGGGATGAATCACACGATTGTCTTTGTCCGCCCAATTTTCCGAAATGTATTTGCGCTCACAAGAGGCAATTGAAAATTATTACGAAAAAGCCGATTGTACCGGGCGAAAAGGAAATTGGAGAAAACCCCAGAGCGAGAAGCGCGAAGCTCCGAGTAGCGGAGAAACTTTCAGTGAACAGTGAACAATAATCAATAATCAATACCAAATTATTGATTGTTGATTACTGATCACTGACAACAGGGGGACGCATTTCCATGAGTCGATTTCTCACTCTCACTCACTCCAGCTCCGCGAGATTTGGTGAACGAAAAAGGATTTTGAAAAGCCAGCCAAAGGTAGGGCGGGTGACTTTGAGTTTTTTTCTGGTGGTGCTCGTTTGCGCAACGGGAGTTTTCTATATTTTCGAAGTTAACAATATGGCCACAAAAGGTTATGAGATAGACAAACTTGAAAAACAGCTGAATGATCTCAAAAAAGGAAATGAGCGGCTTCAAATTCAGGCGGCAGAGCTCAAATCAATGTATAAAATCGAAGAAAAGACAAAAGAGCTTAATATGATTGCCCCGAAAGACGTAAGCTATATGAATTTGCCGGGTGATGTGGCGATGAAATAGATGACTAAAAGTAAATTTTCCAAGCATAAAAGAAGTTCCCTCAAAACAAACTTCCGGATTTATATTCTGATTTTTTTTATTCTGACGGCAGTTGCAATGATACTTTTCCGGCTTTATACTCTGCAGGTTTTGGCGCACAGTTATTATCGGGAATTAGCTTCCGACCAGCACAAAATTTTTGAGGATTTGATTCCCAAGCGGGGCGAGATTTTTGTGAGGGACGGTGACGGTTATTATCCCGTGGCGGTGAACAAGGAGCTCAATCTTGTTTTTGCCGTCCCCCGCGAGGTGGAAAATCCAAGAGAAACGGCTAGGCAAATCGCGCCAATTCTTGAACTTGACGAAAGGGAACTGGAAGAAAAAATCGACAATCGCGGCGGCTGGTATGCGGTTCTCAAGCATAAGGTTGATGAGGACAAAGCCTCGCAAATACGCGAAAAGAAACTAAAAGGAATTTATATGTCTCCGGAAGACGAAAGGTTTTATCCGGGCGGAAATTTCGCGTCGCAGCTCGTCGGTTTTGTCGGATCGGACGGGAATAAAGTGAAAGGCCGCTACGGACTGGAGGCCTATTGGAACAAAGAGCTTGAAGGAAGCGAAGGGAGACTTGAGCAGGAGAGAGACACGGGCGGGCGCTGGATTTCAATTAGCGAAAAGGTGATGTCGCCGGCCGAGGATGGAGCCGATTTATACTTGACCGTTGATCACACGATTCAGTACCGGGCGGAAATGGCGATTAAAAAAGCTCTTGAAAAATTCAAAGCCGACAGCGGAAGCATTGTCATTCTCGAACCGCAGACGGGCGCGGTTTTGGCAATGGCTTCGGCGCCGGATTTCAACCCCAATGATTTTTCCGGGGTGGAGGATATGTCTCTTTTTGCCAATCCGGTTGTGAATCATATCTATGAATGCGGTTCGGTTTTCAAGCCGATCACGATGTCGGCTGGAATTGACGCCAAAGTTGTGACGCCTGACACAACCTATACCGACACCGGCGCGGTGAACGAAGCCGGCTATACCATCAAAAATTCCGATGGGAAAGCTAATGGAGTGCAAACGATGATGCAGGTGCTCGAAAAATCTTTGAACACGGGAGCGATATTCGTGGGAAAATTGCTTGGCAACTTGCGTTTTTACGAGTACATGAAAAATTTCGGTTTCGGGGAAAAGACGGAAATTGATACTTTAGGGGAAGTTCCCGGAAGTATCTCCGGGCTCGCGGAACTCAAAAATATCAATACTTTCACGGCAACTTTCGGCCAGGGAATTTCCATGACGCCGATACAGCTCGTGAACGCCTTTGCCACGATTGCAAATGGTGGCAAATTAATAAAACCCCATCTGGTTGAAAAAATAGTTTATAAAAACGGTTCTGAAATTGTTTTCCAGCCGGAGAAAAAAAGAGAAGTTATTTCCAAAGAGACTTCGCTTGATTTAGCCCGAATGCTTGTGAGTGTTGTGAAGAACGGGCACGGAAAAAGAGCCGGCGTGCCGGGCTATCTCATTGCCGGGAAAACGGGAACGGCCCAAATTCCCAAAAAAGACGGCCCCGGATATGAAGAAGGAGCGCATGTTGGATCTTTTGCCGGTTTTGCTCCGGCCTATGATCCGAAATTCGTGATGCTTGTGAAGCTCGACAATCCGAGGAACGTCGAGTGGGCCGAATCAAGCGCCGCGCCGACATTTGGCGAAATGGCGAAATTCATGCTAGATTATTTCGGAGTCGAGCCGACGGAGGAATATACCCAGAGAGATGTTGATCTCTTCAACGCGACCCATGATGTTTCGATATACCAGGCGCCGAGGGAAGAACAGCCAACACCGCAGCAGCCAGCAGAGGAAGAAAAGAAAAAAGATAAGAAGAAAAAGAAAAAATAATTTTGGAATTATGAATAATATTATGTCCGCTAAAGGCGGATCCGCCTTTAGCGGAAAGTCTCGCAAAATTCTCTTACTCGAAAAAATCCTGAAATATTTAGCGGTCAAGGCACTGCGCAAATTCGAACCGCGGATTGTCGGCGTGACCGGTTCGGTGGGAAAAACTTCGACTAAAGAAGCGATTTACACAGTTCTTGCGTCGAAATTCCGGGTGCGCAAAAACGAGAAGAATTATAACAACGAAATTGGTTTGCCTCTTTCGGTTTTGGGGCTGGAAAGCGGCGGGGGAAGTTTCGCAAAATGGGGGTTGGCGCTGTTTCAGGCGCTGGGAGTAATATATTTGGGCCGAAAGAAAAATTATCCGGAAGTTCTGGTCCTTGAAATGGGTGCTGACCGGCCGGGAGATATAAAATATCTGGTTGATTTTATCAAACTCGAAGTTGGAGTCGTAACAGCAGTCGGAATCAGTCATTTGGAATTTTTCAGGGACAAAAAACAGATTGCTCGGGGAAAAAGCGCTTTGGTGAAATATTTGAATAAAGAAGGTTTGGCTGTCCTCAATTGCGACGATCAGGAAGTCCGGGCAATGGCGAAAGATATACAGGCGGAGAAAATATTTTATGGATTTTCGGAAAACGCGGACGTGCAGGCGTCAGACATATTTTTTGGCTACGAGAAGTCGAAAGATCATCACGGCGGGGACGTCAGCAAAATCAAAGGCATCAGTTTCAAGTTGAGCTATGACGGGGCGATAGTTCCCGTGCGGCTTATGCGTTCGGTTGGCCGGCCGCAGATTTATGCGGTTTTGGCGGCGGCGGCGGTCGGCATTCATTTTGAAATGAATCTTTTGGAAATCGCTGAAGCGCTCAAAAATTTTCAATCTCCTGCCGGAAGGCTTAATATCATTGACGGAATCAAAAACACGATGATCATTGAAGACAGCTATAACGCCGCGCCGCAATCAACTCTGGCCGCGCTTGAAGTGCTCCAGAAAATCAAGGCCGAGCAGAGAAAACTGGCCGCTCTTGGAAATATACTTGAACTTGGCGAAGATACGGAATCCGGTCATCGGGAAGTGGGCCGAAAAGTGGCCGAAGTGGCGCAAGTCCTTTTTGTCGTCGGAGACAAAGCGAGATTTATTGCCGATGAAGCCGAGAAAGCCGGTCTTGACAAAAAGAATATTTTCTGCTATGATTCGTCAAGTGAAGCAAAAATCCCTATTCAAAAAGAGCTTCAAGAAGGTGACGTAATTCTCATAAAAGGCTCTCAAGGCGCGCGAATGGAAAAGATTTCCGAAGAAATAATGCGCTATCCGGAACAAGCCGAAAAACTGCTTCCTCGGCAAACTGAAGAATGGAAGAAGGAGTAATTTGCACGATAAATATAATAAAAAAAGCGCCTGTGGATAAACTCCATTGACAGCGAATTGCCAAAAGGAATAAAATAGAAAGGCGTTGAAATAAAAAAGAAAAATTGAATAATCAAGAGAGCTAGCGGTTAGTTTATGAATAGGGGATAACCGTGAGCTCTTTAACAAAAGGCGATTGTTCGTTAATGAAGGTCGCTTTTTGTGTCTATAAAATTTCTCTCATAAAATTTCTCTCAAGGGAGGAAAGAAATTATGTGTAGCACTTTTTATGATCACCTCCCTAAGCCAGAAAATGGTAATGGGAGAAGAATTATGGAAGCCGGCCGCGAGGCATGGCTGAGCTCTCAGGAGGAGTTCATTCTCTCTGTTATCCTGGAAAATCCTTTCATTGAGGATAGCTGGGTGACTGGGTGACTCCTGCGGGCATTATTGACGAGGTCAAACGCCTCGCCAAAACTTACCCACGACAACTTATTTGTTAGGGGAGGTGAAAAATTGCGAAACAAAATTGTTCGACCGGACCCCGTGTCACTGACCCGGGGTCTTAAAATTGCGTTTCTTTGTGGACAAGGAAGAAAATTTTTAGTAAGGTAAAAATCGTTACGCCGCGTTCGTCTAGCCCGGTCTAGGATACTTGGTTCTTCCGCCGGAGGCGGACAGCATCCTTAAAAATATAACGGCCTCTTCGTCTAGTGGCAGGACAGGTGGTTCTCAGCCATCAAACAGGGGTCCGATTCCCCTAGGGGCTAAAAAATAATTGGTGCGGGGCGAGTCCAAGAGATCATGGGTTCGTCAGGTCATTCGACCTGACGCCCGGTCGTATGACCGGGCGAATCCCATACTCGGTACTTTGACAACAGGGTTTTTACCCCGTAGTTAACGCGGAGCGTTATACTTCGGGGCGATTCCCCGTAGCGGTACTTGAATAAAAAAAATGCCTCGGGGCACAATGCACAAGTATGCATAATGCCGCCGAGGACTTGTTGAAGCGAGGGGTGAATCATGAAGTTTGTAAATATCTTCGGAGTTGCAAGAACCTCGACGGTTCGAAGAACAGGATTATCCCATTTCTTCGCTGGACAGTTCGTCCACAGTTGCAGGCGCATTTTCCATTTTTCAGGAGTTTGCGCAATTCTCTGCCACTGAGTGAATTACCACAAAGACACCTGATTCTTACGTTGCTCATTCTTTCCGCCTCGCATTTTTCTTGAAATTTTAAATTAACTTCCAGCGATTGATCAGTCCGCCGGGTTCCCCTTGCCGTTGCAAAGACCTCCTTTCCTTAATAATTTCTTACATTTTATATAAAAAATCCCTCCTTGTCAATATTTGAATTCAATACTACTATTATAAAAGCTGTCTTTAGAGCTTTTTTATGATGGACGCGAAACAAGAACTTCTCAACTACAAAAAAATCCTCGATAAAAAACTCGCCCAGTATTTCGCCAAAAAGCTTCGGGAAATGCGCGATGTTGGGCCG
>Ga0100398_1004889_pt1 | contig 10858 bp, 10 predicted proteins | sample CryGeymeta201522_FD_81568 | JGI IMG/M metagenome (GOLD analysis project Ga0100398, IMG submission 81568) | Groundwater microbial communities from Crystal Geyser aquifers in Utah, USA - Crystal Geyser metaG 2015-22 | ecosystem: Environmental > Aquatic > Deep subsurface > Groundwater | place: USA... | reverse complement strand
CGGAGCGGGTCGCGTGACTGCGAATGAATGCGGCACGCTCTCGGACGTGCGCATCTCCGGGGAGAACTCCCCCCCGCCGCAGGCGTCACCTCCCGTTGCCCAGGAAGGGTGCTCAACTGGCCTTCGCACCAAAGCTCCGGACAGCGCCGCACTCAGAGTATCGGGGGACGCCACTGGCTTCCCGTCAACACGGGAGACCCCCGGCGCTGGTCCGGGCGCTGCGGTTGCCCTTTCAGAGCAGCGACTTGACCTTGGCTGCCACGGCGGCAGCGGTGATGCCGAAATGCTCGTAGAGTTCTTCCGCCGGGGCAGAGGCCCCGAAGCCCTCCATGCCGACAAACGCTCCCTTGTCGCGGCGTCCCCGCTCTCCGAACAGCCAGCGGTCCCAGCCGAAACCGACGGCCGCTTCGATCGCGACGCGCACCGGCCCGCCGGGCAGGATCCGTTTCCGATAGGCTTCGTCCTGACCCTCGAACAGTTCCCAGCAGGGCATCGAAACCACGCGGCAGCCGATCCCGTCGGCCTGCAGCAGGTCCCGCGCCGCCATGGCGATCGCCACTTCTGAACCCGTGGCCATCAGGATCGCCTGGCGCTTGCCCTCGGCCTCGGCGAGCACGTAGGCCCCTTGGGCGACCATGTTCTTCGTCTTGTGTTCGGTTCGCACGGTGGGCAGCCCCTGACGCGACAACGCCAGGACCGTCGGCGTCCGGGGCTGCGCCAGCGCGACCTCCCAGGCTTCCGCCGTTTCCACCGCATCCGCCGGTCGGATCACCAGCGTGTTGGGGGTGGCGCGCAGCAGCGCCAGATGTTCGACCGGCTGGTGGGTCGGGCCGTCTTCGCCCAGGCCGATGGAATCGTGCGTGTAGACATATTGCACCGACACCCCCATCAGCGCCGAGAGCCGCATCGCGCCGCGGGCATAGTCGGTGAAGCACAGGAACGTGCCGCCATAGGGTCGCACGCCGCCATGCAGCGCCATGCCGTTCATTGCCGCCGCCATACCGTGTTCGCGGATCCCGTAATAGACGTAGCGGCCCTTGCGATCCTCGGCAGAGAACACGCCCATGTCACCGGTCTTGGTGTTGTTCGACCCGGTCAGGTCGGCCGATCCGCCCATTGTCTCGGTCAGGATCGGGTTGATGACTTCCAGCACCTTTTCCGAAGAGGCGCGGGTGGCGAGCTTCGGGGCGTTCTCTGAAAACTGCTTTTTCAGCGCCTTGATCGTGGCCGGCAGCTTTTTCGGCATCTCGCCTGCGAAGGCACGGTTGAATTCGGCGCGCTTGCCGGCGGACATTGAATCGAAACGCTCTTCCCAGTCGCGGCGCGCCTGTGCACCCTTGGCTCCGACGCCTTCCCACCATGCCTTCAGGTCCGAAGGGATGTCGAAGGGCGCATGGGGCCAGCCATAGGCCTCTTTGGTATCCGCGATCAGCGTCGCGTCGGTCAGCGCGCCGTGTCCCTTTGAGGTGTCCTGCGCGCTCGACCCGATGGCGATATGTGTCTTGCAGGCGATCATCGCAGGCCCGCTGGAGGCCTTGGCGGCCGTCAAGGCGCGGTCGATCCCCTCGGGATCATGGCCGTCGCAGTCGAACACATCCCAGCCCGAGGCGGCGAACCGCGCCTTCTGGTCGGTGCGGTCCGACAATGCGACCTTGCCGTCGATGGTGATGCCGTTGTCGTCGAACAGCACGATCAGGCGGCCGAGTTTCTGCCGTCCGGCCAGCGCCAGCGCCTCTTGGCTGATGCCTTCCATCAGGCAGCCATCGCCAGCGATGCAAAAGGTGTAGTGGTCGATGATCTTGTTGCCCCAGGTGGCGCGCAGATGCTCCTCCGCCATGGCGAAGCCGACGGCATTGGCGATGCCTTGCCCAAGCGGGCCGGTCGTCGTCTCGATCCCCTTGGCATGGCCGTATTCGGGATGGCCTGCCGTGATCGCCCCCAGCTGCCGGAAGTTCTTGATCTGCTCCAGCGTCATGTCGGCATAGCCGGTCAGGTGCAGCAGGCTGTACAGCAGCATGGAGCCGTGGCCTGCGGACAGGATGAACCGGTCGCGGTTGGGCCAATCCGGCGCGCTGGCATCGAAGCTCAGATGCTTGTCGAACAGGACGGTCGCCACGTCAGCCATCCCCATCGGCATGCCGGAATGGCCGGAATTGGCCGCGGCCACGGCATCGAGCGCCAGCGTGCGAATGCAGGCGGCGCGCGCCCAATGGTCGGGGTTGCGGGCGGCGAGGGCGGCGATGTCCATGGGGCGTGTGATCCTTTGCGGCGGCACGGCGGCACGGCGGCAGGGCGCCGCCTTGGGCGGGTGATACCAAAGGATCGGTGAAGTGCAAGCCCGCGTGGTGGCTCATCTGGCACCATTTCCTGCCCAAAACCGCCTCCGGGGTGCAGAAGACCTTGCAAATCCGCGCCGATTGACCCCCAAATGGGGTGGGGCCAGAGGCAGGGCACCGCTATATAGCCGGTGGATCGGGGTTTCGCCCGGCAAAACGGCAGATGCAGGAACAGGCAAGTCCCGAGCCGCAAGACGGTCGGGCAGGCGAGGGGGCAAACGCAGCCATGGGCGACACCGCCGATTTTGAGAAACTGACCGCCCTGGAGGCGCGCCTTTCGGCGGCGCTCGACCGGATCGCGACGCGCCTGTCAGCTCGTCCGGCGCCCGAGCCGTCCGGCACAGAAGCCGATGATGCGCGCGTCGAGGCCGAGACCCGTGCGAAGGAGGCGGAAGACCGGGTCGTGGCGCTTGAAGCGCGGCTTGCCGAAACCCAGGATGCGTTGAGCGAGACCCAGTCGGACCTGCAGGCGGCCCTTGCGGCACAGGCCGAGGCCCCAGACCCCCAGATGATGCAGCCTGGCAGCGACGCCGCGGCCCTGGTCGCGCTGGAAGGGCGCTTGGCCGAGGTCGAGGCGGCGCGCGGTCTTGCCATGGCCGACTTGGCGGAACGCGACGCGGCGCTGGCTGAAGCGAAGGCAAAGCTGGCCGAGAAGGACGCGCTTCTGGCTGAGGCGCAACTTGCTCTGGAAGCGTTCGAAGCGACGCAGTCCGGTGCAGGGCCTGACGTTGGCGCCGACACGGCCCATGCCGACACGACACCGCCCCTTGATGCCGATCTCGAGGACATGGAAAAAGCGCTTGCCGTCATGGGGCGCCGCGTGGAACGCGCCCGGGCCGAACGGGATGCCGCCCGTGCCGCCTGCGACGCCGTTTCCGATCTTGCCGATGAGTTGCGTGAAGCCTCCGGTGCCGACCCGGAGGAGCGGGTGCTGGAATTGCGGCGTGAGTTGCGCCTGATGCGCACTCGGGCCGAAGATCTGGCCGCCGAGATATCGCTGTTGCACAGTGCGGCCGGCGTGGATGTCGCACTGCTCGATCAGGGGCTACGGGCGGAGGTAGAGGCGCTGCGCCACCTGCGCGAGGCCGATGCCGCCGAGTTGGACCGGATCGTGCAGGAATTGCAGGCTGGGTTGGACCAGCAGGAAGGGACGGGTCATGCCTGAGGTGCAATTTGAAATCGGTGGACGTGAATTCAGCGTCGCCTGTCAGGCCGGGGAAGAATCGTTCCTGCGCGCAGCCGCCCGGATGCTCGACACCGAAGCCACTGTGGTCATGGGTCAGATCGGGCGTATGCCGCCCGAACGCATGCTTTTGATGGCGGGCCTGATGCTGGCCGACAAGACCGCGGCGCTGGAGGATGACCTGCGCGCCCTGCAAGACAAGGTCGCCACGCAGGACAAGGCCCTGCGCTCGGCCGAGGAACGGCTGGCCGACCGCGCGCGGCGCATCGCCGAGTTGCAGGAGGCCGGACCACGGGCCGAAATCCCCGATGCGGTGACGGATGGCCTGGCCGAGTTGACGGCACGGGCCGAGGCGATGGCCGACGCGATGGAAGCCGCCACTCGCGGCGACGGGGCGCCCGGCACCTGAACCCGCAGGTCTACAGGAAAATCGGTGTCAGCAGGCGGTCCGCTTCGTTCTCGGGATCGGCCAGCTTGCCGCGATCTTCTCCGGGATGGAACCGCGCCCGCGTGGCCGTCCGCATCGGCTTCGGGCGGAGAACATGCACGGTGGGGCCGGTCTTCGCCGTCTCGGCCTGCCAGCACTGGATCAAGGCCCGCTGCGCCGCCTTCGACATGGCATAAGCGCCCGAGAACTTGGCATCCCAGTCATCATCGAAAAACAGGGCCACCGGAGCTTCGGAGGGTGCAATGAGGGGATCAACGGCGGCGATCAGGCGGGCGCAGGCACGGATATTGGTGGCGATGTTGCGGTCGAGGTCCTTGGCCGTCACATGGGGCGCGGGGGTCAGGGCAGTGACGTGGATGGCTGCATGCACCCAGATATCCGCACGGCCCCAGCGATCGTGGATCGACCGGCACAGATGCGCGATCGCGCCGTCATCGGTCAGGTCCATCGGCGCCAGTGTGGCCTGCCCGCCCGCCGCCTTGATGCGGTCGTCCAACTCCTCCAGCCCGCCAATGGTGCGGGCGACGGCGACGACATGGGCACCGCGCGCAGCCAGCCATTCTGCCGAGGCGGCACCGATCCCGCGAGAAGCGCCGGTGACGAGGGCGATCTTTCCTGAAAGCGCTTGATTTTCCATGGCCCGCGCTTTGCCCGCAGTCGCGCCCGAGTGCAAGAGTTGACTTCCCGTGTCGGCGCGGGAATACCCTTTGGGGACAGGGCCGACCGGCCCGCAGCATATTGGGACAGGGAGCCGAACAATGGGCCGCGACACGACACTTCTTTCCGCAACGCTGACGCAGGAGGGCCTGCTGCGCAAGGCGCTGCTGGTGGTGGGCGGGTCGATCTTCATCGCGCTGGCGGCGAAGGTCTCCATCCCGCTCTGGCCCGCACCGATGTCGCTTCAGACCTTGGCGATCCTGATGGTGGGGTTCTCCTTTGGCGCGCGCCTCGGGGCCGTCACGGTGCTGGCCTACCTTGCGCAGGGCGCGCTTGGGTTGCCCATGTTCACCCCTTCCACCGCCCCGGGGCTTGCGGCGTTCGTGGGTCCGACGGCGGGCTTCCTTGTCGGCTTCGTCGGCATGGCATGGCTTGCGGGCCTCGCGGCCGAGCGTGGACTGGCGCGCGGTGTGATCGGCACCGCCCTGTCGGGCATCGTTGTTTCGGCGCTGCTATACCTTCCTGGTGTGGCCTGGCCGATGGCCGTGGCGGGTGCCTTCGGGGTCGAAGCCGGATGGGTCGGTCTGGGCACCGGGTCCATTTGGGCCGGGTTCATCGCGCCCTTCCTTCTGGGTGACGCGATCAAGGCGGTGTTGGCCGCCCTGATGATCGCGGGCGGCTGGAAGGCCCTGTCCGCCCGCGGCTGAGAAGCCGCATCCTTACGGTCCGGACACCGCCCCGACCGACGGGGCGGCGTTCCTGATGGCTTGGGCAAGTGGGGTGTACAGGCCGTCAGGCCTTGAGATGGGAGACAACCTCGCCATGTCCGAAATCTTCGTAAAGCGCCAGGATCTCTGTCGCCATCAGCCCCTGTTGTTGCGCGGCGTAGAACGGGTGTCGTTCCTCGGTGATCCAGTATACGGGGCGGCGCCCTTTCGAATAGGGCGCGACGATGCCCTTGGTCAGCAATGGGCCGGTCAGGCGCGGCAGTTGAGTGTAGAGCCATGAGAACATGTCGCCCAAGCGGTCCGCGTCCCCTTGCTCCTGCGCGGCACGGAACAGCGCGTGATTGCCGGTCTTGAGACTGCACCAGACCCCGATGAAGACCGATGCGTCCGTTCCCTTTACCGGGATCGGCAGGTAGGCGCGGATCAGGTTGTCGCCCGCATGGCGGGCATAGTTCTCGGTCAGCAACTCGCGTCCGCTACCGGTGAATTCCGCATCTGGCCGGGGCGGCGGCGGGTTCGACCAGCCAAACGGTGCGGCGGGGTGGATGACGCCAGTCGAGGCGCGCAGAACCGTGCTACAACACGCGCAAGCATAGTCGGGATCGGTCAGGCGCCTGGCCAGTTCGCTTTCCGGCGGCACTGGCGCTGCTGCCTTCGGCCTGCGGAAAAGGCGCATCATTCCGCAGCCGCCAGCAGTTGGAACCCCTTTTTCAACTGGTCTGTCGGGGCAACCGGGTAATCACCCGAGAAGCAGGCATCGCAAAACGCGGGCTGCGATGGGTCGCGACCCTTGGCCTCACCCACGGCGCGATAGAGACCATCGAGCGAGATGAACTTCAGGCTGTCGACGCCCAGATGTTCACGCATCTCGTCCTCGGACATGGTGGCGGCAAGCAATTTCTCGCGCTGGGGCGTATCGACGCCATAGAAACAGGGCCAGGCGGTGGGGGGGGACGCAATTCGGAAATGCACCTCGGCCGCACCCGCATCGAGGATCATTTCCTTGATCTTGCGCGATGTCGTGCCGCGCACGACGCTGTCATCCACAAGGATCACGCGCTTGCCGCGAATGAGCGCGCGGTTCACGTTCAGCTTCAGTCGGACGCCCATGTTGCGGATGGATTCCGTGGGTTCGATGAAGGTGCGGCCCATATACTGGTTTCGGATGATCCCCATGGCATAAGGGATACCGCTTTGCTGGCTGTAGCCGATGGCCGCGGGGGTGCCGCTGTCGGGAACCGGACAGACGAGATCAGCCTCCACCGGAGCCTCGAGCGCCAGTTCCACCCCGATCTGGCGGCGCGTCTCATAGATGGACTGCCCGCCGATGATGCTGTCGGGGCGCGAGAAATAGACATGTTCGAAAATGCAGAAGCGAGGCTTCTTCGGCGCGAAAGGTTGAAAGCTTTCAATACCTTCATCGGTGATGACGACCATCTCGCCCGGTGCGACCTCGCGCACGTAATCGGCGCCTATGATGTCCAGGGCACAGGTCTCGGACGACAGGGCATAGCCATCGCCGACCCGCCCGATCACCAGCGGGCGCACGCCGAGCGCGTCGCGGCATCCGATCAGTTTGGTGCGGGTCATCGCGACGATGGAGAAGGCACCTTCGACGCGGCGCAGGCCGTCCTTCATCCGCTCGGGGATGGTCTTTTGCAGGCTTCGCGCCATCAGGTGGATGATGCATTCGGTGTCGGAGGAGGATTGGAAGATTGAACCGTGCTCGATCAGCTCGCGCCGCAACTCGTCGGCATTCACGATGTTGCCGTTATGGGCGATGGCGGCACCACCCATTGCGAATTCACCGAAGAAGGGTTGCACGTCGCGGATCTGGGTCGCGCCCTTGGCCCCGGCGGTCGAATAGCGCACATGGCCGATGCCGATTTCGCCCGGCAGGGTTTCCATCACGCTGGCAGTGGTGAAATTGTCCCGCACGAGGCCGATGCGGCGGGCCGAGGTGAAGCCGTGGTCGGGATGGTGGGTGACGATGCCGCCCGCTTCTTGCCCGCGATGTTGCAGCGCATGCAGGCCGAGCGCCACGAAATTGGCCGCATCGGCGACCCCTATGACGCCGAAGACGCCACATTCCTCGTGGAGCTTGTCGTCGTCATCCCCTGTAAATGCAGGGTCAAACGGGTGGCGGGGCAGGGTTGGTTCGACCATCGGACGAATCTCCGGACCGGGGCGTTGCCTTCACATAGGCCCACAGGGGCGCGGTGTCACGAAACGATCACGATCGGATCGCGGCGGCGATGGACCGACGCGGCAAATCGCAGTAGATTGTCCGCAACAACAACGAAAACAGGCAGATCGGAGCGGGTCACATGAGGTTCGTAATTTTTCTGGCGGGCGCTGCGATGGCGTTGAGCTATTTCGTGACCTGGGTGGAGCCACCGTTCGCGGGACAGGAATTTTCGCCGTCGTTCATGATTGGTGAGCGATTACAAGCGGTTATCAGCGATGGATCGTGGCAGGAGAGGGTCTTTGTCGGTGGCTTCGCGGTTGCCGCGCTGGCCGCGTTGCTGGCGTTGATCGGGCGGGCGTCGGGGTTTCTGGCGCTGCTGGCGGGGCTGTCGCCCGCCGTGCTGATGGTCCATTTCTACACCCGCGCCAACGAGGTGCAGGCCGATCTGGGGTTGCCATTTACCGTTGATTTTCAAGACATTGGGCAAGCCTGGGATGTATTGGGCGACTTCGTGCGCGCCGGGATGTGGATGTATCTTGGCGGCGGCGCGGTGCTGTTGCTGGCGGGGCTGACGATGGTTTTGGGGCGGCGATAGACCCGGCCTCCGGCGTCCCGCGCGATCGTTCCACTCGGATCGCATCTCGTCCCGTTTGAGACTTTAGCGGACCCTCACGCCGCAACGCTGCCCGTCTGACCGCGTGGTCCGGTCCTCCGGCCCCCCCCGTCACTGGGCTGGCAGGGGCGCGGGTTCTTCCCCGATCAGGGTCTCGTAGCGCTGCAAGATCCAGGCGGGGACATCGGTCGGGATCTGCGCTTCCACCCGATCCTGCATCGTGGCGAAAACGGCGGCGGAGCGGCTGTCGGAAATCGCGGGGATCGGTTCGTCGCCGACGATCCGGTCATAGGCGATCAGCGCCACGACCACGAGAAGCACGCCGCGCGCGATGCCGAAGAGGAAGCCGAGCGCCGCGTCGATGCCGCCCACGGCGGAGCGTTGCACCACCGACGAGAACAATGGCGTGAAGATCGAGACCACGAGCAGCGCGATCACGAAGACAACGGCGAAGGCCGCGAGAATGCCCAATTCCCGACTGTCGCCGATGAAATCGCCGACCATGGGAATTTCCGACATCAGCGGCAGCATGTTGGGCGCGAAGATGAAGGCGACGATGGCCGCAGCGATCCAGCCGAGGATCGACATGACTTCGCGCACGAAGCCGCGCGCATAGGCGAGGATGGCCGAGATCACGATGACCCCGCCCACCACGCCGTCGAAAATGGTGAAGCCGTCCATGGCTGCCCTCTTTCAGGTTTGACACGACCTATCCTGCCCCGAAGATATCGCCCACGAAAGTGGGGAGATCCGCGAAGGACTGGACACGCACGCCCGCATTGTCCGCGATCCGGCATCCTGCCGGGGCGATTGCGGTCGAAAAACCAAGTTTCACCGCTTCTTTCAATCTATTTTCCGCCTGGCTGACCGGACGGAGCGCGCCAGAGAGCGAAAGTTCCCCGAAAACCACGGTTTCGCGGGGCAGGGCGGCGTCCTCGCGCGCCGAAAGCAGGGCGGCCGCGACGGCGAGGTCGGCGGCGGGTTCGCTGATGCGCATGCCGCCCGCGATGTTGAGGTAGACATCGAGGCCCGCGAAACTGATGCCTGCGCGTGCCTCCAGCACGGCGAGGATCATCGACAGGCGCGATCCGTCCCAGCCCACGACGGCGCGGCGCGGCTGCGACAGGTTCGACGACGCGACGAGGGCCTGGAACTCCACCAGCACGGGGCGCGTGCCCTCGATCCCCGCGAACACGACCGATCCCGGCGCGGGTTCCTCGCGGTCGGACAGGAACAGGGCGGAGGGGTTGGCGACCTCGGACAGGCCCGCGCCAGTCATCTCGAACACGCCGATTTCATCCGCCGGGCCGAAGCGGTTCTTGACCGAGCGCAGGATGCGGAACTGGTGGCCGCGCTCGCCCTCGAAATAGAGCACCGTATCGACCATGTGTTCGACAACGCGGGGGCCCGCGATCTGGCCGTCCTTGGTGACGTGGCCCACCAGCATCACGGAGGTGCCGGAGCGTTTGGCGAAGGTCGTCAATTCGTGTGCCGAGGCGCGGACCTGGCTGACGGAGCCGGGCGCGCTGTCCACGGTATCGAGCCACATGGTCTGGATCGAATCGATGATGGCGAGGTCGGGTTTCTCGGCCTCCAGCGTGGTCAGGATGTTGCGCAGGTTGGTTTCGGCCGCGAGCAGGACGGCGCTGTCCGACAGGCCGAGGCGGTCGGCGCGCATGCGGACCTGCGCCGTGGCCTCCTCGCCCGAGACATAGATGGTTTTCAGGCCCTTGCGGGCGAAGGCGGCGGCGGCTTGCAGGAGCAGCGTGGATTTGCCGATGCCCGGATCGCCGCCCACCAGCGTGGCCGAGGCGGGCACGAGGCCGCCGCCGAGCACGCGGTCCAGTTCGGCCATGGCGGAGGATTGGCGCGGCGGGGGTGTTTCCTTGGTGCGCAGATCGCTGAGCGCCATGCGGCGGCCCCTGGCGGCGCCAAGCGCGGCCTTGCCGGGACCGGTGCCGAGGGGGGCTTCCTCGGCGATGGTATTCCACGCGCCGCAATCGTCGCAGCGCCCGGACCATTTCTTGTGCACGGCGCCGCAGGCGGAGCAGGTGAACTGGGTGACGGGTTTGGCCATGGGATGCGGTTTAGCGGAGGCCGTGCGGGAGGGCTAGGCCGCTTTCACCGCGCGCCTGGTCAGGATGGAGATGGCGAGCGAGGCCAGCACGCAGGCGGTGAAGAGCCACAGGCCCCAAGCGGTTTCCACCCGCCCCACGGCGAGGCCCTTGGCGAGCGTGACATAGACCGCGATCAGGAACACGTCCGCCATGGCGAGTTTGCCCGCCAGTTCCAGCGCGGGGAGCAGGCGCGCGGGCGCGCGCGACAGGTGGATCAGCGTCAGGGTCACGGTCTTGGCCATGGGCGAGACCAGCGCGAAGGCCGCGACGATGGCGGCCAGCGCCCATTCGCCGTCCGAGGCCAGCGACGACAGGCCGGAGAGGATCGAGATTTCCGACAGGCCGAAGACGGGGAGCAGCCCCGCGCGCATCAGCGGCGCGATCCACGAGACCGGGAACAGCACCAGCAGGCAGAGATTGGCGGCGATCAGGGCCTTGGGCATGGGTTTTGTCCGGGCGGGCGTTGCGGGTGCGACCGATGTGGCGGTGCCGGGGGCGTCCGGCAAGGGGGAAAGGCGGGGCGCGGCGGCTTGGATCGGGGCTGCGCCCGGGGGTGCGCGCGGGGCGGGGGGGCGCGGGGGTGCGCGG
>Ga0100398_1004888_pt1 | contig 10858 bp, 11 predicted proteins | sample CryGeymeta201522_FD_81568 | JGI IMG/M metagenome (GOLD analysis project Ga0100398, IMG submission 81568) | Groundwater microbial communities from Crystal Geyser aquifers in Utah, USA - Crystal Geyser metaG 2015-22 | ecosystem: Environmental > Aquatic > Deep subsurface > Groundwater | place: USA... | reverse complement strand
CTGAACTCCATGCTGATGAGTAACCAGCCATGGAATCCAGATTTCGCTTGACCCTAAACACAGTCGCTACCGTGTGGAGATGCCGCCTTCATGCTCACCAGTTGGTCCAGCCTTATGTCGAATATCCAGTGAGCAGTGTGCAGGTGACCTCACCACCAAAGCGCGGGGTAGACGGGGTACCATGAGCACAAAAGAGGCGGGGTCAAGTAGGGTATCGTGGGGTAGGCGGGAAAGGAATTCTCGCGTTGCGCGCCGGCGATGTCAAGCCGATGGGCCTGATCGAGCCGCGGATCGGGAGGCATCCCGATCCCGGCTCAAAATGCCTTGACAGAGCTTGGCCGATATCTATACTTAGCTGCTTTCTCACAGTGGAGTAGGGAACGAAATGCGTATTCGCGTCGATGAGCTACCGGAATCCGGCAAAACCCTGGTCTGGAGCTGGGACGAACGGCAGCTGGCAAGGTTTCAGCCGGAACAGGACCCGGTTCACATTGGTCTCAACCGGCCCATTGAGGTGGATCTCGAGGTCCATCGCGAGGCCGACCATGTGCGCGTGGCTGGCAGCATTCGGGTGGCCGCCCGGCTGGTCTGCGACCGCTGTCTGGAAGACTATCCCTGGGAGCTGGACCAGCCGTTCGAGACGGTGCTGTTGCCCGGGAGTGGTCAACCGGGGGAAGACGAGAGAGAGCTGAGCGAATCGGAACTGGATTATGAGTTTTTCGATGGCGAGGTGATTGATCTGGAGCAACTGGTGGCGGAAGAAATCCTCCTGGCGTTGCCTCTGCAATCCCTGTGTTCGGATGAGTGCCGGGGGTTGTGCCCGGGCTGTGGTGCCAATCGCAACCGCCAGGCTTGCCGTTGCGCTGCCGCCGCCGGAGCTGAAGCTTTCCAGAACCTGGCGATCATTCGCAAACAATTGCCGGAAAAGTGAACAACGGGCCGCGCCCGGGTCCCCGGCCGGGATCGCGGCGGCCCGTGTGAGTGGTGTGGAAAAGGAGAATGGAACATGGCCGTACCCAAACGCAAAACGTCTAAAGCTCGGCGCGACAAGCGGCGGGCCCACCAGAGCTTGAGCCTGCCCTCTCTGGCCAAGTGTCCGCAGTGCGGTGAACCGCGGATGCCGCATCGTGTTTGTCCCACCTGTGGTAAGTACCATGGCCGCGCGGTGCTGGAGGTGGAGGAGGCCTGAGCGGACCGCCTCACTGGCGAAGGGTGAAAACGATGATCATTGCGGTGGACGCCATGGGCGGTGACCATGCTCCGCAAGCCGTTGTGGAAGGCGCCCTCCTGGCTGAAGCCGCGGCGCCCGTCAACCTGATTCTGACGGGCGATGAATACCGACTGCGTGATCTCCTGGGCCCCGCCGCGCGGTTATCCACCATCCAGATTGCCCATGCCGCGGAAACGGTCGGCATGGAAGAGGCCGGGCCTGTTGTTCTGCGCACCAAGAAGAAATCCTCCTTGAGCGTGGCCATGCGCCTGCTCGGCGAAGGCAAGGCGGATGCCCTGGTGAGCGCCGGCAACAGCGCGGCGGTTGTGGCCACCGGCAAACACTATCTGGGTCTGCTCCCGGGGCTGCGGCGGCCGGCCATCGCGATTCCCCTTCCCACCTTGGACGGTCAGGTGCTGCTCCTGGACGGCGGGGCCCACGACCAGGTCACCAGCATCCACCTGGCCCAGTGCGCCATCCTCGCCGACGCCTTTCTAAAAGCCACCACCGGTATTTCCCAGCCTCGCCTGGGGCTGCTCAATATCGGCACCGAACCCGCCAAGGGTCCGCCTCTGGTGCAGGGCGCTTTCGCCCTGCTGGAACGCCTGCCTCTTTGTTTCGTGGGCAACGTGGAACCGCACCAACTGCTGAAGGGGGACTTGGACGCGGTGATCTGCGACGGTTTTGTGGGCAACGTGCTGGTGAAGACCCTGGAAGGGCTGTTCGAATTCTACAGCCAATGTGAGCATGATAGCACCGCCGCCGCTGCCACCGATCATCCCGGTCTCGCTCGCTGGCGCCATCTGGCGGCACGCTACCACTACGAACGGGTGGGCGGTGCGCCGCTGCTCGGCGTGCGCCGACCGGTGGTGATGATGCATGGCCGCTCGCGCGCTCGAGCGGTGGCTAACGCCATCGCCCTGGCCCAGGAGCTGGTGGCGAAACGGGTCTATCCGAACATCGCCGCGCGGGAGGAGGAAAACAACCTTCTGTATGAAAGCAAACGGCTTTATACTGGTTGGATGCTGGGACGACTCAAGGATCGCTGGGGGTTGGGAGCAAAAACCAATCAGGCCTAGACGAGGAGGATGAGTTTGAACTACTTCCTGAGCGAAGAGCAGGAAATGATCCGCGATCTGGCGGAGCAGATCGCCACCGAACGCATTCGGCCGGTGCGGGCGGAACTCGATGAGCGCGAGGAATTCCCCTGGGAGATCATGAAGGACCTGGCCCAGTCGGATCTCTTCGGCATCTATATTCCGGAAGAATACGGCGGTCTGGGCGGCGGCATCCTGGAAAACTGCGTGGCGGTGGAACAGCTGGCGCGAGCCTGCATCGGGGTGGCCACTTCCTTTGCCGCCAGCGGTCTGGGCGCTTACCCGCTGCTGCTGTTTGGAAGCGACGAGCAGAAACAAACCTACCTCACCCGGATCGCTTCGGGCCGGCGCCTGGCCGCGTTTGCGGTGACCGAATCGGGCGCCGGCAGTGATGTCTCGGCGATTCAGACCAGCGCCCGCCGCGACGGCGATCATTACGTCCTCAACGGCACCAAGCAGTGGATCACCAACGGTGGGGAATCGGAAATCTATTCGGTGCTGGCCATCACCGATCGGTCGAAAGGGCCGCGCGGCGCCAGTTTTTTCATCGTTGAAACCGGCGACCCGGGGTTCAGTTTCGGCAAGAAGGAAACCAAACTGGGGATCCGCGCTTCGGCCACCCGCGAACTGGTGTTTCAAGACTGCCGAATTCCCGCCGACCGGCTGATCGGTCGCGAAGGCCTGGGGTTTGTCATTGCCATGAAGACCTTCGATAAGTCGCGTCCGGGGATCGGTTCGCTCGGGGTCGGTCTGGCCCAGGGGGCACTCGATCTGGCGGTGGAATACGCCCGCAAGCGGGTCCAGTTCGGCAAGCCGATCATCAGTTTTCAAGCGATTCAGCACAAGCTCGCCAACATGGCCATCAAGACCGAAGCGGCCCGCGCCCTGATCTACGCCGGTGCCCGCCACATGGACACGGACCCGGCCGATGCCAGCAAGATCGCCGCCATGTGCAAGGTGTTCGCCAGTGATGTGGCCATGGAAGTGACCACCGAAGCGGTCCAGGTGCTCGGCGGCTACGGCTACATGCGTGACTACCCGGTGGAAAAGATGATGCGCGACGCCAAGATCCTGCAGATCTACGAAGGCACCAACGAAATCCAGCGCAACATCATCGGTCAGGAATTGAACAAGGAATACGGCCGCCTGAAGCGGTCGTTCTTCTAATCGGCGGGACCTCTTCCATGCATATCGTGGTTTGTATCAAACAGGTACCGGACACCAAGAACGTGCGCATTGATCCGGACACCCACACCCTGGTACGCCAGGGGGTCGAATCGATCATCAATCCGTTCGATCTGTTCGCGGCGGAAGCGGCCCTGCGCCTGAAAGATCGGCACGGGGCGAAGATCACCGTGATCACCATGGGGCCGCCGCAGGCGGAAACGGCGCTGCGTGAAGTGATGGCGCGCGGGGTGGACGAGGCTGTGTTGTTGAGCGATCGCGCTTTCGCCGGTTCCGACACCTGGGCCACCGCCACCGCCCTGGCGGCGGCGGTGAAGAAGTTGAACCCGGTGGACCTGGTGATCTGCGGCAAGCAGGCGATCGATGGCGACACCGCCCAGGTGGGACCGGAAATGGCCACCTTTCTCGATTTCCCCCAGGCCGCCTGCGTCAAGAGTCTGGACCTGGCGGACCAGCACCATCTGCAAATCACCCGCCAGACCGATGAAGGCACTGAAGTCTGGAAGCTGCCCCTGCCGGCCCTGATCACCGTGGTAAAAGACGTGGGCGAACCCCGGGTGCCATCGATCAAACACAAGCTGCGCGCCAAGAAAGCGGCCATTCCGGTGTGGGGCGCCGCGGACCTCGAACTGGCTCCCGAGCAGGTCGGTCTGGCCGGTTCCTTCACCCAGGTGGTGCGCGTGTTCAGCCCGCCGCGGCGAAGCGATCGGATCCTGCTCGAGGGTGACGCCACCCAGCAGGCGGAACAACTCTACGACCTCTTGAAAGCAGCGAAGGTGCCCGGCATATGAAAGCCCTGGTCGATCCCAATAAATGCACCGCCTGTGGGGTTTGCGAAGAAGTCTGCCCGGCTTCCGCCATCACCCTGGCCGCCACCATGGCCCAGGTTTCAGATGACTGCACCCTCTGCGGGATGTGTGTGGATACCTGTGAATTCGGCGCCATCAGCCTGCCCGAGGTCGGCACCGGGCCCATGGCCAACCTGGCCGACTACCGGGGGGTCTGGGTCTACGCCGAATGGCGCGAAGGGGTGCTGCATCGGGTCGGGAGCGAACTCCTCGGCGCCGGACGCAAGCTGGCCGATAAGCGCGGGGTCGAACTCAGCGCCGTGGTGCTGGGCCACCGACTGGACGGCGTCGCCGAGCAACTGCTGCCCTACGGCGCCGATCGGGTGCTCCTGGTGGACCGCCCGGAACTGGCGCACTTCACCGACGAAGCCTACAGCGGAGCGCTCCGCGAACTGGTCCGCCGCGAGCGGCCGGAAATCCTGTTGGCCGGAGCCACCGCCATCGGCCGCTCGTTCATTCCGCGGGTGGCCGCCGGCCTCGGCACCGGTCTAACCGCCGACTGCACCGAACTCGATATCAGCGCCGAAGGCCTGCTGCTGCAGACCCGGCCCGCCTTCGGCGGCAATGTCATGGCCACCATCGTGTGCCCACACCGGCGGCCGCAGATGGCCACCGTGCGCCCCAAGGTGATGAAGCCGACCATGGATCCGCGCGGCGGCCGGATCGAACCGGTGGAGCTGCCGCCCGAGTGCCTGCAAAGCCGGGTGGAAGTCCTGGAAGTGATTCCGGAGCGCGATGCCACCGCCCGACTCACTGAAGCCGATGTCATCGTGAGCGGCGGCCGCGGTCTGAAGAAGGCGGAAAATTTCGCCCTACTGGAACAACTGGCGCAACTCATGAACGGTGCGGTGGGCGCGTCCCGCGGCGCGGTGGAAGAAGGCTGGATCGATCCCAGCCACCAGGTCGGCCAGACCGGCCGCACGGTAGCCCCCACGCTCTATCTCGCGGTCGGCCTCTCCGGCGCGATTCAGCACGTGGTGGGGATGCAGGGTTCCCAGATCATCGTCGCGGTCAACAAGGACCCGAACGCGCCGATTTTCGATGTGGCCAGCTACGGGGTGCGAGCCGATCTGTTCGAATTCATTCCGGCCTTCATCCGCAAGCTGAAGCAGGAACAGGGCGGGTAGACGCGCATCCGAAGCGGATGTCATGGCCGTTACCAGCTTGGGGGAATGGCGATGGCGGGCGATAGCGATACCGATACCGATACCGATAGAGACGGGGGATGAGGGAGCAGAGGGATGAGCGAGCAACGAGTGATTCTGGTGACCGGGGCCGGTCGTGGGATCGGGCGGGCGATCGCGGAGGCCATGGCGGAACCGGGCTACCGGGTGGTGATCAATTACCGCGCCAATGCGGCCGCCGCGGAAGAAACCGCCGACCGGGTGCGGCGGCGGGGAGCCGAAGCTCATCTGCGCCAGTTCGACATCGCTGATCAGGCTCAGGTGCAGGCGGCGTTCAAGGACATCACCGACCAACTGGGGCGGCTCGATGTCCTGGTGAACAACGCCGGGATCACCCGCGATAACATTTTGCCGCGAATGAAGCTGGCGGAATGGGACGAGGTGCTGAACACCAATCTTCGCGGGCTGTTTTTCTGCTGCCAGGCGGCTGCGAAGCCGATGCTGCGGCAGCGCCATGGGCGAATCGTCAGCATCACCTCCGTGGTCGGGGTCATGGGCAATCCCGGCCAGTCCAATTACGCCGCGGCCAAGGCCGGCATCATCGGGTTCACCCGATCGCTGGCGCGGGAACTGGTGAGCCGCAACATCACCGTGAACGCGGTGGCGCCGGGCTATGTGGCCACCGAAATGACGGCGAGCATGCCGGAATCGGCGCGGCAGGCATTGCTCGCGCAGGTCCCCGCCGGGCGCCCGGGGACCCCGGCAGAAGTGGCCGCGGCGGTACGCTTTCTGGCCTCGGATGAGGCAGCCTATATCACGGGTCAGGTGCTGCACGTGAACGGCGGCATGTTCATGGGCTGAACCCGGCAAGGGTGCACCAATTCTGATTCCTCTGGAGCAAATCTATGGCACAACACAACGGACGGCGAGTGGTGATCACCGGTATCGGCCTGGTCACTCCCCTGGGAGTGGGAATCGAAGACAACTGGGACCGGCTCATGAACGGCGAATCCGGGATCGGTCCGATCACCTGTTTTGATGCGAGCGCTTACTCCACCCGGATTGCCGGTGAAGTGCGGGATTTCAATCCGGAGGACTTCGTCGCTAAAAAAGAAGTGCGCAAGATGGATAAGTTCCTCACCTACGCGGTGGCGGGAGCCAGACTGGCGTTCGACGATTCCGCACTGACCGTGGATGAGGACTTGAGTCGGCGCATGGGGGTTATCCTGGGGTGCGGGCTGGGCGGTCTGCGCACCTTCGAACAGGGTTACGACGTGCTGCTCAAGGGCGGTCCCCGCAGAGTGAGTCCCTTCTTCATCCCGATGCTGATCGGCAACATGGCGTCCGGGCTCATTTCCATCAACCACCACCTGCTCGGACCCAATTTGTCCATCCAGACCGCCTGCGCGGCCGGCACTCACGCGGTGGGGCAAGCCTACCACATGATCCGCGGCGGGATCGCCGACGCCATGGCCACCGGCGGGGTGGAATCCACCATCACCAAGCTGGCGGTGGCCGGCTTCAATGCCATGCGCGCGCTCTCGACCCGCAACGACGAACCCGAGCGGGCGTCGCGGCCGTTCGATAAGGACCGCGACGGCTTCGTCTTGGGCGAAGGCTGCGCGGTCTTGATCCTCGAGGAACTGGACCGGGCCCGCAACCGCGGAGCCAAGATCTACGCCGAGGTGATCGGCTTCGGTCTGAGCGGCGATGCGTTCCACATGGCGGCTCCTTCGCCGGGCGGTGACGGGGCCGCCCGCTGCATGCGGATGGCCCTGGACGATGCCGGCATCGCCCCCACCGAGGTCGATTACATCAACGCCCACGGCACTTCCACCGATCTCAACGACAAGTACGAAACCCAGGCCATCAAGACCGTGTTCGGCGATCACGCTTACCGGTTGGCGGTGAGTTCCACCAAGTCCATGACCGGTCACCTGCTCGGCGCCGCGGGCGGGATCGAAGCCGCTTATACCGCGCTGGCCCTGAATCGGGGAGCACTGCCGCCGACCATCAATTACGATACCCCGGACCCCGACTGCGATCTCGACTACGTGCCCAACCAGGCCCGCAAGATCGCGATCCGGACCGCCATGTCCAATTCGTTCGGGTTCGGCGGCGCCAACGGCACCATCGTGCTGCGTAACTTCGAAGACTGAGCGGGCGACCGCCGGCCGCGGCCGCACGCGCGCACACCGAAAACCTGTGCAAGGGACAATCCATGAAGATCATCATCGGTGCGGATCATGGCGGCGTCGAACTGAAGGACCTGATGGTGAAGCATCTGGAAACACTCGCTCATGAAGTGGAAGACATCGGGACCCACGGCCCGCAATCGGTGGATTATCCCAACTACGCCGCGATGGTGGCCGCCGCCGTCACCGGCGGCCGCGCCGACCGCGGGATCCTCATCTGCGGCAGCGGCATCGGCATGAGCATCAGCGCCAACCGCTTTCATGGGGTGCGCGCCGCCCTGGTGACCGAACCTTACGCGGCCAAGATGAGCCGGCGCCATAACGACAGCAACGTGCTCTGCCTCGGCGGCCGGTTCCTGGGCCGCGACCTGGCGTTCGCCATCGTAGACGCATGGCTGGTCGAACCCTTCGAGGGCGACCGCCACCAGCGCCGCCTCACCCTCATCGACGATCTGGCCCGGACCCGCTTGTAGCGATCAACCGGTGAACCTACCCCCGTGACCGAAAGGAACTGCCCCATGTCCGCGCTGGAATTGGTTGATCCCGCCATCGCTCAGGTGATTCGGCAAGAAGAACAGCGTCAAACCCAGAAGCTGGAACTGATCGCTTCGGAGAATTTCGTCAGCCAGGCCGTGATGGAAGCCCAGTGTTCGGTGCTCACCAACAAGTACGCCGAAGGCTATCCGGGCCATCGTTACTACGGCGGCTGCGAATTCGTGGACAAAGCCGAATGGCTGGCGCAGGAGCGGGCCAGGCAGTTGTTTCAAGCCCAGTACGTGAACGTGCAACCGCATTCCGGGTCCCAGGCCAATATGGCGGTCTATTTCGCGCTGCTGGAGCCGGGCGATACCATCATGGGGATGGACCTCGCCATGGGCGGGCACCTCACCCACGGTTCTCCAGTGAGTTTTTCCGGCCGGCTGTTCAAGGTGGTGTCCTACGGAGTGCGCCGCGACACCGAAACCATCGATTACGATCAACTGGCCCGTCTGGCCAAGGAACACAAACCGAGACTGATCGTGGCCGGCGCCAGCGCCTACCCGCGGATCATCGATTTCGATCGGTTCCGGGAAGTCTGCGATCAGGTGGGCGCCTACCTGATGGTGGACATGGCCCACATCGCCGGTCTGGTGGGGGTCGGCCTGCACCCGAATCCAGTACCGGTGGCGGACGTGGTGACTTCCACCACCCACAAGACCCTGCGCGGCCCCCGCGGCGGTCTCATTCTGGCCCGCAAAGACTACGGGAAAAAGCTCGACAGCCAGATCTTCCCCGGGATTCAGGGCGGGCCCCTGATGCACATCATCGCGGCCAAGGCGGTGGCGTTTCAGGAAGCGCTCACTCCGGCCTTTAAGCTCTACCAGCAGCGGATCCTGGACAATAGCAAGGCCCTGGCCGCGGAACTGACCCGGCTGGGGTATCGGCTGGTTTCCGGCGGCACCGACAATCACATGATGCTGGTGGATCTCACCAACAAGGGTCTGACCGGAAAGAGCGCGGAACAGACCCTGGATCTGGCCGGGATCACGGTGAACAAGAATTCGATCCCGTACGATCCGCAGAAACCGAACATCGCCAGCGGCGTGCGGATCGGTACCCCGGCCCTCACCACCCGCGGCCTCACCGTGGAACACATGAGCCAGGTGGCCGGCTTCATCCACGCGGCCCTGAGCGCCAACGGCGATGCCGCGCGGCTGCAAAGCCTGCAAGCGCAAGTGCGCGAGTTCTGCAGCAGTTTCCCGCTCCATCAGGGGTGAGCGCAATGCACGCCGTGACTGCTCGGACTGCCGCCCCCGCCGATGTTCGCTTCATGCGCCGGGCGCTGCGGCTCGCCGCCCGGGGCCGGGGCTGGACCAGCCCGAACCCGATGGTCGGGGCGGTGGTGGTGAAAAATGACGAAATCATCGGCGCCGGCTACCATCGAGCGGTCGGCGGGCCGCACGCCGAAGTGCATGCGCTGCGCGCCGCCGGTGCCGATGCCGCCGGCGCGACCCTGTACGTTACCCTGGAACCCTGCAACCACTTCGGCCGCACCCCGCCCTGCACCCAGGCGGTGCTCGCCGCCGGTATCCGCCGGGTGGTGGTGGGCATGCTCGATCCCAATCCGCGGGTCGCCGGGCACGGCGCCGAACGGCTGCGCGCCGCCGGCGTCCAGGTGGAAATCGGGGTGCTGGAAGCCGATTGCCGGCGCCTCAATCAGCCCTTCATCAAGGCAGCGACCACCGGGATGCCGTATCTGGTGATGAAAACCGCCGCTACCCTCGATGGTCGCATCGCCGCTCGCACCGGCGACGCCCGCTGGGTCACCAACGACCGTTCACGCCGCTTCGGGCACCAGTTGCGCCACCAACTGGACGCTGTTCTGGTGGGGATCGGCACGGTGCTCGCCGACGACCCGCTGCTCACCGCGCGCCTCGGCAGCGCCAAATGCCGCCAGCCGGTGCGGGTGATTGCGGACACCCGCCTGCGTCTCCCGGAAACCAGCCAACTGGTGCACAGCCTGGCCACGGCGCCGCTCTGGGTGGTCTGTTCGAACGCGGCCGATGCGGCGCGGGAAGCCCGCCTGCGGGAAGCGGGAGTGACCGTGATCCGGGTTAAGGAGCGGGACGGCCGGGTGGATCTCGAAGCGGCACTCACCGAACTGGGGCGGCGCGGCATCGCCGGCGTCCTGGTGGAAGGCGGCTCCAGCCTGCTCGGGTCCCTGCTCGATGCCGCCCTGGTGGATTTCGGCCACTTCTTTTTCGCGCCCAAGCTCCTGGGCGACGCTCAGGGGGTGCCCATGGTCAGCGGCCGCTCCGTTGACCGCATGGCCGATGCGTTGCCGGTTTACGATCTCGCGGTGCGCCGGTTCGGCGGCGATGTCCTGGTGAGTGGCCGATTCCGACCCGAGCTGTACTGACCTGCCGCCAACGAAGGGTTTGATCCCTTATGTTCACCGGACTTATTGAAGGCACCGGACGCCTGGTCCGAATCGATGGCCGCGGCCCCGATGCGAAACTGGTCATCACCGCCGAATACGCCATCGAACACCTGGTGCTGGGAGAAAGCATCGCGGTCGACGGCGCCTGCCTCACCGTGGCGAGCTTCGACCAGCGAGGGTTTACCGTGGATGTCTCGGCCGAAACGCTCCGCCGCACCACCCTCGGGGGAAAAACCCCGGGTGCCCGATTCAATCTGGAACGGGCCCTGCGCCTGGGAG
>Ga0100398_1004865_pt1 | contig 10877 bp, 10 predicted proteins | sample CryGeymeta201522_FD_81568 | JGI IMG/M metagenome (GOLD analysis project Ga0100398, IMG submission 81568) | Groundwater microbial communities from Crystal Geyser aquifers in Utah, USA - Crystal Geyser metaG 2015-22 | ecosystem: Environmental > Aquatic > Deep subsurface > Groundwater | place: USA... | reverse complement strand
TTCTTCCATGCTTTCCCCTAACCTGCCGTTTTCCAGGCTTCCGGCCATTCGCCCTTCCCGGCGGCGCCCAGCGCGAAGCGCGGCGCCAGGTGGTCCGTTGGTCCGCGCCCCCCGCCCACACGCCAAGCGTACCGTACCGCCTCGGTGATATAGCGTTTGGCCTCCGCCACGGCCCCGGGGACGTCCATCCCGCGGCCCAGGCAGGTCGCGATCGCCGCCGAATAGGTGCAGCCGGTTCCGTGGGTATCCGCCGTCGCGATCCGCGGCGCGCTGAAGGTTCGGAATTCACGGCCGTCGTAGAGGAGATCCGCCGGATCCCCGGCGAGGTGCCCCCCCTTCACGACCACATGCCTTGCCCCCAGATTCCGGATGATCCGCGCCGCCTCCTTCATGTCGGCAAGGGTCGCGATCCGGATCCCGGAGAGGACCTCGGCCTCGGGGATGTTCGGCGTGAGAACAAAGGCAAGCGGAATGAGTTCCGCGATCATGGTTTTCTTGGCCTCTTCGCGGATCAGCGACATCCCATCCTTGGCCACCATCACCGGATCGACGACGAGCTTTTCGATTCCGTACTGGCGGATCTTCCCGGCGACGACGCGGAGAACCTCGGAGGTGGCCAGCATCCCGGTCTTCGCCGCATCAATCCCGATGTCGGTCGCAACCGCATCGAACTGCGCGGCCACGAACGCCGGCGGGACATTGTGGATGCCGTGGACCCCGAGGGTGTTCTGGGCGGTCAGCGCCGTAATGACGCTCATCCCGAACCCCCCGAGGACGGTGATCGTCTTCAGATCCGCCTGGATTCCCGCACCGCCGCCGGAATCCGAACCGGCAATCGTCAATACCCGGACCGGTTTCATCCCTTCACCTCCCCCGGGAAAACCCCGGGTCGGAAATACCTCACCGCGAGGAGGCGCCCCGAATCCAGTTCGATGATCCCTTTCCCCGCCGTCATGCGGTTGCTGACCCCGTAAGGGCTTCCGATCTCCATGACCGCCTTCGTCAGCGGAAATTCAAACCCCGTCAGGGTGACCCCGACCGCCGGCCCCCCGTAGGGAAAGAGCGAAACGGTCTGCCCGGCCTCCCCTTCGAGAACCCGCCGCCGGTCGATCAGAAACAGCTCGCACCATTCGTCGATCAGTTTGACATCAATCCCCTTCTCCTTCCCCTGGACAAGGAGGGAGATGTTCGCCAGGGTGTGGTCCACGCGGTGGCCGAGGGCGCCCCAGATCCAGACCTCTGTGGGCGCCATCGCGAAGGCCTCGTGGAGCGCCAGTTCCGTGTCCGTTTCATCCTTCCGCCGCGGATGGCGGATGATCCGGCAGCCCTTCGCCTCATAATATTTCTGGCTTGCAAAATCCAGGGAATCCATATCGCCGATGATGAGCTCGGGGACGATCCCCGCAGCCCTCATATGGCGGGCGCCGCTGTCGGCGCAGATCACCGCCGCGGGCGCCACCGTCGCCGCCTGTTCCCGGAGGAACGCCGGATCGCCGAGCTCACCGCCGGAAACGACAAAAACCACCTTTTTCATGAGTCTTCTCCGTAAAGCCCCTTTACCGAACAGGGATCGCGCATGCCCAATAATAAAAAAACCATACCCCGACGGGATATGGCCCCAGAATCCATTCATGGAAAACACGACCACTGCCATTCCCTACGCTGGCATTGCCCAGGTCAGGTTCAAAGGGTATCTTCTCAGCCTGAATCGGCGCCCCTTGCGTTTATGCATTTTTTTTCTACTCCAAGCCCTCTCCGAAATCAAGTCGATTTCTTCCCGCCAAGGCCGAAGAGCCGGCGGGCGTTCTCCTCCGTCACCCGTTCCAGCTCTCCAACCGCCACGCCACGGATCTCCGCCAGGCAGCGGGCCGTCTCCACGACATAGGCCGGCTCATTGCGCTTCCCCCGGTAGGGCTGTGGGGCGAGGTAGGGGGCGTCCGTCTCGATGAGAAGCCTCTCCGCGGGGATCTCCCGGGCCACCGCCCGGAGAAGATCCGCCTTCCGGTAGGTCACCGGGCCGGCCACGGAGAGATGAAATCCCAGCGCGATGCACTCCCCGGCCATCGCCGCATCCCCGGAAAAACAGTGGATAACCCCCCGCTGACGACCCTTCCGCTGTCGGAGGATCGCCAGCGTTTCGGCATGGGCCTCCCGGTCGTGGATGATCACGGGGAGGTCCAGTTCGTCTGCGAGGTCTAACTGCTCCACAAACCGTCGGAGCTGAATCTCCCGTGGGGAAAGGTCGTAGAAGAAATCGAGGCCGATTTCGCCGATCGCAACCACCTTCGCAGACCCGGCAAGAATCCGGAGGGCGTCATAGGTTCCGGCGTCGATCCCCTTCACCTCATGGGGGTGGATGCCGACGGCTGCATGGACGAGCGGATAAAGACCGGCGAGCGCCACCGCCTTTTCGCAATCGGGAAGCGTCGTTCCGGCGGTGATGATCGCCGTCAGGCCAGCCGCCGCCGCCCTCCCGATAACCGCCTCCCGGTCGCCGTCAAACGCCTCCATCTCCAAGTGTGCATGGCTGTCGATCGTCATGGAATCTCCCCACCCCCATAAATTTTCTGTTTTTTCCCAACCGGATCTGTTAAAATCCACAGTCGGTTCATAGGAAATAGTTTACAGGAGATCTACCATGAATCTCAAGGAAAAGATGTTTGACCTCTCCATGGAAAGCAAAGGACTCTACTATCGGTTGTCCATTATCTTCGCCCTTTTCTTCTTCGTGCCGCTTCTCGGAATCCTCTACTTCGGTCTGAAATATGAGCTTCTGGAGGACCATTTCATTCCGGTATTCATCCTCGCGCTGCTGACCTCCTCGCTTGCCGGATACGTCCTCATCCGCCAGATTTTCGACGGCATCCGCAATACATCAAAAACGATTTCAGAATCATTGTCAAAGGATATCCATGGATTCAAACGGCCGACCACCGCCGACGAGCTGCAGGGGATCGTCCAGTCTTTTCGGACCGTCGAGAATGAGCTCCGGAACAGTTTCCGCAATCTTGAAAAACGGACCTCGCAGTTGTCCACACTGAAGGAACTCTCCGATCTCTGCTACGTCACCTTCGACAACGAAGACCTGTTTGCGATCACCCTGGATCGGGCCCTGAAACTGACCAACGCCGATGTCGGTTCCGTCCTGATCCTGGAGGGGAAAGAACGGGAAACCTTCGTGATCAAAGCCACCTACGGGCTGGGAGACCTCGTCAAGATCGGAGACCGGGTCGATTTTGCGACTAGTATCGCCAAGTTCGCCGTGATCAACAAATCCCCGCTCCTCATCGACGACATTGAAAAGGACAACCGCTTCGGACGCGGGAATCGCCCCCATTACGCAACCAAAGCCTTCCTCTGCATGCCGCTCAAGGGAATCCAGGAGGTCTTCGGGGTTCTTACCCTCTCCCACCGGGAGTCGGATATCCCTTTCACGCTGGAGGATACCGACATCCTGACGCCCCTTCTTTCCAACGCCGCCTTCACCTACGACAACCTGAGCCTGATGAAACGGGACCGCAAGAACCGTCAGCAACTCGCGACCGTCACCGGCATCTGCAAGACCTTGGGCTCCAGCCTGCGCAACGGCGAACTTCTCCACGCCGTCCTGAACCGATTCCGGGACGATGTCCCCTTCGATGTGGCGGTGATCCTGGAAATCCGGAGGGAGACGCCCGATCAGGCCGGCGTTCTGGACATGCTCTCCCCCGTCCCGATCGGTCTCACCCGGAACGGGGGGTACGATTTTGCCGGATCATCCCTGGAAGGGGTCGTCCGGCAGGGGAATATCCTGGCCATCGACCATCCGTCTGCGCTGCAGCATCCGCTCGACCAGGAACTGCTGGTCAAACCGGGGATCCATGACGCCCTTCTCGTACCGTTGAAGATCGGGGGCGTGGTGACGGGGATTCTCGCCCTCGGCGCCTTCCGGGCCGGCGCCCTGAAAGGGTGCGAAGAACAGATAGAAGATATTGCCTCCCTGCTGCCCCTCGCGATTGAAAAGAACCGTCTCTCCTCCTCAATCAACAAGCGGGATCAGGAGATGGATTCGATCAAACAGATCGGCGGCATCCTCGCCGCCTCGACCTTCGACCGGCAGGAGGTTCTCAACCACACGATGGACATGATCCGGACGATTGTGAATGTGGAGGCGGGTTCCTTGCTCCTCCTTGAGGGGGATGAGTTGGCGTTCAAGATCGCCTTCAACATCGATCCCGCAATCGACATGGGAATGCTCCAATCCTTCCGCCTCCATCTCGGTCAGGGGATCGCCGGCTATTCCGCCGCCCGCGGCGAACCGGTGATCGTCCGGGATACGCAGGCTTCCCGGCATTTTAGTCCCGATTTCGACCGGCAGACCGGTTTCCGGACCCGTTCCGCCCTCTGCGTACCGCTCATCTCCCGGGGAAAGGTCCTCGGCGTGATCGAGATCCTCAACAAGATCAGCGGCGATTTCAATGACGACGACCTCCATCTCCTCCAGTCCATCGCGACCTCGGTCAGCATTGCGCTGGAGAACTCGCAGCTCTACCGCGAGACCCTCTCCATGGCCGAACACGAACGGGGCATCCGGAAGATGTTCCAGAAATTCGTCCCCAGGGAGATCGTGGACAAGATCATCCACAACGCCGGGAAAGAGAAGCCGCTGATCGAGGAGTTGAAGATCCTGACGCTTCTGAACATCGACATCCGCGACTTTTCCATCCTCTCCAAAAAGATCGGCCCCCAGCGGACCGTCGCCATGCTGAACCACTTTTTTACCTGCATGGGCGATATCGTTTTCAACCACGGGGGGATCGTCGACAAGTACTTAGGCGACGGCTTTCTGGCCCTCTTCGGGGCGCCGATCTCCGGGAAGACCGATGCGGACAACGCCATCGCCGCCGCCCTGGAGATGAAGGAGAGCCTCGCAGCCGTCAACGGCCACTTCTTGGGAGAGCTCGATGCCCCGCTTGCCATGGGTATCAGCATCCACACGGGAGAGGCGGTCGTCGGCAACATCGGCTTCGAGAAGAAGATGGATTACACCGTCATCGGCGATTCGGTCAACGCTGTCTTCCGGCTGCAGGATCTGACGAAATCCCGGCCGAACGGCATCCTGATCAGTGAAAAGACCCTTCAGGCCGTCGTGGAGTCGATCCTCGACGTCCGGGAAATCGGCAAGTGCGATGCGGGAAGCGCCCTCGGCGAGCTCCGGATCTACGAGCTCCTCGGCAGTCAGCCCCGCACCGGAAACGGGTCACTTCAATAACCCATAATTGGAATCTTCTTAGCATCTTCCCGAACATCCGTAAACCATTTCCCTTTACATCCGCTGCAAATGCTGCTAATGACCTCCAACAAAAAGTTGGATGGAAGGAAAATCCCATTGGAACACGAAAACGTCCACCGAATCACCCTGGGGGGCCGGGAGATCATCCTGATCGGCACGGCCCACGTCTCGCGCGAAAGCGCCGATCTGGTGGAGCGGACCATCGATGAAGAAAAACCGGACACGGTCTGCGTCGAACTCTGCAAGCCCCGCTATGAGGCGATCCGCCAGCGGGACAAGTGGCAGGAGACCGACATCGTGAAGGTCATCCGCGAGAAGCGGACAAGCATCCTCCTCTCCCAACTCATCATGGCCTCCCTGCAGCGGAAGATCGCCCAGAAATTTAACATCATACCGGGCGCGGAGATGCTCCGGGCAATCGACCGGGCCGAGGCCGTCGGCGCGGAGATTGTGCTCGCGGACCGGGAGATCCGGGTGACGCTGCTCCGAACCTGGCGGAAGATGGGTTTCTGGAGCAAGGTGAAGTTCCTTCCCGATGTCCTCCTCTCGCTGTTCGCCACCGAGGAGATCACCGAGGAGGAGATCGAAAAACTCAAACAACACGACGTCCTCGAACTCGCCCTCCAGTCCGTGGGAGAGAAGCTTCCGGGGCTGAAGACCACCCTGATCGACGAGCGGGACCTTTATCTCGCCCACACCATCGGCCATGCGCCGGGCGCAAGGATCGTGGCGGTCGTAGGCGCCGGACACGTGCCGGGCATTCAAAAGCATTTTGGGGAGGAGATCGACATCGAGGCCCTGAATCGGATTCCCGAAAAGGGACTCTGGGGAAGATTCGCCGGCTGGATATTTTCGCTGGCCATCGTGGGCCTCTTCATCGCCGGCTTTTTCTATTCCGGCTCCCAGGCCAGCCTGAAGATGATCACCTGGTGGGCGGCCATCACCGCCTCTTTTGCCGGACTCGGGGCGCTGATCCTTCTGGCCCACCCGCTCACCATCCTGGCTTCCGCCGTCGCCGCCCCCATCACGACGCTGCACCCGCTGATCGCTGCGGGTTGGGTCGCGGGTCTCACGGAGGCGGCGCTCCGCAAACCGCAGGTGAAGGATTTTCTGGCCCTCCAGGACGACATCGTCTCCGTCCGGGGGTTTTTCCGGAACAAGATCACACGCCTGCTTTTGCTGGTCGCCGTCGTCAATCTAACCACCTCCATCGGAACCTTCGTTGCGATTCCGGTCATCATGAGGTTCATATGAACGGTATGCCATCATGATCGAAAAGAAATCGATGCTCTGCCCAAACTGCCGGAGACTGATCAGCAACGACGAACCGGTCTGCCCTTACTGCGGGGTCGCCCGCCCCGGCGCCCCCTGGAAAAGGGCATTCGCGGGGATGATCTCCCTGCGCCGCTTCGATCCGGTCATGACGATCATCGCCGTCAACGCCGCCTTCTACCTCTTTTCGCTGCTGCTCAACCCGTCGGCGCTCGGCCTTTCAGCCAATCCGCTGACGTTTCTCTCCCCTTCCGACGGAAGCCTCTTCCTTCTCGGCGCGACCGGAACGCTCCCGATCGCCTACGGCCGCTGGTGGACCCTGATCTCCGCCGCCTTCCTTCACGGGGGAATCCTGCACATTTTCTTCAACATGATGGCCCTGCGACAACTCGCGCCTTTTGTCCTCGATGCGTTCGGCCTGCATCGCTTCGCGATCCTGTACGTTTGGACCGGCGTTGCCGGCTTCTTCGTCTCTTATCTCGCCGGCGTCCCCTTCACCATCGGCGCCTCGGCGCCCGTCTGCGGCCTGATCGGCGCCATTCTCTATTACGGCAAAAGCCGAGGCGGCTTCTACGGAGAGGCGATCTACCGTCAGGCCATGGGGTGGGTCGTCGGGCTGGTCCTCTTTGGTCTCTTCATTCCCGGGATCAACAACTGGGCGCATGGGGGGGGGATTATCTCCGGTCTCCTGCTTGCGTTTATCACCGGCTACCACGAACGGCGAAGGGAAACATCGATCCACCGGATTATTGGAACGGGAAGTATCGTGATTGCGGCGGCCGCCCTTCTCTGGGCGGTCATCCAGGCGATTTATCATACGGCGGTTTTGTAAGAGAAAGGAAGGACCATGAAAAGAAGACTTCTTTGGACGACGTTTCTCATCCCGGCGCTCCTGCTGATCGCGGGCTGCGACACCGCCCTCACGGTCGGGGCCAAGACGATCGGCATCCGTTCGGGGGAATTCATCTACACGGACGGTTACCTGCGGGCGACCTACCTCTTCCCCTTCGATCAGGTTTGGCGGGCCTGCGAGAAAACCCTGACCGGGATGAAGGCGACCGATGTCGAACGGATCCGAAAGATCGCCCAGGGCGCCTTCACGGCGACAATCCTTGACGAAAAGGTTCGAATCTCGGTCGATTACGTGGAGAAGGAGATCTCGGCGGTCTCCATCATGGTCGGGACGTCGGGAAACAATCTCGCTTCGCAACTGATCCACGACCGGCTCGCAACCACGCTGAAGACACCCTAAAGAAGGCGCCCCCGCACCGCAATTAAGTGCTGAGTGCTGAGGACTGAGAAAAAGCAAAGACGGATCAGCCCTAAAAAACCCCAAATCAAATTTGTTTTACTCAGCACGCAGTCCTCGGCACTCAGCACTCCTACTTCGCGGTCAGGCAGAGGAGAAGGCCCTTGAGGTAGCGACCCTCCGGATGGGCGAGGTTCACGGGATGGTCCGGTCCCGCCCCGAGAGGGCGGAGGAGCTGCGCTGTTTTTCCCGCATCCCGCACGGCGCCGAGGACGATCTTCTCGAACAATTCCAGGCTGACCGGGTTGGAGCAGGAAAAGGTGGCCAGCATCCCCCCCTCGCACAGTCGCCTCGCCGCCTGGAGGTTGATCTCCTTGTAACCCCGCGCCGATCGGTCCACCTCCTTCCGCGACTTGGCGAACGCCGGGGGATCCAGGATGATCAGATCGAATACCTCTTCCGTTTCCCGCAGATACGCGAAGCAATTGTCCGTGAGCACCGGGTGCTGTTCCGGGGAGCAACCGTTCCGGGCGAGGTTTCGGCAGGCGATCTCGTTGGCCGCCGCGGAGGCATCGACGGAGACGACGCGTTTCGCCCCCCCGCGGGCGGCATAAACGGAAAAGGCGCCGGTGTAGGAGAAGCCGTTCAGGACGGCGGCTCCCCGGCTGAGAGCGCCAATGATCTCACGGTTCCCGCGCTGATCGAGGAAGAACCCCGTCTTCTGACCTGCAATCAGATCGACCTCGAAGCGGAGGCCGTTTTCGGCGATCTTTGTCGCCGCCGGAACGTCGCCCGCCGCCGGGCCGATCCGGTTGGAAAGCCCCTCGAGTTGACGGGAACGCCCCTCGCTCCGTTCGTAGATCCCCACCGATCCGACCGCAGCGGCGAGATGGCCGATGAGGGTCTCCCGCCATTGCTCCATCCCCGCCGTCCCGATGCTGAATACAAGAAAGCTGCCGTAACGGTCCACAACGAGGCCGGGCATCCCGTCCCCCTCTGCATTGATGAGGCGATAAGCGTCCGTTTCCGGCGGAACGACCTTCTTCCGCAGGGCTACGGCCCGATCGATCCGCCGGCGCCAGAAATCGGCGTCGATCCGGGAGGCCGAATCACCGGTCAGCAGGCGGAAGGCGATGTCGCCGGTGTTGAAAAAACCGAGGCCGAGGCCCCGGCCGATGCTGTCCGTCGCCAGAACGACGTCGCCGGGCGCTGGATCTCCTTCCACCGTGGCCACGGCCCCGGAGAAGACCCAGGGGTGGCCGTGACGAAGCGGCGCCTCTCGCCCCTTCTTGAGTATGATCCGCGGATAGCCCATCATGGCGTTCCTTTTTACCATCCCCCCGGTTACTAAAACAGGGTCCTAACAAAACTGGCGCTGAGCATTCGCTCAACGCCAGTTCCATTCAGACTTCACCCATTTTCAACGATACTATTTCTTGTGGCACTTGGCGCAATCGGCTTCCTTCGTCTGGGCAAATGCCTTTTTCCCGTTGTGGCAGATACCGCACAATACTTCCTTTGCGTGATCTTCCTTGGACATCGTTACGCCCTTCTTCTTCATGGGAAAAATTTTCGAGTGGCATTCCGTGCATTTCAACTTCGCCTTGGTCACGTGGGCGTCATGGCTGAAAGTGACGACGTCCGCGCCCTTGGGGGTATATTTGATGTCCCCCCCGCCCACTTTCTTCTGGCCATAGGCCGCATTGAAACTTACGAGACAGATAATCCCCACGCACATGAAAATAACCTTCCAAGAATTCTTACTCAAATTTTTTCTCCTTTCTCCTAAGAATTTTTTTCCAAACAGCTCCCGATCTTCCAGCAAGATCTGCATCCGGGGCGTATCCTATCCATTTTTCCAATGACTCGTCAAGGAAAAATTTCAACAGATTTGGAAGAGGCTTTCGGACGGATCAAGACGGTTGCCGCCCCTCTCAACGCCCGCAGGCACAACTACCCGGAGGCTCTTCGCCCTCCCTGCGGCGACAGCGGATTTTGCGGTGATTGCGTATCTCCCCACCGGAGCTGCTGCAACACCGTGATCATTGAAGGATGTTCCCGCGACAGGGAGAGGATTACCGTGATCATCATCGGGGAGGATCCGGGATACTGAGGCCTTTTAGACGGCCTTGGTCGTGATATCGAACCTCTTTCCACATTATGTCGTGCCATTTGCGCGCCTTCTGCCGCTTTCCGACCTCTTGAGGGGCTTATCCGCTCACGCAACCGCGCCGGGCGGCAATGCATTTTCTTTGAATTCTGTCTATTTTCTTGATATTCCGCACTGATGATGGTAGGTAGAAATTGTGCCCATCACTCACATCTACAGATAAAGCGGCAGGCGGTGACAGCATGTTTATCCATGAACGGGAAGCCCTTAAAGACGTGATTCAGGCCCTCCGCGGGCGCCTGCGTGGGAAGATCGTCTCCGCCCACGCCTTCGGCTCCCGGGTGCGGGGCAGTCACAATGAATGGTCCGATTTCGACCTCCTGGTGATCGTGGACGGCAGGACGACGGCGCTGGAAAAGGAGGTGATCGGCATCATCGTCGAGGAGGAGATGAAAAAGGGGCTCTCCTTCGCGCCGGTCGTCAAGGATATCCGCGAATTTGAGCTGGAAAAACGTTTTCATACGCCATTCTACGAGAATATCGTCAAAGAAGGGGTGCCGCTATGACGCTTTCATGGACCGACAAGAAAATACTCAGTCAGACCAGAATGGTGAAGGCGCGCGAATTTTTGGAGGACTCAAAGGGAAACTTCCGGGAGGGGCGCGTTAAAACCTCAATCAACCGGAGTTATTATGCATTGCTGGCTGCCGTCAGAAGCGTTCTCATTCTGCACGGCGCCAACCCGGAGACTCATGAAGGCGCGGTCACCATGCTGAGCCTGAAATTCGTAAAAACAGAACTCCTCCCTGTAGAAACCGTCAAGACATTCAAGTTGCTTTTTTCCAGAAGGACCGATGCAGATTACGGTGATTTCGATTCCGCAGATGCGGCTGATGCCGAAGAGGCCATCCGTTTGGCGTCCGAGGCAGTGGAAGAGATCGAACGATTGAGGACCACGCTGCTGCAAAGGGATG
>Ga0100398_1004861_pt1 | contig 10882 bp, 11 predicted proteins | sample CryGeymeta201522_FD_81568 | JGI IMG/M metagenome (GOLD analysis project Ga0100398, IMG submission 81568) | Groundwater microbial communities from Crystal Geyser aquifers in Utah, USA - Crystal Geyser metaG 2015-22 | ecosystem: Environmental > Aquatic > Deep subsurface > Groundwater | place: USA... | reverse complement strand
TATAAAGAAGTAACATCGTAAAATACTATGCCTATTCTAGAATTGCATGCTATAAATCCTTTAACCATCGCTCCTTTTGGGATCAGCCTTTATTACCTTTTAATGCACATTCCCATAATTTTCGGCTTCGGGATGACGGCTTATTGGATTATTAAATATCTTAAAAAGTTCTATGCCGACAGGCCTATCCCCGAAGAATGGAAAGTTTTCTGGCTGGCAATGGTTTGGGGCACGATTCATGAACTGATCGAGGTGCCCATTCTTTATCAGTGGATCGTCGGCCAGGTTCTCTTAATTGTCTTCTTTTTTGTCCAGATTGTGGCCAGCATTTATTTAATCCGAGGCAGTTATCTTTTGGCTAAAAAATACATTATTAAGTAAGAGGGTCAAAGACGATGGAGAAAATAATTGAAGACCTTGAAAAAGACCTTAAGAGGCTGTTGGAAGGGAAATCTTTGGATGTTCTGAGAAAAGAATTGGGAGACAAGGTTGACATTCGGCTTTACCGGATGCTGGTTTTTGCGTTGCAGTGGTCTTCAGTAGGATATCAATCCGCCTTAAGATTTGCCGGCATGAAATTAGGAAAAAGAATCGGCCAAAGCTCGGAAAAAGCGGAGCTCTCCTTAATTTTAGAAGAGATTAAAAAAATAATTGAAGGACTAAGGGGCGGGAGGATAGAATTGGAGATAATGCCGAAATTAAAAGGCGCGGAGTTAAAAATTTATGACTCATCCTTAACCGCCGGAGTGCCGAACATTTTGCAAACCCTTTGTTTTTTTGAGGAAGGATTTATCGAGGGGTATTTGGATGGCGTAATTTCAAAACAAGGGTCTCTGGCCATGCTGGGGAGTGATGCAAATATCAAAGACGTCAGCGTGGAAGAAAAAAGATGCGTCGGTCTGGGAGATGATTTTTGTGGATTTTTAATAAAATTTTAATTATTAGATTATAATATATGATGAAAAAAATTTTAATTATCGAAGATGAGGAGTTAATTGTCGATCTTCTCCGAAAAAAATTAACCATAGAAGGGTATGCTGTTTCAGTTGCCAGGAACGGAGAAGAAGGGTTAAAATTGATGAGAGAAAACAAACCGGATATTATTTTGTTGGATATAATTATGCCCAAAAAGGGAGGTTTTGAAGTAATGGAAGAAATGCAGAAAGACAAAGAACTGAAGAAAATCTCAGTGATTGTTATTTCTAATTCCGGCCAGCCAGTGGAATTAGATAAAGCCCAGAAATTGGGAGCAAGAGATTGGCTGATTAAGACTGAATTTAATCCCCAAGAGGTGATCGAAAAAGTTAAGAAACAAATCGGCTAAAAACTGCGGTATAAAAATATGCAAAAAATTCTAATTATAGAAGATGATAAATTTCTAAGGGAACTGATCGCTCAAAAACTTGTCAAAGAGGGATATAATATCGCCGAAGCAATTGACGGCGAAGAAGGAATAAAAAAAGTCAAAAGCGAGCAGCCGGACTTGGTTTTGCTCGACCTTATTTTGCCTGGAATTGACGGTTTCGAGGTTTTGTCGAAAATGAAAGAAGATTCCAGCTTGGTTTCAATACCGGTAATTATTCTTTCCAACCTTGGCCAAAAAGAGGACGTGGAAAAAGGGTTAAAATTGGGGGCGGCCGATTATCTGATTAAAGCCCATTTCACTCCGGGAGAGATTATCGATAAGATTAAAATCATCCTTAAATAGCAATAATGCCGGAGCTTCCCGAAGTAGAAACAATAGTCAGAGATTTAAACAAAAAGGTCCTGCGGAGGACCTTTGTTGATGTTTGGACGGATTTCAAAAAGACGATTCGTCTTCGTTCCGACTTCGGCGGAAAAGTAAAAAAATCAGACATTTTTAAGGTATTTAAAAAACATGTTAAAGGCAAAAAAATCCTGGATATCCGGCGGAGGGGGAAAAATATTATTTTTAATTTGTCAGATGGTCTGAGTTTATTGATTCACCAGAAATTAACCGGGCATTTGCTTTACGGAAATTGGAATATGAAACGGGAGAAGTGGCTGGCAGAAGAAAAAGGATGGCTGGAAGACTCTGTTAACAGATTTATCCACCTGATGTTTTGGCTGGATAACGGGAGAATGCTTGCGCTTTCTGATTTAAGAAAATTCGCCAAAGTTGAATTATGGAAAAAAGAAGATTTGAGAACGTCCGAAGAAATGAAAAGTTTGGGGGCAGAGCCCTTGGAAAGATCTTTTACCTTCGAGAAATTTAAAAATATCCTCACTAAGCAAAAGGGCAAGATAAAACAAGTTTTGATGAATCAAAAAGTGATAGCCGGGATAGGGAACATTTACTCAGATGAAATTTTATGGGGAGCAAAAGTTCACCCGTTCAAAGAGATAAAGAGATTAAGCGATGAAGAAATTAAGAAGATTTATCAAGCGATGAGAGAAATTTTACCAAAAGCGATTGAATTGGGTGGCGAGAGCATTTCCGATTTCCGAAGAATTTCCGGAGAAAAAGGGGGTTTCGATCCTTTAAGAAAAGTTTACAGAAGGGAAGGCGAAAAATGCGGTCGTTGTGGTATAATTATTAAAAGAGTAAAATTAGCCGGAAGGTCGGTTCATTTTTGCCCCAATTGTCAAAAATTCTAAGTTTCAAAAAGGTCGAAGAAAATAAAATCTTATAAAAAAATGACAGTAACAATTTCTGAAATTATTTGGGCAATCGATGCACTTTTGGCTTTTATTTGCGGAGTGAGAATTTATCAAGCATACCGAAATACCCAAGACAAGGCAGTGGGCGATTATGCTAAATTCTTTACTCTCTTTGGTTTTGGTTTTGTTGGTGCCGTCATCGCCGATCCTATAATGCCGGGTGAATTTAATACTAAACTTACTATTGTTATCAGTCTCTTTGTGATGTTTTCAGGAATGGCTTATTTGGCCCGAATGGCTACTGCTTTAGCATACCCCAAATTCGAAAAGCAGGCTTTTTGGACAGTGATGATAGGCAATATTTTAACCGTCATCGCCAATCTTAAGTATTATCTATTTGCTCCGACCCGGGCGCCATTTTTAGATCCAAACACTGGGATGTTCGTCATAAATTTCCCGGTAATTGTGACAATTTTAGTAGTTCTGATAGTGGTCTTTGCTATGTTTGTTCCGGGGATTGTTTTTATCCGCAAAGCTTTAAATATTCAAGATAAGGCAGTAAGGGCGAGAGGAATGCTTTTGGGTTCCGGTTTGATTCTGTTTGCGGTTGGGTTTATGGCTTGCGGCGCAGCTAAAACAGTCATGCCTATGCAAATTAGCCATCTATTTATCGCCTCTTCTTATCTGCCATTCTTGGTGGTGACTTTCTATGTTATCAGAAAAAAAGTGCCAGAAGCTATTCCTACGGTTCAAGCTGTGACAGCTGTTGCTCCAAAAATTCGCTGGTAAAATATTGAAAAAAATAGATTTTTTAGCTTTTTTGACATTTTTTCTCCGCGGTTTTTTAAATAAAACAAGCTATGCTTATTTTTCTTTATGGCCAAGATACATACAGGATGCGGGAGAAATTAAAAGAATTAGTCGAAGAATATAAAAAGGTTCATAAAAACGTTTTAACTTTGAAATCTTTTGAGGAAGAAAATTTGAATTTCGACGAAATTAAAAATGAAGCAAAAATATCTTCAATTTTCCAGGAAAAAAAGTTAATAATCTTTAAAAATGTTTTGTCTCTCCTGAAAAACGAACCTCGTTTTATGGGTTTGTCAAACGATTTGCAAAAATCGGACGATATAGTCATATTCCTTGAAGAAAAAGATTTTAACGGAAAGAATGAACTGGTTAAATTTTTAATGAAAAATGCAAAATCCCAGGAATTCCAGCTCCTGAACAATGATAAATTAAAAAACTGGGTCAAAAAAGAATTTGAAAATTACGAAGTAAAAATTGATTCGACAGCTTTAGAAAAACTTATTAATTTTGTTGGTAATGATCTCTGGCAGATGAGTAATGAAATAAGAAAGTTAGTTAACTACAAAAGAGGAGAAAAAATTAAAAAAGAGGATGTTGCGCTTTTAGTTAAACCAAAAATTGAGAGTGATATTTTTGCTACCATTAATTCTATCGCAGCGAGAAATAAAAAAGAGGCTCTGAGTTTAATTCATAAACATTTAGAAAAAGGGGACAATCCTTTGTATCTTCTTTCTATGATTAATTTTCAGTTTCGCAATCTGCTAATTATCAAAGACCTTATTCAAAAGTATCGATCCCCTTACACCCTTTCAAAAGTTACTAATCTTCATCCTTACATTATTAAAAAAAGCTACTCTTTGGCTCAAAAGTTCACCATTCAAGAACTAAAAAAAATCTACCAAAAAATTTTTCAGGTAGATTTAGCCATTAAAACCGGTCGGGTTTCTCCGGAAGCCGCTCTGGACCTGTTTCTCGCCGGAATTTAAATTACGCTCGATTTATCGATCGGGTGATTCTCGATTTTGTTCTTGAAGCCGTATTCTTTTTGATTAATCCCGTTTTTCCCGCTTTGTCCAATAATTTGTAAACCTGAGGCAAAAGTTTCTTTACTTCGTTAATTGCCGAGCTTTCGCCGCGCGAAAGCGAAGGTGGAAAAGAGGATTTATCCTCTTTGACCTTCTTCTGATAAGGCGATGAACTTTGTTCATCTTCACGCTTCGCTTGCGCTCGCGTAATTAAATTTCTCACCTCCTTTAAAAGGCTTTTTATTTTTCTCTTTTTTTGGACGTTCCGAGTTCTTCTCCTCAGACTTTGACGAAGCGATTTTTTTGCTGCTTTAGTAATCGGCATATTAGTTTCATATTAAATCATTTTATCTTTTTTATCAACCCTTCGATCCCCTCAGGGTTGATCCTGAGCGTAGTCGAAGGATCAAGTCGCGGATTTCCGCGGCTCTTTCAAAATCTAAGGATTTGGCCGCCTCTTTCATCTCTTTTTCCAAAAGCCCCGTACCAGAAACTTCGTTTCGGTACGGGACTAGTCCAGCACCGTGCTTTGCTCTGGTGCTGGGTTTTTTATCCTGAATTGCCCAAAATTCCGACAGGACCTCCGCTTTTTTTGCGAAAGGCCATTCTCTGATTTCTTTCACGACGGGTTGAGGCGTTATTTTATTTTTTTTATTGTATTCCGATTGAATTTCCCTTCTCCTTTTTATCTCTTTCATGGCCGAACTCATTGATTTCGTCATTTTGTCTGCGTACAATATAACCCGTCCTTCCAGGTGCCTTGAGGCCCGGCCCATAGTTTGAATCAGGGTGGTTTCCGACCTTAAAAATCCCTCCTTGTCGGCATCCAAAATGGCAACCAAAGAAACCTCCGGCAAGTCCAGGCCCTCTCTCAGAAGATTTATCCCAACCAGAACATCGTATTTACCCTCCCTTAGTTCTTTAAGGATTTGAGGTCTTTCCAAAGTTTTAACTTCAGAGTGAAGCCATTGGGAGGAAACGCCTTCTTCCGCCAAATAATCAGAAAGGGCCTCGGCTAGTCTTTTGGTCAGAGTTAAGGCCAGGGTTCTTTGTCCTTTTTTAGTCCCTTTTTTAATTTCCTCCGTCAGGTCTTTAACCTGATTTTTTGTCGGCCTGATTTCAATGGACGGCTCCAACAGCCCCGTCGGCCTGATTAATTGTTCTATAATATGCCCCGTACCAGAAACTTCGTTTCGGTACGGGACTAGTCCAGCACCGTGCTTTGCTCTGGTGCTGGGTTTTTTGCTAGCTTGTTTCATTTCGTATTCTCCCGGCGTAGCGGAAACATAGATTGTTTGGTTTATTTTTTCTTCGAATTCTTTTGAAGTCAAGGGTCGATTATCAATGGCCGAAGGCAATCTGAACCCGTATTCAATCAAAATTTCTTTTCTGGCTTTGTCCTGGACCGCCATGGCGCGAATTTGAGGCAGAGTTTGGTGGGATTCATCAATAAAAACAAGAAAGTCTTTTGGAAAGTAATCCAATAAGGCGAAAGGCGCCTGGCCCGATTTCCTGAATTCCAAATGTCTGGAATAATTTTCAATTCCGTGGCAGAAACCCGTTTCTTTTAACATCTCCAAATCATAATTTGTTCTTTGTTCAAGGCGTTGGGCTTCTAACATTTTTTTTCTTTTTTGCAGTTTTTTTAGTTGTTCCTGCAGTTCAAGTTTTATGTTTTCAATGGCGATATTTACTTTTTCTTGGGGAGTCACCCAAAAATGAGCAGGAAAAAGTTGGTATTTGGCGTTTAGCATCTGGTATTTGGGAGTTAAATCAGCGGGCGAAATTGAGATTCTATCGATTTCGTCGTCCTCCAATTCTACTCTTAAAATTTCCTTACCGGTTACTAAATAGATATCAACGATATTCCCACGGACTCTGAAAGCGCCGGGCTTAAAATCAACGTCATTTCTTTGATATTGCAAAGAGGTCAGATGGCTCATAAAATCTTTTCTTTTGATTTTTTGGCCGGATTTGATCTCCAAAGAAACTTTTTGATATATTTCTGGGCTGCCGATATTGTAAATGCAAGAAACCGAAGCGACCACGATCGCGTCTTTGCGGGTTAATAAATCCTGCGTGGCAGCATGTCTTAATCTGTCAATTTCCTCATTAATCTTGGCGTCTTTTTCGATATAAGTATCGGTTTGCGGAATATAGGCCTCGGGCTGGTAATAGTCATAATAAGAGACGAAATAATTTACCGAGTTTTCCGGAAAAAATTCCTTAAATTCCTGATACAATTGAGCGGCCAAGGTTTTATTATGGGAAATTATCAAAACGGGTCTTTGGATTTTTTCAATTACCTTCGCCATAGTAAAGGTTTTCCCGGAACCCGTCACTCCTAAAAGCACCTGATGTTTCGCTCCGGCTTTTAAATTTTTCACCAATTGAGCTATGGCATCCGGCTGGTCGCCAGTCGGCTTAAACTTCGAAACCAATTTAAACATATTTATTTTCATTGATAATCTAACTAATTAAACGTACGTTTTATTTGTTAGATAGTTAGATTCAAACCTTAAAGGTCTTTCGCAGAAAATGATCATCTTCTAACTGACTTACTTCTAAAATTTGAATTTGTCGTTTACTGGCTCCTAAAAATTCTCTTAGGAAATTTATTTCTTCCTGGCATTTAAAAGGATATATCCAAACGCTTTTTTGAAAAAAATAAAAACCAAATTCTTTTAATTTTCTCCGGAATACATTACGCACAACAGCCGAGGAATTAGGAATGTCAAAAATAACAATCCGCCATTTTTTATCCCATTTTTTGGGTCTTTCAATATATAAATCATCAATCTGGTATTTTCCGGCCCTCTTTTTTCCTTCTTTAGTTAAGGCGATACAAACATCATGACCTTGCTTTTTAAATTGTAAGAGCCCTTTTTTCTTTAAATACCAAAACGTGTTGGTAAATTTTTTTCTAAAAACCTTTTTATTTTTGAAGATAGTTCGGCTCAGGGAAAATGTAAAATAAGGCGAAGAAAATGCAATATAAATCATACCTGCGAGAAGGAGATATTTGAGAATTTCTTTGGCATAATATTTCGTCTTTAATTTCCGTATGGGTCTCATGGTATTACCAACAAAATAAACGTACGTTTAATTTGTTAGATTGATTATATTACATATTATTATAACTCAGGTAGATTACTAAGGCAATGCATGTAAGTAATATATATCCGTAAACAAACATAGGTTCCTCGATGGTTGACAAAAATATGATTATTTGTTATGATGTTTTATCTATCAGGTCAAATATGAGAAAGGAGGTAAAAATAGTTCTTTGGTATTGAGTCTGTCGGGCCTGAGCCGATTCAAAAAAGGAAAAATAAAACATAGGAGGTGTTGTTATGGCGACGTTACACGTTGTCACCGGCGACCAATACAGAATAATTGACCGCCGGATGAGAGAAATCAAGCGACAGCTCGACCAAGACGGAGGCAGCCCGCTTGATCCCGAATGGGTTGCTGGAGAGCTTCAACGTATTATTGACGCCAGCGGAAAAGTCTTAACCGAGATAACTGACTGGCAGCAGTTCTACCACGACCTTTTCGGGCTCGAGATAGACCTTTTAGGCCTGTCGGTTCCGGCGAAAAAGAAGGGTTTCGACCGTCTTGTCATTGTGGCCCAGGGGATGACTCTCCAGCGGCTCTACGACAATTGTGTCAAACTTTGCCCCTGCTGGAAGTGGACCGATGATGACTTGGACAAAATCGTTCAGTCAGAGCGGACCGCCAAAGACGGCACTTACGCTGTCTGGTTCCGGGACGTGGTTGAGGCGGATGAGGAGCTAAAAAACCTCTCTGCCAATGACCTAAAAGAAAAAGGCATTCCCGGGATCACTTTGGAGGAAAGACTCCTTATGGAGCTCAAGTACTTCAAAGAGACCGGTAACCATCTGGATATAAAGAGCTGGACGCTCTGTTCGGGTTCGCGCGGCTCCGGTGGCAGGGTTCCCGGCGTCGGCTGGGGCTCGGGCGGGCTGAGGGTCGGTTGGTATCATCCTGACGGTGCCTATGACTGCCTGCGTTCCCGCCGAGCAGTTTCTTGCTAAATCTCGTAATTTGTACCTTGTACCCTTGGGGGTTGACTTTCGAGTCAACCCCCGTATTTTTTATCTTTGAGTTTTTGTATATAATATACTTGGCTGATACAATCGGCTGAGCATATAATGTTTTATGTGCTTAGTAGCGGTTTGCCTCGCAAAAAAGAAACTGCTTGTCTGGTTTTAAAGAAGATTTGTCTTTTTTTAGATAATGCTTCGTAAATCATTCCGGCAGAGAGCCGGTTAACTCAGATAATTTTATTATAAGATTGTCGGTGAATTAGATGAAGCCAGACAAACAAACGGGTTCGCGCTACTCCAATGGCAAGGTTCCCAACGTCAACTGGAACTCGGACAAGCTGAAGGTCGATTGGTATCATCCTGACAATGCCAATGACAACCTGCGTTCCCGCCAGAAGTTTCAACTAAAGAAAGAAATCCCGAGATTATCGGGATTTCTTTAGTAGAATTATTTTGAAAATTGTTAAAATCCCTTCAGATACCTTATCCAGCCATTTGTCATTTTAGAAATTTCCTGTAAATCCGATTCAAAGTCTATATATTTTCTATTTTCAACAATACCCAACTCATAAGCAATTCTAATCAATCTTTTTAAAACCTCTATTTTTATTCTGGCTGAATTTAATATTAAAAGTTTGTTTATTTTTATTTCTAAAGAAGCGGTAATTATCAAATCTATAATTTCAAGACAGATATTTTCTATTTTTAGATAGATTCCAAAGCGGTCTCTTTTCGGTATTCTTGGTGAAACCGAATAAATCTTTTTGTAAAACTCGCAAACTTTATGAACCAAAGGAACATTAAACTTGGAGGCGTCGGGGGGGGGCGTTAAATGTAAAATTTTCCATAATGTTTTTGAAGAAATAATCTCTCTTGAAAATTTATTTTCGGCTTGGCAGGAATTTCGCCTCGGCAAAAGAAATAAACCGGGCGTCCAGGAATTTGAATACAATTTAGAAGACAATATCTTTCAACTCTATCGGGAATTAGAAGACAGAACTTATCGTCATTCCTATTATACCTCGTTTTATATCCAAGACCCCAAATTAAGGTATATTCATAAGGCCAGAGTTAAAGACAGGGTTTTGCACCACGCGGTTTTCAGAATTTTATACCATGTTTTTGATCCGACTTTTATTTTTGATTCTTATTCTTGCCGATTGAAAAAGGGAACCCACAAAGCAGTAAACCGGCTTCAACAATTTGCCAAAAAGGTTGGCAAAAATAATGCCACAGATTGCTTTATTTTAAAATGCGACATCAAAAAGTTTTTTGACTCAATTGACCAAGATATTTTGATTTCTTTAATTGAAAAGCAAGTTAGGGACAAAGATGCAGTGTGGTTAATTAAAAAGATTGTTAAAAGTTTTTCAATTTTGCCACATAAAGGACTACCCCTGGGCAATATTACCAGCCAGCTTTTCGCCAACATTTATCTTAATGAATTAGATCAATTTATTAAGCATAAATTAAAAATAAGATGTTATATTCGCTACTGTGACGATTTCGTGATTTTAAGCGATAACAAAGAATACTTAGAAAATCTCATTTATACAATAAACAGTTTTCTTAAAGATAGATTGAAATTATCTCTCCATTCAGATAAGATTAAAATAAGAAAGTATCATCAAGGCATAGATTTTTTAGGTTATGTAAGTTTTCCACACTACCGTATTTTAAGGATAAAAACCAAGAAAAGAATGTTCCGAAAGATAGAACAAAGGATTGAAGAATTAAAACAAGGCAAAATTTCAAGAGCATCTTTTGATCAGACAATCCATTCTTATTTTGGCGTATTAAAGCACTGTAATTCCTACAAATTACAACAAAAGTTAGAAAGTAAAGTTTATCAAAATACAACAAGATGAAAGATTTGATCAAAAAATTTATTCCTTCTTTTTTGCTTAGCTGGTATCATTTTGGATTGGCTTTTTTAGGCGCGGTTTTATACGGGTTTCCGGCGCGAAAATTAAAAGTAATCGGAGTGACGGGCACCAATGGGAAAACTACGGTAGTTGAATTTATAACAAAAATTTTCGAAGAGGCGGGATTAAAAGTCGCTTCCCAGTCATCCGTCAGATTCAAAATTAAGGATAAAGAATGGCCGAATACTTTTAAAATGACGATGCCCGGCCGTTTTTTCATTCAGAAATTTTTAAGGCAGGCGGTGAAAGCTAACTGCCAATATGCGATTGTGGAGGTCACTTCCGAGGGGATAAAACAGCACCGCCACCGTTTTATTGATTTTGAAGCAGCAGTTTTTACGAATTTGGCTCCCGAACACATTGAGGCTCACGGCGGATTTGAAAACTACAAAAAGGCCAAAGGAAAACTTTTTCAGACAACTAAAAATAT
>Ga0100398_1004859_pt1 | contig 10884 bp, 6 predicted proteins | sample CryGeymeta201522_FD_81568 | JGI IMG/M metagenome (GOLD analysis project Ga0100398, IMG submission 81568) | Groundwater microbial communities from Crystal Geyser aquifers in Utah, USA - Crystal Geyser metaG 2015-22 | ecosystem: Environmental > Aquatic > Deep subsurface > Groundwater | place: USA... | reverse complement strand
CCGGTGCTGCCTCGGCTACCGGTGAACCGAGGCTGGAGGTGCGTCCGCTCATTGAGTCGTGGCGACGCCCGGGCCCTGTGGTCGCTGCCGTGTCAGCCAGCGACTGCGACATTGTCCACCTGGAGTACCAGACAGCCTTGTACGAACGCCACCCTATGATCAACGGCCTGCCTGCGACCCTCGAGGTTGCCGGCTTGCGCCAGCCGGTGGTGACTCGGTTCCACGATCTGTGGGGGCCGAAGCTGTTCCCCGGCGCGGGCCGGTTGGGGCTGCGCAGTCGGTACGTCGCCCAACTGGCCGCCCGGAGCGAGGCCGCCCTGGTGTCGAACGACCGCCATCGGCGCCAGTTGGCGACGCTGCTCGGCGGCAAGACAGAGCACCTCACGAACGTGCCGCTGGGACCCGGCGTGCCGCCCAGTGTGACAGAAGAGCAGGCTGCCTGCCAGCGGCAGGAGTTGGGTGTTCGCGAAGGGGAACTGCTGGGCGTCTACTTCGGGTTGGTCCAGTCCGGCACCGGGAAAGGGTTGGCGGCGCTCCTGAAGGCGATTGCAGAGACGCGAGAGATCGGGACGCGATGGGTCTGCCTCGGGGGCGGGCAGAGCGCCAGAGACGGCCGGCATCAAGAGCGGCTCCGCCGTCTGGCGGGGAGTCTCGGGATCGCAGACCGGGTGACGTGGCTGGGGTATGTGCCCGACCGACAGGTGTCCGCCGTCCTGTCCGCAGCCGACGTCTGCGTGCTCCCCTATGAAGACGGCGCCGAATTCCACCGGAGCAGTCTGGTCACCGTTCTGTCGCACCGCGTGCCCTTGGTTACGACGTACGTCGGTTGCCTCCCCTCCCCGTTGCGAAGCGGAGAGCACGTGCTGGCAGTGCCGGCAGGCGACCCAGCCGAGCTTGGACGAGCGATGAGCAGACTCGCGACGGACTCCGGTTTGAGGGAACACCTCCGCGCGAACCTGGCGCAGTTGGAGGACAGCTTTGCTTGGCCGTCGCTGGCGCGTCGGACGGCCGCGGTGTACGCTGACGTCCGACAGCGGGTCGGGAGCGGAGGCCTTGGTGCGAGAAGGGAGGGCGCGAAGGCATGAACAGCGCGGTTGCAGTGCCCTCGGCCAAGGGGCGTTGGACGTGGGCGATCTGGGCCGGCGTGGCGGTGCTGGCGGTCGCCCTTACCGGGCTGACGGCGAGGATGCCGATTCGGGAACTGGCGCTCTACTCCTGCGGAGCTGTCGGCCTGGCGGCGGTGTTCGTGCTGGGGCTCCGCAATCCGGCAGCCGCGGTGGCGCTTTTCTTCGCCTATATGTCGGTGGACGGCATGCTTCGGCTGCTGACCGGGTATCACCCGCTGGTCCATCTCGCCCTCGATCTGTTCACAATCGCCGTCACCGCTGGAGTCGCCGTCCGGGAGTCCTTGCGTGGCGAGCTGCGCGTGCGGCTGGGCACGGTGGAGACGCTATTGGTCGGGTTCTCGTTGCTCTGCGTCGTGGGTGTGTTCAACCCCTCCACCAGACCGCTCCTTGGACTGATGGGGGTGAAGGTGCACCTTACCGCGGTGCCTTTCTACTTCCTGGGGTACTACCTGCGCAGGTCGCAGGAAGCCGACCGCCGGTGGTTCGCTCTGTTCTGCTGCCTGGCGACCTTCGTCTGCTCGTTTGCGCTGATCCAGTACCTGACGGGGCCGGATCTGTGGACGTCCATGGGCCCGGCGTTTGCAGAGAAGATCTCGCGGGAGCAGTGGTGGGACGACACCGGCGAGCTGCACTTCCGGCCGCTGTCCAGCACGCTGAGCGGGTCGTGGCCCGGGGTGTACGCCGGGGTGAGCCTCCCGCTGTTGATGGGCTTGTTCGGGCTCGCGAGTCTGCGTGCGCAGATGCCGCTGCTCTGGGGGGTCGCGGTAGTACAAACTGCGTCGCTCCTGATCTCGGCGTTCCGAGGCGGCTGGGTGGCCCTGGCCGGTGGCTTGGCACTGTTCTGTCTACTCCGCCGGTCGGCACGAAGCACTGCCGTACTGGTGGGCGTGGCGCTGGGTTGCCTCGTCGGCGTCGCTCTTTCGCAAGGGGGGCTCAAGGACCGCGCCCGGTCGCTGGGCAATCCCGTTTCCACCTATATGAACGAGCGGGGCCACACTGCCTGGTCCATCTTCGTGCGCAGCGTCACCCGTTCGCCTCTGGGCCTGGGGACGGGGACCTCGTCCGTGGCGGCGGAGTACTTTGAGTCGGCCGGCGACTCCGGGGCGTCCGTATGGCTGGCGGAGAGCTACTATGTCAGCTTGGCGGTGGAGCTCGGCATTGTCGGGCTGACAGTCATGCTGTTGTGCCTTGGCACGATCTTCTGGCGGGGGATCCGGGCGCTGGGCGCTACGCGAACCGGCGAGGAGCGGGGCATGGTGGCCTCGATGCTCAGCATGCTATCGACATTGGCCACCATCGGGTTGGTGGGCCCGGTGCTCCACGGCTCTTTCCCGGCGGCCTACTTCTGGTTTGTCTCGGGGATGCTCATGCGACGTGCGAGTAACCTGACGCGAGTGGAGGCGAGTGCCTCCCATGGCTGAGCAGGCGAGCATTCCCAGGTACCCGCGGTGGTGGCCGGACCTGCTGGGCGGAGGGGCATTGGTCGTCGCCGTATTGGCCTTCTTCGGCCCCTTGACCACCCTTCGCGCGTTCCTGGTCCAAGGCGACGCCAAGATGCTGAACTACCCCTTGCGGACATACGTGGCGGCCCGCTGGTCGGCCGGTGGGTTGCCGCTGTGGTGCCCGAACGTTGCCTGCGGGTTCCCTCTCTGGGGAGAGAGCGAGGCCGGGCCGCTCTACCCGCCGAACCTCCTGTTTCTCCTGTTGCCCGCGCCGGCCGCGCTGAACTACCTCGTGCTTCTCCACGTTGCGCTGGCGGCTGTGGGGATGTTCGCGTTCTGCCGGGGCTGCGGACTCAGCCGTTCGGGCTCCTGGCTCGGGGGGCTTGTCTTCTCGCTGGGCGGGTTCTTCGTGTCGCAGGTGATGCACGTCAACCTGGTGTGCGCAGTGGCCTGGCTGCCGTTCGTTCTCTGGGGGCTCCACACGTCGACCCGGCAACCGTTTGGGTTTGCGGCCGTTCTGGTTGCAGTCCCGATGGCACTGCAACTGCTCGCCGGGCACGCGTATGGAGTGCTGATCGCGTGGGTCGGTGTCGGCATGCACGCGACGGCCTTGACGTTCCGCAACCTGTGCCAGCGAAGGGCGCTTCGGCCGGCAATCCGCCCGCTTGCGGTTGCGGCAGTGGGAGTCGCTCTGGCAGCCTCGATGTCGGCCGGGCAGTTGCTTCCCTCGAGCGAGTTCGTCCGACACACGTGGCGGGCGGAGGGGCTGACGTACGGTGAGTCGGTGGTCAAGTCGCTGCCGCCAACAAACCTGGCCACGCTGGTGCTGCCCCGCCTTTTCGGCGCTGGCGAGGGGTATTGGGGGCTGTCGCAGTCGGGCTACAAGGACTTGTGGCTGTACTGCGGCATTCTGCCTCTGGGCCTTGCTGCCATGGGTCTGGCTGGCCCGCGGCGCCGACTTGCGCGGTATGCAGTGTGCTTCGGCGCAGTTGCGCTGCTGATCGCAGCAGGGCAATTCACGCCAGTCTGGGGAATGCTGCGAACGCTGCCGCTCTTCGACGTGGTCCGGGTGCCGGCGCGCTTTCTGGTGCTGTTCGTGTTGGCGCTGAGCCTGCTTGCGGCGACCGGCGTCGACGCCCTCCAACGCGGCTGTGACCGCGTGCGCTCGGCGCGCGTGAGACGCGTGCTTGCATACACGGGCGCTGCTTCGTACGGTCTCTTGGTTGTGTTGCATTGTGTAGTTCGTTTCCGCCGAGCGCAGGTGTTGGCCTGGGGAGACTGGCTGGTCGGTCGATTCGTTTTCGGCAAGGCCGACCATCGGCTGACCGCGGAGTACTACTCGACCAAGGTTCGTTGGGCCTACGATGGGATGCTCCACGCCACCAATCCCGTGAGTGCTGATACGCTTTGGGCAGTGTGCCTGGCGATTCTGTCCTTGGTCCTGCTTGGCTGGTGGATCGTCCGGGCGTTGCCGCAGCGCCAGCTCGTCGCCGCTGCAGCCGCACTGGTTGCCGGGGACCTCTGGGTGTCGTCAACAGGGGTGAACCGGTTTGGACCGGCCTGCAACCTGTTCGTGGCACCGGCCGCTGCGGCCTTCCTGGAACGGACGACCGGCGCGACGCCCACCTGCGAGCGCGTCGAGTCAGTCGACACGACCGCGCTTGCCTACAATGAGTCGATGCTCACCGCGCTACAGCACGTGAATGGGCTGTGGTGCACCACCCCGTTGCGCCGGCACCAGGAACTGATGGCGGCAATGGGCGACCGGGAGTTGGCCGACGCTCGTCCGGCACGGACGCCGATTGCCGGTCGGTTGAATCTGAACCTCGCTCGGGCTCTCGGCGTGCGGAACTATGTCGCCAAGTCGCCCGGCGCTTTGCCCTCCGGTCGGGTGACGTATATTCGCGATGACCATCTGTTCGTGTCAGACGCTGGGGAGCCTGTTCCTCGGGCCTTCGTGGCTCGAACATGGAACGCCGCTGCTTCCGACAGAGCGGCTTTGGGGGTCCTCGCGGCGCCCCGGTTCGACCCGGTTCGAGAGAGCGTAGTGACCGGCGTCTCGCCCGGAGGCGATTCGGTCAGAGCGCCGTGCGCAGGCACCGCGCGCATTCGACGGTACCGGCCGGAGTTCATTGACGTGGAGACCGACCTCGCCTCCACCGGTCTGGTGTGCCTCATGGACATGGACTACCCCGGTTGGCAGGCGTTCGTCGACGGCCGGCGCGCGCCGGTACTCCTCGCCAACTACGCGTTCCGTGGCGTTTTGGTCGAGCCCGGCCGGACCAACCTCCGCTTCGTCTTCCTCCCCTGGACGCTGCGGCTCGGCATGTTCCTGTCGTTTCTCGGCTTGGCGGGGGTGACCGCGACTGCTGTCGCTGCCAGTGTCTGTCGGCGCAGGGCGGCCGGCGTCGAGCGAACGAGCAGTGCTCAGGAGCGGAGATAGCCATGCACGTGCGCTCCAAACGCCTCGACCGATACGTGCTGGAGCACAGCCTCCGGGTTGCCGGTTGGCTGCGATACGCTGCGTCCGCGACGCCTCACTGCCCCGTTCGACCCGGGCACCGAGTGCGCTTGCCCCACGAAGTAGAGAGCATCCTGGCAATCCAGCTCTTTGCGTTGGGGGATTTGACCCTCACGGTCCCGGCGCTCGACGCGCTCCGCCGCGAGTGGCCGGACGCGAACCTGACCTTGCTCGTGTTGCCTCAGTTGGCCCCACTGGCTCGCCGCTTCGAGGCGGTCGACGAAGTGGTCGCGCTGCGCAGCATCCGAGACTTGGCGGGTCTTCGCGCGCTCCGCCAGCGCTCTCCGGATCTTGCTGTAGTGTTCAATCCCAGTCTGCTGGGTGCCTGGTTGGCCTTCCTGTGCGGGGCGCGCACCAAGCTGGGGTACGTGGGTGATGCCGAAGGCTGGCGGGATCAGACGTTGGGCCGAGCGGGGGCGACGCTCCTCGATCTGCCCGTGGAGCCAGTCCTAGACCCGTGCCACGAAGTGGCGCGGAACCTGGCGCTCACGGCTACCGTCGCGTCCTCTCCTGAGTCCCCGAGTCTGGAACTGAAGCTTACGACGGCTGACCTCGCGTCCGTCCGGCAACTCCTGCCAAGTCTCGGGATCAGCGATCGCCGGCCGCTCTTGGGGGTGCACCCGACGGCCAAGTGGGTCTCCCGCCGGTGGGCTCCGGGGCGCACTGCCGCGGCTGCCGACTACGCGGCGTCGTGTCTCGACGCGCACGTGATCTTCTTTGGTGCTCCCGGCGATGGCGAGATGGTCGAGCGAGTGCGGGGCTTGATGCACACACCCTCCGTCTCCGCTGTCGGCTCGACGGACCTGCCCCAACTCGCCGCGCTTGTCGCGGCGTGTGACCTGCTGTTGTGTCACGACAGCGGGCCCATGCACATTGCGGCTGGCTTCGGGGTCCCCATGGTTGCGCTGTTCGGCCCAGGCAACGTGACCAAATTCCGTCCCTTCCACGCGCAGCACCGGGTCGCGTGGCAGCCGGTGCCCTGCAACCCCTGCAGGATTCAGTTCATGGGCCAGTGCCCGAACAATCTCTGCATGAAGCGGCTGACGGTTGCCATGGTGGAGGCGTGCGTGGACGACGTAATCGACCGGTGGGTGGTGACGGAACCGGTGCCGCGACGCGACCGGCTGGAGCCATACCTGCTCGATGGCTCTCAGGGAGTGCTGTCGCATGGGCGATGACCGCGTCAAACTGCTCTTTGTCGATCACGTCCCGGAGATGGGGGGCGGTCAGGTTGTGCTGCAGCGGCTCGTGGAGAATCTCTCCCGCGACCGATTCTGCCCCGCTGTGGCATGCGCGCCGGAGGGAGCCCTGTGGCGATTCTGCGAACGCCAGGGCGTGCCGCACTTCGCCCACTGGCTGGGTGAGGATCTCCGCGCTCTTGGCCGATACCGGACGCGCCCGAACTGCCGAAGCGCGGTCGCCGCAGCGACAGTCGCTGCCCTGCAACGCCTGCGGCGGGCCATTCGCCTGCACCGGGCTGGCCTGGTTCACTGCAACTCGAACAAGGACCACCTCATCGGAGGACTCGCCGGCCGGTTGGCGCGGGTCCCCGTTGTGTGGCACATGCACGACATGCTACTCCCGACCGTCATGCCGACAGTGACCCGCCAGACGCTACGAGCCGCAGCCATGGTGACCTGCAGCCGCCTCCTCGCCGTCTCCGAGGCGACCGCCGAGAGTCTCCGGCGGCAGGGCTTCCCCGGCTCCCAACTGCGCACTGTCCTCAACGGCGTTGCCCCCGACGTGGTGGGGCCGGCTACGCCCGGCCGACTCCGGCGCGAGCTGGGCGTGTCGGCCGCGACGCCGCTGGTGGGCATCGTTGGGCGCCTGTGTCCGTGGAAGGGACAGCAGGTCTTCCTCCGCGCGGCTGCTGAGATTGCCAAGGACCGCCCGGTTCACTTCGTGCTGATCGGCGGCGACATCCTGGCCGACCGGGGCTACCGCTCAGAGCTGGAAGCGCTCGCGAGGCGGCTGGGTATCGCGCACCGGGTGAGCTTCACGGGCGCGCGGGACGACCGGCTTGGGCTGCTCTGCGACCTGGAGGTCGTCGTCCACGCCTCTGTCGAGCCGGAGCCGTTTGGGCTTGTCGTCGTCGAGGCCATGTTGGCTGAGAAGGCCGTCGTCGCGAGCGATGCCGGCGGGGTTCGGGAGATTGTTGTGTCAGGCGAAACGGGGCTGCTTGTTCCGCCGGGCGACGCAGCAGCGCTGGCAAGGGCCTGCCTGTACCTGCTGGGCTGCCCCAAGCGCCGGCAAGACATGGGCCGCCGCGGGCGCGCACGGGCCTTGCAGTGTTTCTCTGCCCGACGGATGACGGAGGAAGTCGAGAGCCTCTACGCGGAGTTGCTCCGGAGCAGCGGGAGGGGAGGGCGCTCGTGACGGTGCTAATGGTGTCCGATGGCATTGCACCGGAGCGAGTCGGGGGGAGCTACCGGTACCTGCGCGAGGTGTGCATTGCACTGGCGGCGCGGGGGCATGAATGCCACGTGGTCGTGCCGCAGGCGCGCCAGGACGCGCCGCTGGAGGAACACGGTGTCGACGGGGTCGCAATCCACCGAGTGCCGGATCCGCCCGGACCGCGGCTGCTACGTTTCGGCAGGCGCCCACGGCAGATCGCCCATCGGGTGACGGCACTTGTCGAGAAGGTGAAGCCCGAGGTGCTCGGCCTCCACTGGGCCTATCTTGCGTCTGCCCTGCCAGCCGTACGTGTAGCTCGGATCTGCTTCTTCTATGGCCCCTGGGGGGCGGAGTTCGCCGCACGACACGGTGAGCACCGGCCGGGAATCCGACTGCTTGCCGGCGCGATGACGCGCTGTGAGCGGCGAGTCGTGTCCGGCTGTGAGGCTGCGATCGTGCTAAGCCGGTACTCCGCACAGCAACTTTGCGGCCTGCATGGGATTCCGCGGGACCGAATCCATGTAGTACCCCCCGGGGTCGACCTCGCTCACTTCGCGCCGAGTCCAGAGCGCCAACGAGTCCGTCGCGCATTGGGGCTTCCGTCAACAGCGACGCTGGCTGTGGCCGTGCGTCGTCTGGACCGGCGGACGGGCGTCGAGTTGTTGCTGCGGGCCGTGCACGCGGTGAACCTGCTGCCGCGGGACCTCCATCTCGTGATCGTGGGCCGCGGCCCCGACGCAGCGAGAGTGCAGCGCCTGCGCTGTTCTCTGGGTTTGGAGGAGAGCGTAACACTGGCGGGTTTTGTGGAAGAATCAGTCCTGCCCCGGTACTACCAGGCGGCAGATGTATCCATGATGCCTTCGGTAGCCCTCGAGGGGTTTGGCCTGGCAACAATCGAGTCACTGGCCTGTGGCACTCCAGTGATCGGTACCCAAGTGGGTGCCACCCCGGAGATCCTGACTCAACTGAGTCCGAATCTCGTCGCGGAAGCAACTCCATGGGCACTGGGTGCGCGTCTTCGGGAGTTCTGCCGCGAGCGGGGGGAGTTCCCGTCGCGCATTGCCTGCAGGCAGTTCGTCGTGGACCGGTGCGCGTGGGAGTCCGCCGTGGTGGGCGTGGAGGGCGTGCTATGCCGACACGCGGATCGACAGGGCGACGAGATGGCGCCTCCTGGGTTTTCGCCGTAAATCTATGTTAGAATATTGAAACATACGGAATGATGTGGTATCCTTGGGCATCATGAATGTTCCTGCTCAAGCCGTCAGCTCGCTGCCGGAGTGGTCCCGGCCATCGGAGAGCCCGGATGTGGACACAGCGCTGCGACGGGACCCCACGCCAAGGTACCGACGGCTTGGCCCGAGCCGCACCGGCTCCGGAGAGGTTCTGCCTGCGCGCGGCGTAGCGGCTTCTGGCGACAGTCAAGTGCGTGCCGCGGCAGCCGGCACCGGCAACCTCAGCGTGCTACAGCTTGGCAAGTACTACCCGCCGTTCAAGGGCGGCATCGAGAGCCACGTGCAATCGCTCTGCGAAGGGCTTGCGCCACGCTGCAAGCTTGAGGTCCTCGCCGCGAACACGCGCCCCCAGACTGCGCGGGAGCGGTACCGCGGGGTACGAATCACCCGAGTGGCTTGCGCGGGGCAAGTGCTCTCCACCCCCCTCACGCCGGGAATGGTCTCATGGCTCGCACAGCACAACGGGCATGACATCGTCCACCTCCATCACCCCAATCCCTTCGCCGCCCTGGCCTATCTGGCGGTGAGACCTCGCGGCCCGCTGGTGGTGAGCTACCACAGCGATATCGTTCGTCAGCGCCACCTGCTCCATGCGTACGAGCTGCTTCAGCAAAACCTCCTCCGGCATGCCGACGCGATCCTGGTCAGTTCGCCCAACTACTTGGAGTCTTCGACATCCCTCCGGCCACACAGGGCCAGATGCCGGATCATCCCGTATGGGGTGAATGTGCCCGACTACCAGGAGACCGCGGAGCGACAGCATCTGGCGGACCGGCTAAGACGTTGGTTTGGCCCGCGGGTAGTGCTGGCCGTCGGCAGGCTCGTGGGCTACAAGGGGTTCGACGTGTTGGTTTCCGCGATGAAGGACGTCGATGCCCGACTGGTGCTCGTCGGATCGGGCCCGATGGGAGACGTACTCCGCCGCCGCACCGAGGCGCTGGGGATCCAGGACCGGGTGTTCTTTACCGGTGAGGTCAAGACCAACTACCTGAAGGCATGCTATCACGCCTGCGACGTGTTTGTGCTCCCTTCGATCGCGCGGAACGAGTCCTTCGGGATCGTGCAGTTGGAGGCCATGGCAGCCGGCAAGCCGGTTGTGAGCACCGGCATCGACTCTGGCGTCCCCTATGTGAACAAGCACGGCCACACGGGCACTGTGGTGCCGCCAAGCGATTCAAAGGCCCTGGCGGCGGCAATCCAGCATCTGCTGGACAACCCTTCGGAGGCCCGGGCGCTGGGGCGCAACGGCCTGGCGCGAGTCCGCGAGGAGTTCTCCCTCGGCGCTATGGTTGACCGTATCTGGGACGTCTACCGGGAGCTTGCGCCGGGTCGTTGTTGAGTCCGTTCGTGACGGAGCGAACCGATCGCGTAGCGAATGGAGGGTCCCCGCCGTCCCCGTCGGCCCCTTGCGAACAGCCGCAAGAGCAGGCATGCTTGATCCAGTCCGATTGCTTCACGACTGGACGAAGTATCCGCTGTTCGTAGAGAGGTGCTGTCATGCGCAAGCTGGCGCTCTGCCTGTTGCTCCCGGTTCTCTTCGGGCCCACGGCAATCCGTCCCGCTCTTGGTGCGGAGAACCAGTACCGACTCACCGAGGGCGACACAATCACGGTCGACGTCTGGGAGCTCCCCCAGTTGGGCGGGACGCGCGCCGTTCGGCCAGACGGCGACATCACCCTCCCCCTCTTGGGGTCCGTTCCGGCCAAGGGCCTGACGGTTGCGGAGTTGAGTGCGGCCATTGCGCAGAGGCTCAACGAGTTCCTCGTGGCGCCACGCGTGTCCGTTGATCTCATCGCGCAGAGGCCCGCAAAATCCATGGTCTACGTGGTGGGGGCGGTAGCGCGGCCGGGGTCCTACGACTTGGTCGAAGGGGCAGGCGTGCTGGAAGCCCTCGCGTTGGCTGGGGGCGCCCTGCCCGCCGCCGACCGAACAGGCGTGTCGGTGCTCCGGGCAGCCGCTCGAGTCGCCACGGTCGATGTCTCTACTGTGGAAAAGGGCACCCAAGAAGGGAGTGCGCCGCCAGGCTCGACACTTCAGGCTGGCGACGTGGTGGTGGTGCCGGCACAGGAGCTGCGAACGGTCGCGGTACTGGGGAGCGTGCGGGCACCCGGGCTGTTGGAGGTAGAAGGCGAGCTTGCCGTGCTGGCGGCAGTCACCCGCGCGGAGGG
>Ga0100398_1004849_pt1 | contig 10893 bp, 10 predicted proteins | sample CryGeymeta201522_FD_81568 | JGI IMG/M metagenome (GOLD analysis project Ga0100398, IMG submission 81568) | Groundwater microbial communities from Crystal Geyser aquifers in Utah, USA - Crystal Geyser metaG 2015-22 | ecosystem: Environmental > Aquatic > Deep subsurface > Groundwater | place: USA... | reverse complement strand
TACATTTTTTACAGATTTTATGGCTATTTTTATTTAACATAGTTAAAAATAAAGGAGTATTTGGCTTTATTATACCAAATATTCCTTATTTTAGCCACACACTTTTTACAATTAAGCCTAAAATTATTATAATTTGCTTACTTTTATATAGTAAAAATATTTTTTATGAAAAAAATTGTTTTAATTTTCTTTTACATATTTTTTATTATATCTTGTACTAATAATCAAATTGTTTCTGAAACCAAAATACCAGAAGAATTAGTAAAAAAAGAGAAGATTATATTATCACTATGAGATAGTTTAACTGCATGATATTGAGTAGATTTAGTAGATAATTATCCTAGTAAATTGGAAAAAAAACTTACAGATTTATGATATAATTATAAAGTTATAAATTCTTGAGTTAGCGGAGATACTTCTAGTTCTTTGAAATCAAGAGTTTCTCTTTATTTAGATAAAAATCCAGAGATTATTATACTTGTTATTTGATGAAATGATTGACTTAGATGATTATCTACTGTAGATTTAAAAGAAAATATTAAAGCTATTATTGATGCTTTTCCTAAAGATACAAAAATAGTATTATGATGAATGGACATCCCAATTAATCTAGGATTTAAATACAGAAGTGATTTTAAAAAAGTTTATGAAGAGATTTCTAAAGAAAATAAAGATATTTATTTTTTTAAGTCTTTTTTAGATTGAGTTATGGGAGATTATAAGTTAAATATTTCAGATAGAATTCATCCAAATCCACTTTGATATGATATAATTGTTTGAAATTTATATGATTTTTTAGAAAAAAATAAAATTTTAGAAAAGTAATAAAAAAAGATGATAGAAATAAAAAAACTGAGTAAATTTTTTTGAAAATTAGACCAAAAAGTAGATATATTTACAAATTTAGATTTAAAAATAAATGACTGAGATTTTATTTCAGTAGTTTGACCAAGTGGTAGTTGAAAGTCTACTTTTTTAAACATGATTTCTTGAATTGATAGAGATTATATTTGAGAAATACTTTTATTTTGAAGTGATTATAAAAAAATGAGTGAAGATGAAATCACTTTATTTAGATGAAAAAATATTTCATATATATTTCAAAACTTTAAACTAATTGATAATTTAACAATCAGAGAAAATATAGATTTAGTTATAGAATTAAACAATCTTGAAAGAAATTTTACAACAGATGAAATACTTGAAATAGTTTGATTAAAAAATAAAAGTGAAAACTACGTTTTTAATTTAAGTTGATGAGAAAGCCAAAGAGTAGCAATTGCTCGTGCATTTGTTTGAAAAACTAAACTTTTATTAGCTGATGAACCAACAGGATCTCTTGATCAAAAAAATAAAGAAAAAATTATAGATTTAATAAATTTATTACACAAAAAAATTAAAAATACCGTTATTATGATAACTCATGATGATGAAGTAGCAAAAATTTCAGATTATACATATAAAATGACTGATTTATCTTTGATAAAACAATAAAAACATGTTTAATAAATTTTTAAAAATAATTTTTTTAAAAGAGAAAAAGTATTTTCTTTTTGTTTTTCTAGCTGTTTTTTTAAGTCTTTTTTCATATATTTTATGAAATAATGTTATTTTATGAGTTAAAGATTATTTAAAAGAAGAAATAAAACCTTTAGTTTGATGAGATATAGTTTTATCAAGTGATAAAATTGTAAAACCATCTTTTTTGGAATCATATTATAAATTATTTAAAGAAACTGAAACTGTAGAAATTGACTCTACACTTTTTGATAAAAATGATAGACCTATTTTATATAAATTTGTTTATCATAAAGATAATTATCCTTTTTATGATGGATACTCATACGATATAATTAACTCTGATTGAGTTTTAGTTATAGATAAATCAACTTATGATACTTTTTGAGATAATATAAAAATATTTGATACAGAATTGAAAGTAAAATGAATAATAACTAAAAAACCATTAGGTGAAATATCGCTTTATACAAATGATAATAAAATTTATTTACCGTTAGAGTATTTAAGTAAAGATATAAATGAAAATAACTCTAGGTTTAAATATAATATTTATTTAAATTTTTTATTAAAATATGATGAAAATATAGTTTCAAATATAAAAAAACAAGCAAAAAGCGAAAATATTAGTATTAAAACTATAAATGATAGACAAGATAGTATTTGAGAAATAACAGATAGATTTTATCTTTTTATAGATGCATTTAATTTAGTTATTTTTATACTTACCTTCTTTATTATTATACTTTCTTTAGAGAGTTTTTTCAAGAAAAATAAGTCCAATTTTTGATTATTAAATATTTTTTGATTAACAAAAATAAAGATATTTTTTTATTCTTTTATATGAATATTTTTTATTTTTATAGTTTCATTTTTGTTAGCTATTTTATTGTTATTTTTTATCTTATTACTTATAAATTTATATATTTATTTTTTCACAAATTAAAAGAGAGATTTTTAAATCTCTCTTTTATATTTTTTTTAATATTTCTTTAATTTGTAAAAATGTATTTTCCAAATTTAAAATCTCATCTTTTGTAAAGAATTTATATTCTTCGATTTCTTCATCTTGAATTTTAATTTTTCCAGATTTTATTGTGCTCAAAAATATATATTCTAATTTACTAATTTTTTTTCATTCACAATTTATAAATTCAATTTTGTATGTACAAATTGGAGAAGGTTTTTCTTTTATATTTTCTATTTTTAAACCTAATTTATTTCAAAGAATTTTTATTTCTAGATTTAATTCTTCTTTTATTTCTCTTTTTATAGCTTTATAAATATTTTCTCATTCTTCAACATGTCATCATGGGAGAGTCCAATAATCTTTTCCGTTATGTTTAACTAGTATATATTTTCATTCGTCATTTTTTAAAAATGTTCTAGATACTTGTTTCATTTTTTTATAAGTTATTTATAAATATTTAATCATATATTCTCATTCTAAGATATATCATCTTTTTTCATAATATCATCTTACTCAAACTCATGCAATTACAGCTATTTTTCTATATCAAGCTTTTTTTGAAAGTAATTCTGATCTTTCTATAAGTCTTTTACCAAAACCTATATGTTGACCAAAAGTACTTCATGCTTCTCAAATACTTAATTGATCTCAAAATGTATGAATTTCTCTTATTAACGCTGCATCTTTTAATTCTGGTAATATTTCTAGAATTTCATTATTTATACTTGGTAATCTAAGTCTTAAAAGTGAAAAAATAGTTCTATCATCTGGATCTTCAAAAGTTATAAAATGTTCAACTCAATCAGAAGCCTCATATTTAAAATCATTTAATACTGCTTTTTTAGGATCATTTTTTGCAAATTTTATTTCTCTATGTCTGATATCTACCATTTTTATTCATTCAGCTTTTAGTTTTTCTTCTACAATTTGTCTCAGATTTGCTAGATGACTTCATTCTAAAATTTCACTTGCGGGTATATCTCTATATGTTCTATTAAGTCTTATATATTCTGGAATCATAGATTCAAGAGTTGCAGTAAGATCTATAAGAGTTTTATCATCATAAGCTTTAAATCCTCATGCTTTCCAGATTTCAGTTAACTCTGATTTATCTGTTACCATCATAGGATAGATTTTTAATTCATCTGGTCTAAAAGCTTGGTCATCAAAAATTCTAGCAAGAGATTGTATATCCATTTCTGGATTAGAACCAAGTAAATTTGGCATCATATGTGCAACAACTTTAAATCAAGCATCTTTTAACATCTTAGTAGCTTCAATACTTTCTTTGTTTCAATGTCATCTTTTATTTAGTTCATTTATTTCATCAAAAGTAGTTTGATATCAGATTTCTACTCTAGTTACTCAATAACTTCTAAGTCTTTTTATTTCTTCTGGATTTATCCAATCTGGTCTAGTTTCGATTGCAACTCATATAACTCTACATCTTGAAGTTTCATTTAATTTTTTTGCTTCCTCAATAGAAGATGAAATCTTTGCTTTATAAGTTTCATTTATCTTAAAACTTGCAAATTTATCTCATGATAACTCAGTTTTTTCTATAAAAACTTTCATTTCATCATAAGTATTAAAAGCATCATAAACTCATTTTATAAAATCTTGTTGGTATTTTAATGGGTAAACTGACCAAGTTCAACCTATTATTCTTATGTCATTTTTTTCTATTTTATGACCAGTTATTTCAAGCGCTCTAAGTCTATTGTGTATTTGTTTAATTGGATCAAATTGATTTAATTCTGCTCTTTGAACTGCGGGTTCATTTGGTATATAACTTTTTGGAAGTCATTCAAAACTAGGACAATAAACACATTCTCAAGGACATCACCAAAACTTTGTAAGTAGGGAAATAACAGTAACTCAAGATTGACTTCTAACTCATTTTTTTCTAAGTATTTTTTGAAAAAATAAATTTTCTTCTATTTCTCAACTTGCAATCAACTCATTGTATCTTTCTATTAATTCTATACTTGAATAAGGTTTTTTAATCTTATATATAGAATAAATTTTATTTTTTATCTTGTGAAAATCATCTTTAGTAAAATTAGCTCATTTGTTTTTAGTTTCAACTAATCCAGCTTTTAATATTTCATCTATAATTTCTATTATTATCATAATTTTCATTAGTTATATATTTTTTAATTATATTAATTAATTTTAAATTAACAAAAAAAAGTACTATTTTAGTACTTTTACGTCTCAACTTTTACTTTCATTTCCTCTCTTTCTTTTGTAACTTTTTCTGAAAATAAATTTGCTCATGCTATAATTACAGCAGTTGATAATAATGTTGTATATCAAATCTTTTTTAAATTCATATTTTTATTTATTTATTAAAATCATTCTATATTTTTACAATTATCATTCATTAAAAATTTAATATTATTTCAAGTTAATATTGATCAAGTCCGTTCTGTTTTTTCATTTCATTCAAAAATTAGTAGTATTTGTATTTATTTCTCATTTTTTTTCATCATTCACAAAAAAAAAGTTTCTATTATTATTTCTCATTTTTTGTTTGGTATACTTTTTAAGTCTATAAGTTTCCATTTTTTTTTAATTTTAGATGTTTTATCAATAATAGAACCAACAGAATTTGTTGTTTCTCATACTATATTCTCAGTTGCATTAGATAATCAAACTTGAGATATAGCTATTATTGCAGATAATGTAATTGCATTCATTTTATTCATAATTTTAAATTATTTTTTAAAAGTTAGTTGACAATAATTTAAAATTTAACAAAGTCAATACTTATATTTTTTAATATAAATTAAATTATTACTAATAACTTGATTTATAAAAATATTATATATAATTTCTGTATGACTTTTCTTACTTTTCTTACAAATAGAACAAATGAAAAAACATAGTTGTGATATGAAACTTTATTGAACTACTACTCTCTGAGCTAAATGACAAATCGTGATTCCAAAAGAAATTAGGGATAAACTCGAATTAAAAACAGGCTATAGCTTAAGTATACTTTTAAAATGAGATAAATTTATAGGTTTAATTAGAAATAATGATTTAATGGAACTTATGGAATTTATAAAACAAATGGAAACTGAAAAAAATAATATTTAATTTAATTTATAGTATGAAAAAAATAATTAGTACAATGTTATTAACAACATTTATTATTACATCTTGCGGTAGTTCTTGAGTTGATGTAGTTGTTAATGAATGAAAAAGGGATTTTTTTATTGATGTTAAAAAAATCTCAGATTTTAATAATATAGCATATTTAAATAAAACTTGAAAACTTGATTCAACTCAAAATATTTCACTAAGTTCAAGTGCAAATGGTAGAGTTAAATCTATATTAGTTAAAAGTTGAGATAATGTTTCAGAATGACAATTATTAGCTATATTAGATGATAATTTATCAAATTATAATTTAACTCTTGCATCTTCTGAAAATAATTTAGCTGCTGCTAAAAATAATTTAGAAGTAGTTAAAAATGGTTTAGAAGTTTCAAAAAATAATTTAGAAAAAACTAAATTAAACTATGAATCAACTAAAATTAAATTGGATAAAACAGTTTCTGATATACAAAGAAATCTTTGAAATTTACAATTAAGTGATGATACAACAAGTACATCAATAGAAATTGATAAATTAAATAATTCAATAAATAAATTAGAAGCAGATTATAAAAATCTTCAATCATCAAATAATGAAACTCTATCTTGATTTGTTAGATCTCTTGATAAAGAATCAATTGTCTTAAAAAACTTTGTTACTGATATTATCTATTTTTCTGACGATATTTTATGAGTAACAGAAGCAAATAAAAATAAAAACAATTCATATGAAATATATTTATGAGCAAAAGATAATTCTCAAAAAATTGAATCAGAGAAACTTTTGTGAGATTTAATAGAATATAAAAAATCAGTTTTAGATACTTTTGAATTATGAGAATTATCAACTAATGAACAATATAAAGCAAAAATTGATGTAATAAAAAATTCATACACAAAGATACTAGATTTTTTAAATTCATTTGATACTACTATTTCAAATACTGTTTCAAGTTACTGAACAATTAGTGATACTCAAATTTCAGGTTATAAATCTGTTATTGGTTGATATAAAACAACATACAATGCTTATAACTGAGGTTTTATTTGATTATCAAATTCAATCTATTCTTTTTTAGAAACATATAAAAATAGTCAAGCATCACTTTTAACACAAATTGAAAATCTAGGAAAAGATAAAGAAATATATTTAAAATCTCTTGATTTAAATAAAGAAAGTTCACAAGCTACTTTAGATGAAGCTATTTCAAATAGAGATTTAACTTTAAGAAATCTAGATTTAGTTATTAATGATGCAAATTCTGCAATTAGAGATACTGAAATCAGAATCACTGATGCACAAATAAAAGTAAAAGATGCTGAAATAAGTTATAGTAAAGCAGCAAATGAAGTTACAAAATTATCAATTAAATCACCAATTAAATGAATTATTTGAGATATATTAATAGATAAATGACAAGAAATTTCAAATTGAACTCCTGTTTTTAATATATTAAGTGAATGACAAAAAGAAGTTACAATATCATTTAATAAAGAAGAACTTGATTTAGTAACTGAAAATATGAGTGCATTTTATGTAGATTGAGCAAATACATTTACATGAAAAATTTATTCTATTTCTAAAAATGCAGATGCTAATTTAAAATATGTAGCAAAAGTTACTATGCCTTCTGATACTTCTAATATTTGAAGTATTTTAAATCTAAATATACCAGTAGAAGTAAATAATAAATTATTACCTATAAATGCTGTGAAAATAAACAGTTTATGATTATGAACAATAAATTATTTTTCAACAGGTTCTACTATTGAACAAATGGATATAGAAGTATGAAAAGTTTATTCTGAACAAATTGAGATTATTTCTAAATTAGATGATGATTTAAATGTTATTTTAAATTATGTTGATAATTATGATAGTGAAAAATTTACTTTAAAAATTAAAGAATAATATGAACAGCGTTGTAAAAAAAATAAATGAAGATTTAGAAAAATGATTTTTTTGATTTTGGGTTAGAAGATTTAGAGTTTCATATCTAATTATTTTCTTACTTATAATTGCTTGAATTTTTTCTCTTTTTAGTATTCCTAAAGAATCTAGTCCAGATATTAAATTTGGTATTATTTGAGTAACTACAGTTTATCCATGAGTAAATCCCCAGGATATGGATTCTCTTATAACTGATAAGTTGGAGAAAAAAATTAAAAATGTAGATTGAATTAAAAAAATTACTTCAACTTCATCTGTTTGAATTTCATCTATAATAATTGAGTTAGATAATGGTGTAGATACTAGAAATACTATGACAGATATCAAAGATCAAGTAGATAAAACTGAATTACCTGAAGATGCAAATACACCATCAGTAGTAGAAATATCAACTAGTAGTGATTTAATGTTTGAAGTATTACTATATTGAGATAGTGAAAAATTTAGTAAATTTGATCTAACTCAAAAATGACAATTAATTAAAAATAATCTTGAATCTCAAGTTTCTTGATTATCATCAATTGATTTATCTTGAGTTAGTTCATGAGGAAATTCATCTGATTATGAAATAAATGTATTATTAGATAAAGCAAAGATAGAACAATTAAATATTTCACTTGTTCAAATATCAAATATATTAAAAAGTTATAATAAAAATACTCCAATATGAAATTATTCTATTTGAGATTTAAATTATGATTTTAGATTTGATTGAGAATTAAAAGATATACAAGCATTAAAAAATGTAGTTATTAGATCTACAAAATGATCAAATATTTTACTTTCAGATATAGCAACTATTGAAAATAAATATAGAGACGATTCAATAAAAAAACTATGATTTAAAGATAATAAATGATTAAATTATATATCATTATCATTTAATAAAAATTCTTGAGTAAATATTTTTGACGTATCTGTTATAGCTAAAGAGGCATTAAATAATTTTGTAAAAATAAATCCTGATTTAAAATGAGTAGGTATTTTTTATGTAAATGATATGTCAGAATTAATCTTAGAAGATTATTCAACTCTATCATGAACAGCAATTCAAACATTTATTTTAGTTTTTTTAACTATCTTACTTTTTGTTTGACTTAGAGAATCATTGATTGCTTCTATATTGATACCACTTTCATTTCTGATAACTTTTATAGTTTTAGATACTCTTGGTTATTCACTTAATTTTTTGACTAATTTTTCTCTTGTATTAACTCTTTGAATAGCGATTGATACTGTTATAGTTATCATTGAAGCTTCAAGTGAAAAAATGAAACTTTGATACAATAAGAAAAATGCAGTTTTACTTGCTGTAACTGAATATAAAGCTCCACTTATATCTTGAACTCTAACAACTTTAGTAGCTTTTTTACCATTGATGTTTTTACCAGGTGTTATGTGAAAATTTTTAGCATATATTCCTATAACTGTTTTTTCAACTTTAGTTGCAGCATTGATATTGGCGTTAACAGTTAGTTCTACATTATTTGTAAAATTTGTAAAAGATAGTAAAACTTTTCATAAAGATGAAAAACTTGAGGCAACTATGTCTCAAGATCAAAAAGATTTTTTGGAACATGAAAGATTTTGAAAAGTAGAAAAAAATGATGATAAGATTTCTTATAGAGATAGGATTTTAAATAAGATATCTCTTTTGTATTATAATTTACTAAAAAAAGTTTTATTATCTAATACTTCTAGAAGAACATTTATTTTTAGTCCAATTTTACTATTGATTTTAACTTTTGTTTTTCTTGCTCCAAATATTTGATTTATACTTTTTCCAAAAACGGATAATTGAGTTATAAATATTTCAGTAGAAACAAAAGAATGAACAAATAAAGAACAACTTCTAAAATATGTAGATAAAATTGACGAATCAATATATAAATATGAAGAATTAAAAGTTTATAATATGACTATTTCTAGCAATAAAATAAGTATTTTTATAGAACTTTTAAATAAAAACATAAGAGATGAAAAATGACTTATGAATGTTTATGAACTAGAAGATAAAATATCAAATAATTTAAAAGAATTGGAATCAGAATGACTTAATGTTTCAATAGAAACACAAAGTAACTGACCTCCAACATGAAAAGCTGTATGAGTAAAATTAGTAGCAAATAGTTCATCAAAAGTTGAGGAATTAAAAAATACTGCATCTATATTTAAAGATCATTTAAAAACTATAGATTGACTAAAAAATGTAACTACAACTAGTAGTGATTCTCCATGACAATTTATATTTAAATTTGATAGAGATAAACTTGCAAATGTATGATTAATACCAAGTGATATATTAAATGAAGTATATTTTTATACAAATTGAATTAAAGCTTGAAGTATAAAATCTGCATATGAAGACAATGATATAGTTTTAAAAATAGCACAATTTGAGGATAATTTAAGTCCAGATGATATAGATAATTTGATAGTAAATACTCAAATTTGAAAGATAAGAGTTTGAGATTTTATAACTACTGAATTTGCTAAATCTATTTCTTCTATTACTAGAGAAGATGGTAGAGTTTCTATAACAGTTGAAGCTGATATAAATAGTGATGCTTTGCCTAGTGAAATTCAACCAAAAGTTGATGAATATGCAGCTAGTTATTTATATCCAGATTGAGTATTTTTTGAAAAATGATGAGAAAATCAAGCAAATTCTGATTTGATTATTTCTACATTTAAGTCTTTGTTTATTGCACTATTTTTAATTTTTTCAATACTTGTATTTCAATTTAATAGTTTCAGACAACCAATTATTATATTGTATTCTGTTGTACTTGCATTACTTTGAGTAAATATTTGATTATTTATTACTTGAAATCCTTATAGTATGACATTTATGATATGATTTATTGCTCTTACTTGAGTAGTAGTAAATGATGCAATTATTTTGATAGATAGGATAAATAGAAATCTTGAAATATGAATTGATGCCATTCATAGTGTTGCTTCAGCAGGGAAAACAAGATTACAACCAATAATTGTGACTACATTAACTACAGTTTTTTGAGTTTTACCACTTGCTTTACAAGATGAATTTTGGGCATGATTATGATTTACTATTGTTTTTGGTTTAGCTGCAGGTTCTGCAATGACACTTTTTGTTATTCCATCACTTTATTATAGCTGGTTCCTTGATTGAAAACAAACAAAAAAAGAAGATTAATCTTCTTTTTTTGTTTGTTTTATTTTAATTTTTTACTATTTTTTTTTACTATTTTTTTAATTTATATTAAATTTAGGCTTAATTGTAAAAAGTGTGTGGCTGAGATGATTAAATTTTCCCATATAAGAGAGATAAAATTAGTTTAATTTTTCTCTCTTTTTTTAATCCTCT
>Ga0100398_1004846_pt1 | contig 10895 bp, 7 predicted proteins | sample CryGeymeta201522_FD_81568 | JGI IMG/M metagenome (GOLD analysis project Ga0100398, IMG submission 81568) | Groundwater microbial communities from Crystal Geyser aquifers in Utah, USA - Crystal Geyser metaG 2015-22 | ecosystem: Environmental > Aquatic > Deep subsurface > Groundwater | place: USA... | reverse complement strand
GTGGTTGGTACCTGGTGCTGTTGCCGATACTGATGGTGCTTTTCCTGCATCAACCTGCCTGGTCGGAATCGATGAGCGATGCGGTAAATTCTCTGCGAAAACTGGCGGACCGTTGCACTCGGCCCATATCTTATCAAGACTACCTCATGGCTTTCGCTGAAACCAAGCTTGTGGCAAAACGATACTTGGCAAGCAGCGATGCGCTATCTCATCCGAAAACGGCAGGCGCCATCGACCGAATTCTAACCCATTACGAATTCGCACGGACTGTTTGGGAAGAAAAATTTTCCGGAGATTTCCTTTATCTCAACACCAACATCGGGCAAGCCTTGTGGAAACATATTGCTCTGCTCTATCCGGAATCCATTCGAGATCAGCGTGATGGCGGGGTCCTGACCACTCTTCATCAGGGCAAGGCCATCTATATCCCGACCATGATCGAAATCATCTGGCAGAAAGCGGTGCGCGAACTGAACGGCATAAAGCCGCCTCCGCGTTGACGGCGGTGCCCCCTATACTTCGAGCGGTCACAAACCGAGCTTTTCACCGCAAGGGCGCAAACAGCGCAAAGAAACGCAAGACCCTAATCTTTCAATAAAAACCTTTGCCACTCTCGGCGTCCTTTGCGTCTTTGCGGTGAACTATACCTGTTTAGCTTGAGAAGTTACGTTTTGTGTTCCCGCAGAGGCGCTGAGAGCGCGGAGAAGAGCCCTGAAATCAACCTCCGCGTCTCTGCGTCTCCGCGCGGAAATGAAACTTTTAAGCCTTGACAAGTATAAAATCGGCCATCTATTCCCGTGCGTGGCATATCATCAACCAGTTGCTCAGCAGTCTGTCGGAAACCGCCTGATTGGCCAAAGTCTTGGATCAACCAGCTGCTGGATAACCTCTCGGAGGCGGCTTGATTTGGCCAAAGTCGAGTACCTCCAAGTCGGTGGATATTTCCGCCGCGCCACACCAGGCCGGAACACCGGGCTGCACTCGGGGCCGTTCGCCGGCGGCAGCGGCGAGGAAGGTAAAGGTGGTGATGGAGCCGGTGGCGGGATAGCCGGGGAGAACGCCCAATCGGGAAAAGTTCACTTTGTGCGCCGCCGATGCGCTTAGGCCGCAGGCCCACAGCGCCGCGAACACGATCACATCGCCGTGGGTGACCGCAGCCACTTCTCTTTCGAAATAACGTTGCCGAACCTGGCGAAAGAAGCCGAGGGTTCGATCGAGAACGTCCTCAGGTTGTTCGAAGGGCGCGCTGGATCCGGTGTACACATCGCCCGCCAAGGCATCCGCTTCCCTCGTGGGGCGGCCTTCGAACGGAGTGTAGACCTCGGTGATATAATCGCTGGGCTGAATCGCGCCGGCCGGATGTAACCGGGCGATGGCGCGCGCGGTTTCCAGAGCGCGATCGAGCGGACTGCTGAAGACCGCCGCCAGGGGGTGCGGTCGGAGCAAACGGGCGACCCGTTCGGCTTCGACGCGGCCGGTTTCGCTCAAGCGAAAACCGGGCAGACGACCGTACAGGATATTTTCTGGATTGTGCACCTGACCGTGGCGCACCAGGAAAATCCGGGTGGGGTTCATGGCCGCATCGATCCGGCGGCGGCCAGGCGCGCGAGATCGGCCGCGAGGCGCTCGGCGACCGCCCGGGCATCGGCCCCCAGACGATCCGGACTGGTGCGGAAGGGCACCACGTATTTACCGACGATCCGGCCCTTGAGGTACTGGCCGATCCGGTCGAACACCACCTGAATGAGATCTGCGTTGCCCGCTTCGGGACCGGCGCAGGTCACCAAGAGCGCCATCGGTTTGCCCTCAACCAGCGACTTCCAAGCGGGGCCGCCGGCCTCGGTCACCAGGCAGAAATGGCGATCGATAAAGGCCTTGAGCTGAGCCGAAAAGCCCCAGCAATAGAGCGGGGTGGCATAGATCACGGCGTCCGCCGCCAGCAGTCGCTGCAACAGCGCCGGTGCGTCATCCGGCTGCACGCAGCCGGGTTCGCCCGGCACCTGTTGGCAGCAGCCACAGCCGAGGCAGCCGTTCACCCGGTAGTCGCGGAGGTTGATGCGCTCCAGGCTGCAAGTCGCCGACCAAGCGGCTTCGGCGATACTCAAGACGGTGGCCGTGTTGCCCTGTGGGCGCGGACTTCCTAAAACGGAAACAAGGTGCATGGGTGGGTCCCTCGATTGTGCCGGCCCAAGCGCCCGGCGCCGCCACATCAGCCCGAGTGGGCGCAGGCGAGCGCAAACGAGCCGGCCGTTCAGCCTTCCTGGCTGAGGCCGCGGCAGAAGGCAAGGACGGCGCGCGGCAGGGAATTCACGGCATAGCCGCCCTCGAGCACGGCGAAAAAACGCCCCCCGGTATGACGGCGGGCGAAGGCGTTGATCCCGGTTCCAATGCGTTCGAAATCATCGACCGTGAGCATCCCGCCCCAGTCGTCCACGGCCCAGTCGAAGCCGGCCGAAACGGCGATCAGATCGGCCGCCTTCACCTGTTCCAGTTGGTCGAACAGGGTTTCGAGATAGGCCGAACGGTCGCGGGCCCAGACATCGATCAGCCGGACCCTGGGATCGGCGGCGAAAATTTCCGCGGTGCCGTCGCCCTGATGCATATCGATATCGACAATGACCAGGCGTTCCACCGGCTGGGTTTCGAGCACCCAGGCGGCCGCCACCGCCATGTTGTTGAAAAAGCAGAAGCGCCCGTTGCGGCGGTGCCCGGCGTGATGACCCGGCGGCCGCACGACCGCGAACGTGGGCCAACCCAGGACCGCCAGCCGGGCCGCGGCCAGGGCCCCACCGGCGGCGAGCAGCGCGGTTCGGTAGGTGGCGTCGCCGAGGTTGCGCACCTGATACAGCAGACCGAGTTCATGCACTTTCAGGATATCGTCGACCATGGCCGGGCCCGGGGTGATCGTATCGAAATGGCGGCTCAGGGTGTTGTGGATCGCCTTGACCCGAACCGGGCTTTCCGCCGTCGAGGTGTAATAGGGGGTCAGATAATCCGGATGGTAAACGATCTGCAACCGGTTTGTCATGAGGCCTCTCGCACCGTGATGGCAACAGTTCCGCGGTTCAAGGCGACGGCGCCGCCGGCTACTCGCGAGGCGGATCCGGGGCCGCGCCCGGCTTCGGCTACTTGCCTTTCAATAGCATTTGCTTGATCGCCTGAGCGATTTCCCGGTAGATCGGCAGCGCTGCTTGCGGTTCATAGCCCTTTTCGGCGTGGATGAAAACCGGCTGGTCCTTGCCGTATTTGTCCTTGGACGACACCACCACATGCGGGATCCGACGGCCCTGATCCATGTCGTGAAAGAGACCGATGAAATGGCCGCGGATCAGGACCAGATCGGGAGTCGGCCGCTGCCGGTGCATGTGATAGGCGAACGACTGTTCCCGCGGGAATTGCCGGATCTGCACGTTCAGGCCCTCACGCCGGCAGACTTCCTGCAAAATCTCTCCCTTGAGCCCGCAATGGAGCATGTACAACACGATCTTTTCCGGAGTGGCGGGCGCACCCCGCGGTTCCCGTTCGGCGTTCATGGAACACCCCCTTCCCCGTTCCGTGCAATGGCAAAGCTGCAAAGCTTACCGGTAGATCTTAGCATAGCCGCACGCCCGCGGCAAAATCAGTTGCAAACGGGGGCCGGCCGGCGGCAACAGACAGCGGCGCGCGGCGGTCCATGGAATTGCAATGAGGCCGGATCTGGGATATAGACCAGATCGACCTGACGATCGGCACTATCACCTGATCAAGGAGTGGATACGTTCTATGTTCGGAATGGTATTGAAGAAAATTTTCGGCACCCGGAATGACCGGGAAATCAAACGCCTGGCGCCGCTGGTGGATCAGTCCACCGCCTTCGAACCCGGCCTGCGCAAACTGAGCGACGCCCAACTGCGGGCCAAAACCGGTGAATTCCGCGAGCGCCTGGAACACGGCGAGGAACTCGACGACCTGCTGTCGGAAGCCTTCGCGGTGGCCCGGGAAGCCGCCGTCCGTACGCTCGGCATGCGCCCCTACGATGTCCAGGTGATCGGCGGGATCGTGCTGCACCAGGGCAAAATCGCCGAAATGAAGACCGGTGAAGGCAAGACCCTGGTGGCCACGATGCCGGTGTATTTGAACGCGCTCAGCGGCAAAGGGGTGCACGTGGTGACCGTGAACGATTACCTGGCCAACCGCGACAGCGAATGGATGGGCCAGGTGTACCGGTTTCTCGGTTTGAACGTCGACTGCATCCTGCACGGGCTGGACGATCGCCAGCGCAAGGACGCCTACAACGCCGATGTCACCTACGGCACCAACAACGAATTCGGCTTCGATTATCTCCGCGACAACATGAAATTCCAGTTGGAAGCCATGGTCCAGCGCGATCTCAATTTCGCCATCGTGGACGAAGTGGACAGCATCCTGATCGACGAGGCGCGGACCCCGCTGATCATTTCCGGACCGGCGGAAAAATCCACCGATCTCTACTACCAGATCAACCGTATCATTCCGGGCATGAAGGGCGAAAGCCATTTCAGCAAGGACGAAAAAAGCCGCACCGTGACTCTCACCGAAGAAGGCGTGGCCGCCGTTGAATCCCTGCTGGGGGTGGAAAACCTCTATGATGCCCGCAACATGACGGTGCTGCACCATGTCCAGCAGGCGATCAAGGCCCATGTGCTGTTCAAACGTGACGTGGACTATATCGTCAAGAGCGGGAAAGTCATCATCGTTGATGAATTCACCGGCCGCCTGATGCCCGGGCGCCGCTACAGCGACGGTCTACACCAGGCCCTGGAAGCCAAGGAAGGGGTGCGGATCGAAAACGAAAACCAGACCCTGGCCACCATCACTTTCCAGAATTATTTCCGGATGTACGACAAACTCGCCGGCATGACCGGTACCGCGGACACCGAAGCGGAAGAATTCGCCAAGATCTACAAACTGGAAGTGATGGTCATTCCCACCCATAAGGACATGATCCGGCTCGACCACCCGGATTGCATCTATCGGACCGAAAAAGCAAAATTCCGGGCGGTCGTGGGCGCAATCAAGGAACTCCATGACCGCGGTCAGCCGGTCCTGGTGGGCACGGTCAATATCGAAAAGTCCGAGCATCTGAGCGCCTTGCTGACCCGCGAAGGGGTCAAGCATGAAGTGCTCAACGCCAAGCAGCACGCCAAGGAAGCCGAAATCGTGGCGAAGGCGGGCCAACCCAAGGCGGTGACCATTTCCACCAACATGGCCGGGCGCGGCACCGATATCGTGTTGGGACCCGGGGTCCCGGCTGTCGGCGGGCTGCACATCATCGGCACCGAACGGCACGAATCCCGGCGCATCGATAACCAACTTCGGGGCCGTTCCGGCCGCCAGGGCGATCCGGGATCATCGCGCTTCTACCTGTCCCTGGAAGACGATCTGATGCGGATTTTCGCCGCCGATCGCATTTCCGGCGTGATGGCCAAACTGGGCATGGAAGAAGACGAACCGATCGAGCATCGGATCATTTCCAAGGCCATCGAAAACGCCCAGAGCCGGGTGGAAGCGCAAAATTTTGCCATGCGCAAGCAACTGCTGGACTTCGACGACGTCATGAACAACCAGCGTGAGGTGATCTACCGGCAGCGGCGGGAAGCCCTCCAGGGCGGCAACTTGAAGCCGGTGATCCTCGACATGATCGAAGACCTCCTCGACGCAATCATCAGTGCCAACAGCGCCGCCAACAGTTATGCGGAAGACTGGGACCTGGATACGATCAATTCGGAAATGCAGCGGCTGTTCATGATCCAGACGGGCCTCACCGCCGCCGACCTGGGCGATACCTCCCAGGAGGAAGTGCGCGCCCGTCTCTTTGCCATGATCCAGGAAGCTTACCAGCGCCGGGAACAAGATTACGGCGAAACGATCATGCGCGATCTGGAAAGCTACGTCCTGTTTCAGTCCATCGACAGCCTGTGGAAAGACCACCTGCTCAACATGGATCACCTGAAAGAGGGCATCTATCTGCGCGGTTACGCCCAGCAGGACCCCCTGGTGGCCTACAAACGCGAGGGCCATGCGCTGTTCGATGACATGATCGAACGGCTCAAGGACGAAACCGTTCGCTTGTTGTTCCACATTCAGATTCAACGCGAAGAACAAGTGGAAACGCTGCGCAAGAAGCAGGAAGACCAGCCCATGTTCTACGGTCCGGGGGACGCCGGCGGGGCTAAAAAACAGGTGGTTCGGAACGGAAGGAAGGTCGGCCGAAATGACCCATGCCCATGTGGAAGCGGGAAAAAATACAAAAAATGTTGTGGTCACTAGGGAAGCCTTCCGGGTCCCCGGTTTTCGCGTAGCGGCGGCGGCTTCCGGCATGCGCTACTCGGGGCGCCCGGACCTGGCCCTGATCTGGTGCGACGATGCCGCCGCTGGTGCCGGGGTGTTCACCCGCAATCGCTTTTGCGCGGCCCCGGTGGAGATCTGCCGCGAACACCTGGAACGCAGCCGGGATGCCGTGCGGGCGGTCCTGGTCAATGCCGGCATCGCCAACGCCTGCACCGGTGAGGAAGGTCTCCACAATGGCCGGGTCACGGCCGCCCGCCTGGCCCGCGACCTGGGTATCGATCCGACTCAGGTGCTGATCGCCTCAACCGGGGTGATCGGTCCGCAGCTCAGGCTGGACCCCCTGTTTCAAGCCCTGCCAGAACTCATCCAGGGACTCGCCGAAGATCACTGGGACGCGGTGGCCCGAGCGATCATGACCACCGATACGGTGCCCAAATGGGCCGCGACTCGACTGGAGTTGTGCGGCCGGCCGGTGACCATCGGCGGGGTCGCCAAGGGCGCCGGCATGATCGCCCCGGATATGGCCACCCTGATCGCCCTGGTCTGCACCGATGCGGCCGTGTCCGCCCCGGTGCTGGACCATTATTGGCTGCACCGAGCGGCCGACGCCAGCTTCAACGCCATCACCATCGACGGCGACACCAGCACCAACGATACCCTGCTGGCACTGGCCGGAGGCCGGGCCGGGCACCCACCGATCGCGACCCCGGACGGCCCGGACAGCGAACGCTTCGGCGCCGCGCTCAAGGCGGTGCTGGAAGACCTGGCCCGGCAGATCGTGCTGGATGGCGAAGGCGCCACCAAACTGATGGAAATCCGCGTGAGCGGCGCCCGCAGCGAAGCGGACGCCCGCCGCATCGCCTTCACCATCGCCCAATCACCGCTGGTGAAAACCGCCTTTTTCGGCGAAGACGCCAACTGGGGCCGGGTGGTGGCCGCGGCCGGACGCGCCGGCGTTGATCTGGATCCGACCAAGGTGAGTTTGCGCTTCGGCGATGTGACCGTGTTTCAAGACGGGATGCCGCTGCTCTCCCCGGAAGTGGAACGAGCGGCCGGTCTGGTGCTGAAACAGCGGGAAATCCCCGTGCATCTCGCGCTCGGTGAAGGCACCGCCCGGTTCACCGTACGCACCTGCGATTTTTCCTACGATTATGTGAAAATCAACGCCGACTACCGGAGTTGATCCAGGCTCATCCCGAAACCCCATCACCAAGGAGACCGCCATGGCCCGATTGCAGCCCGGAGATCTCGCGCCGCCGTTCCAGTTCCGGACCAGCAGGGGGTGACGATCGCGCTGAGTGATTTCGTCGGGGAAAAACTGCTGATTTTCTTCTGATTAAAAAGGATTTGGGGGCACCTTTGATTAAGCGGGAGTTGCATCAGTGCGGAGGAACTCTTTCACGCCGCAGGCGTGATTCCGATCCGTTCCATGTATACTACGCACGGGAACAGATTGCCGATTTTATACCGGTTAAGGGCAAAAGTTTCATTTCGTGTGCGCTCCTTCCCGGGAGCGCGGGCATCTTGCCCGCCTTTGAAAATGAAACATCTGATCCTAAACCAGTACAGTTCACCGCAAAGATGCAAAGGAGGCAGAGAACGGTAAAGGTTTTTATTGAGAAATTAGGTTCGTGCGTTTCTTTGCGCTCTTTGCGCCCTTGCGGTGAAAAGCTCAGTTTGTGACCGCTCGAAGTATAGGTCAGGGCGTGCGGAGCACTCCCTGACGATTCGCCGTGGGAACGTGGATTGGAAGCGTTGCCGCGCCGTCGGGTAGTTCCCGATGGTCGCAACCCGACCTACCGGCTTCCTCCCTGCTTGGCTCGCACTCAACCATCCGGAGCGATTTGCTTAGAATTAGAATTTTTCCCCTTCCGCGTGTGGCTGCCGGCAACCAGCCCATGGACCGTTGCCCCTGGAGGGTCCTCACGTTGTGCTGGAGCGCGGTTGCGGTTGCGGCGTACTGGATGCCCCGGCCGCCACCTGGATCAGTCCGCCGGATTCGGGCCGGGCCTGCGCAGCCGAACTTCGGTGCCCTGGCCGACCAGGTTGGAGACCTTGACTTCGCCGCCATGTTCGATCGCCACCCGGCGCACCTTGGTGAGGCCCATGCCGACCCCCACCGCCTTGGTGGTATAAAAGGGATCGAACACGAAGGGCAGCGCTTTTGCTGAAATACCGGGGCCGTCATCACGGACGACCAGGACCCAGCCGGCCGCATCTCGTTCCAGCAGGATGTGAACCCGGGCTGGGTCCCGGCGGGCAAAGTCGAGTGCGTTGCGGACCAGTTCTTCCAGGGCGCAACGCATCAGTTGAGGGTCTGCTTCGATCCAATCGGCTTCGATCGATTCCTCCCAGGCCAGGCCCAAGCCCCGTTCAGCCGCCTCGGCATCGAGCCGCGCCCGCACGGCCGTCAGCAGATCACGACAGTGGCACCGTTCCAGCTTGGCCCGGGTCAACGCCGTGTAATCGCTCACCGCCTGCACCATGCGTTCGAGGCGCGCGGCCCCGTCCATGATGTGACGAAGATACTGGCGGCCCGCCGATTGCGGCGGATAATCCCGTTTCAGCCGGGCGGCGAACCCGCCGATCGCCACCACCGGGTTGCGAACCTGGTGCGCCACCGCCCGGGCCAGTTGATCGAGGCCTTCCGAACGCTCTTCTTGCAGATGCCGCTGCCGCTCCAGATTTTGTTTTTCGCGCTGATGGAGCTGGAACAGCTCGGTCTGGTCGTCGATCAGCACCACGATCCCGGCGAACTCCGCGCCTTCCCGCAAGAACGACGCGGTCACGCAGAGGTAGCGGGCCTCCCCGGATGGACTTCGATACCAGACCCGCCGCTGCAGGTGGACTTCCTTGCGGTAGATCACATCGACCAGGGTCTGGTTGAAATCGGTGTTGAAATCGAGATACGGATTGGCCGCGAAAAACAGTTCCGCCCAGCCTTTGCCCTCCAGTGCCGCGCCCTCGTAGCCGAGGATTTCCGCGGCTCGCCGGTTGGATAAAAAGATCACCCCCTCGGCCTCGATCACCAGCAGACCGAGGCTCAAGCTTTCGACGATATTTTGGATAATCAGCTGCTTGATGGCTCGCCTCCCGCCATAACCCCCATACCGGCGCGCCGCTGAACCAGGCGTTCGGCATCGGCCGACCAGGCCGGGTGCGCTTCGACGACCAGACCGATGCCTGCCGAGATGTAGCATTGTTTGCCTGCGCGCTCAATCCAAGAAGTGGTTCCGGTTTTGACGCTCGCCCGAAGCCGCTGCATTAAAATATAGCCCCGCCCTCGGTAGTTCTGCTATCATCGCTACGATGTTCAGTTACCGTTGTTTGCAGGTAACCGGACTCATGGTCATGAACCTCGACCCCGAACCAACGGGACCAGCATGCCCGAAACCGCCAGACCCATAGTGTTCTGCCCTTCCTGCCAGGCCCAATACCGGATTGCCGAACACCTGCTGGGGCGCCAGGTGACCTGCCGCAAATGCGGTACCCTGTTCCGGCTGGGCGAAGCGCCCGAAGCCGCTTCCAGCTCGACCGCGGCACCGGAAGTCCACCCCGACCCGGGGCCATTGGGTGCACACGATATCGCTCAGGACGACTCCTACCTGGTGCTTGGCCGCCTGGCGTTGAAGTACCACTTCATCGATCTCCACCAACTGCGCGACGCCCTCTCCTATCAGGACCAGGAACGGAGACGGGGACGACCTTTGCGGTTGGGGGAAATCCTGGTCACCCATGGTCTGTTGTCTCGCGCCCAGCTGGATTTTCTCCTGTCGGTCCAGGACATGCTGGAGCTCAGGAAGCTGGACCAGCACTTCGGGGTGATCGCCGTGAAAAACGGCTTCGCCACTCAGGCGCAGATCGAGGCCGCCCTGGCCGAACAAAAACAGTTGTTCAAGACGACCAAGGTCTTGACCCCCATCGGCGATCTTCTGCTGGCTTCCGGGGTGCTCACCGAACGTAAGAAAAACGCCATCCTTCATAAGCAGAAGCGGAACGAAGTCGGTGCCGAAGGGCTTCCGGCGGCACCGCCGCTGCCGGCCGCGGACGAAACGGCAGCGGGCGAAGCCGACGCCGGTTTCGAACTGGAAGTGGCCCCCGACCGCCTGCACGCCTTTCTGCGGGCTACAGGCAGTGGTCGCTTCAATGAAACGGCGGTGAGGAGCTTTCTGGAAGCCCGGGGAATCACCACCGGCGTTGTTGCCGACGCTCAGCTTACGGCCTGGATCGAAGACCCCGAGCAGCGAGGCAGGCCGCTTCCGGTTGCCGTCGGCCGCCCGCCGATACCCGGGCAAAACGGCTGGATCAAGATCCTGTTCGCGGCCGGCGGCGTTGATTCGGAGGCGGACCCGGCGGGGGGCGATGGTGGTGGCGATAGCGATACCGATACCGATACCGATGGCGACAGCGATACCGATACCGAAATTCGGAAAGAAACTGGCGGGGTTCAGGCGGGAGACGTTCTGGCCGAAAAGGTGCCCGCGCAACCGGGGGGACCCGGTGTGGATGTTTACGGGCGCCCCATTGACCCGGCCCCGGTGCGTGACGCGGCGCTCCTGGCCGGACCCGGGACCGAGCTTTCGGAC
>Ga0100398_1004845_pt1 | contig 10895 bp, 12 predicted proteins | sample CryGeymeta201522_FD_81568 | JGI IMG/M metagenome (GOLD analysis project Ga0100398, IMG submission 81568) | Groundwater microbial communities from Crystal Geyser aquifers in Utah, USA - Crystal Geyser metaG 2015-22 | ecosystem: Environmental > Aquatic > Deep subsurface > Groundwater | place: USA... | reverse complement strand
AAGATAGAATCCAAATCATGTCGGCAATAAAAACAAAATTTATACTTCACAATAAGCAACTGACTATAAAAATCTAGATATCTCGCTTTATTTTCTTCAAATTAACCTTTTCATAATCAGATATCCCGCCAATCCAATCTATATCTCTCGGCTTTAATTTTTTCATAAATTCTAGAGTATTGATAAGGTATTCTTCGTTAATTGGGATTTTGTGTTCAGTCGATCCGATAACTACAAAATCAGCTCCGTCGATTCTTATTTTGATTTTCGAGAACTTTAAAAAGTACTCTATTAATGGTGCAAGTACAATTCTGTTAATTCTTACCTTCTTTTTTAGGTCGAGCGACTTTAACCAGGTGTAACTTGTTTTGTCTATTGGGAGATTGTAAGAACCCGGGACAATAAAAACATTTCCTAAAAAAAGACCAATAGTTCCTTTTATTGAGGGTGAAGGAATTACGGAAAATTTCCTAATATTTGCTCCGCTTTTGTCCAGCTCGGCGTTAGTCCAATACTGATATATTGTTAATTCGTTAGTTGGTTTTTTGTTTTTATCTCCATGAAAGCAAACCCCAAGGTAACCCATCATAGATAAACCGTTTCTTGTGTCCTTTGTTAGATCAACCGATATTCCAGAAATTATTAAAAATGAATCGATAATTGACTTCATTCTTCTTGCGATGTTATGGGATTTCTTTATTGAGAATATGGTATTTGTAGAAATGTTTGTGAGAGTAGATTTCTTAAGATCAATCCTATAATCATTGTGTCCAGGGATCAGATTCCTATATTTTGAGTTGTATGCCAACTTCAATATTCTCGACAATTCTTTTGAATGACACTGTTCAACAATCTTCTCTATAGCCAAACCTTTTGTCAGTTTACCTTTTTGAATTACAGGGATGCCTCTTATGTTTTCTGAGCAAAATGGATTCTCCTCAAAATTATTACCATTCGAAACTCTTATGAGGTTATAAATAAAGTTGTAAATTTCAGTTATTTCGTAAAAGTCTTGAAATGCGCTTGCTTCAAAGGAGATTCGTTGACTAATGTTGTCGGACGCTTTGTTTACTAGAAATGTCGTCGATGGAATATATTGCTTAGTAACCCTTGAGAATGACTCTATTTCACTTAAGTCACTAACTTGCATCCATTTTTTTAGGCCATTATTTATGAGATCAATTATTTCAAGCCTCTTCGTCTCAAAGTAATGTTTGGAAACTTTTTCAAATTCAATTGGGTTTTTTCTTTCGGCACTGTTAACCAATTTAATCAATTCAGTAATATATCTGTATTGGTAGCTATCTACCCTCTCTTTTTTTGACAGGGTAAAGTATTTATGTTTAATCATGGTCAGTTGCATCTTCCAAAGAGCGTAGTCAAAACTAGTCGGATTTGTGTCCATAGGTAAATAACCATGACCAAAAACATGAGCTTTTAACAAGTCCTTTTTTTCAACTGCAACCGAAACAATTTCTAACGCGGAGTTACATTTTATGTCCATTGCCAGTACATTATCCTTTGCACCCTTTTTATGCCAACATTCACATCCATCTGGATCACGTTTAAACGATCTAATCGAACTCTTAGCATATTTGTTTGATACAAAAATTATGGTTCCACAGGTGCATTTATGAAGTTCAATATGAGATTTATCCTGCTGAATTGCAGATTCTACTGTCGACCAAAAACTGTCAGAAAGAGGGTGTTCTCGTCCCTGAAAAGATTTCAATTGTTCGATATCGTCAGCACTTAATTCTCTAAGCCTACTTCCGATATGTTTTCTCGATTTCATTGAGTAAATGTTACCACTAAATATGAGCTTGGGCATCCTATTACAGGCTATTTTACCGGAAAATGTTGAATTTAGAGAATAAATACCAACAGGTTAGGACAATACTCGACTAGCAAGTGGGTCGCATAGAACTTTGACCCTTTGGCGGAAGGGGAGGGAGTCGAACCCTCATGCCATTTCTGACGCGGGTTTAGCAAACCCGTGGCTTACCATTCGCCGCACCCTTCCTCGGTAACGCTAGTATATCAATTTTCGCCTTAAAATCCTCTTACCTTATATTTCTTTTCGATATAACTAAACTGTTTTTTGCCGATACTTGCCAGGATTGTATCTACTCCGTCAAATAAATTTGGTATTTTTAATATTTCGGTCTTCGTTAACCACAAATTTCTTCCTCCTTCAAATTCCTCAATCAGCTTTCCCTTTATTCCTTCGGCTCTAAAAATAAAAAAGTACTTATCCTCCAACAGTTTCCCCGTTTCCGAATAGTCCATCTTATGTTTAAGAGAAACCAATGTCATTTTCTTTGCCATTAACCCCGTCTCATCTTCCAATTCTCTTTTAGCAGTTTGAAGCGGCGTATCCCCGTATTTTATTTTCCCGCCAAAAAATCCATAGTATCCAAAATAAGGCTGTTTTAATTGCTGTTGAACCAAATATTTACCCTTTTTTATGCAGACAATCAAAGTCGTTACCTTTGCCAATTTTTCCACTCCAACCCCGTCAGTGTCCAGTCTGTTTCCAAATTCTTTTCCCACAATGGTCAGGTCATATTTTCCCTCCTCTGTTTTTGTAACCAATCCGCCGTCAACCAACGTCTTTAGGTGAAATGTAAATTGATCAGTCGGCACTTTTAGGGCATTAAGTTCGGAAAACCGTGCTTTGGGATGGAACACCAAATACCGTAATATTTGAAACTGGATTGGGTGTGGTTCGATTCCTGTTTTCACAACCCCTATTTTAATCCATTTTTTCCCCAAATCTAGTGAAGTCGACTTAAGCTTTGTGAGTCACGGAAAACCAACCATTATCGTAAAAAACTCTAAATACCACCCATTTTTCACGATTATATTGACAAAACCGTGAAAATATCTACAATGTAGGTTATATGGCAAACATACTTAATGTTTTTAACAAGATAAGTTTACTTCGTGAGAGATATTATCAGACGTCTACAGGTAAGGAGGCATTAATTAAGCTCGTTACTGAAGCCGAAGTTGCCGAACAGGTTTACAACTCAAACGCCATCGAAAATAGCACCCTGACCCTTGAAGAAACTGAAAAAATTCTTCTTCAAATAAATCTCGATAGATACATCACTGAACGGGAAATTTTTGAAGCCAAAAACCTAGCCCGAGTGGTGTCATATATTGACAAAAAAGCCAAAGAACAAGAACTTAATCTCGAAGTAATTTTATCTCTTCACCAAATGCTGATTTCCAATATTCGTGACGATGTTGCCGGAAGATTTAGAAAAGACAATGAATATGTTCGGGTTGGAAGTCATATCGCCCCGGCTCCAAAAGAAGTTGTTGAAAGACTCCAAAAGATGTTAGCAGAATACAATGCCAGCAGTCATGAAAATATTATTAAACGTATTGCCCGCCTGCACCTCACTTTTGAATATATTTACCCCTTTATCAACGGTAATGGCCGTATTGGCAGGGTAATAAATAATTATCTTTTGATAAGAGAAGGATTTGTTCCCATAAATGTTAAGTTTATCGATCGAAAAATGTATTATGAAGCATTCGTAGAATTCGACGGAAAAGGAACAACTAAAATAATGGAAAAAATAGTCGGGAAAGCACTAACTAATAGTTATTACAAAAGATTGGCATATTTAGAAGGTAAAAAAATCATCACTTTAGCTGACTATGCAAAAAGCAATAAACTTTCCCACTCCAACCTTATAAACAAAGCCAACCGCCAAACCATCGAAGCTTTTTTAGAAAGAAATGTTTGGAAAATCGGCCTTAATTTTACCTAAATTACTTACAAACAAATTTATACACCCGCCAGGAAATCTTTTGAAAACATTGGTAATCGTTGACAAAAGGCAACACTAGTTGGCGGTCGGAATGGTAAATATACAGCGGTTGGGGTAATTTTTTCAACTCTTCCACCTCTTTTTCCAGTGTTCCAAACCAAAATTGATTCCACTCATCCGGAGTCCAATAATTATCAGCCGGATTCAAACCCGTCGTTATCACCTGTCGCGCCTTGCTGTAGCCCATCAGCCAAGGGGAATTCATTTCGTCAGTGGCCAGCAGATACCCATCAACCTCAATTTGTTGAATTTCTCTAAATTCATCAAAGTTAATCAGGGGATATGCCGTTCTTTTGACAAAAAAGGTGATAAATACCAAATTAGCTATCACCAAAATACCTACTAACTTCGTTTTGACCTTGGATAAATACAGTGATGCAAAAGTCAACAGAAATATATCAAGGTAAATTAAAAGCCTCCGGTAAAAAAATAATCTAAACACTGTCGTCACCATTAACCCCATAATCGGCAATATCAAAAACGGATATTTTTTGTAATTTTTAACAAAAGCCCAAAGGCCCAACGGCAGATACAAAATTCCCAACACCAATACCTGCAATGGTTCATAAAAAGTTCCCGACGGTTGGCCAATAGAGGTAACAATTCCCTGCACTATCGGAGTAAAGCTAAAATTTAAATTAGAAATTATATAAGGTGAGACTAGAAGCAGTGTCAAAATCAGAGTCAGTAAAAAATATGGCCGGCGACCTTTAAAAAATATAACTCCGGAAATCAGAGCCGAATACAAAATAAAATCGGTGGGGGAATGAAAATAAACTGTCAACACTCCCCAAAACACCGCCCAGTATGATTTCTGAAGCAGGCAGTAAAAGGTAAAAAATAACAGCGCCAACGCCGCCACATTTTTTAGATAGTACCAATAATAGACGCGGTACTGGACTAGAGAACAGGTCAAAAGAAATATTGCCCACCAAGCTGCCTTTTTGTCAAACAGCCGGTTAATCAGCAGATACAGTGCTACAAACATCAGTATCGAGAAAAATAGAATCAGAGGAACAACCAGATAAGTCGGATCAAAAGGGATTAATTTAACCAAAGCAAACAATCCCGGTGGAAACGTGGCTTTTAACCAGGGGATAGTAAAGGGAAAATTTTTAAATCCGTAAAGATATAATCCGGGATCATACCCCAGTGGCACCTCATTATCCAAATACGGATATAGCCTCAAACCAATAAACGTCAAAAAACAGGCAATAATAATTACCTAATCCAAGAATTTATTTTTCACAATATCAATTATTTTACCAAAACCCAATTTAGATAATTCTTACTCCTGTTTTTTGAATTTCCTGGGCAAAATCATTTGATTTATCTTTAAAATCAGTTAAAGAAAAAGGATGAGGTTCAATTAGAGGTGAGGCGTTTTTTGTATAAAAATATAAATCGGCAGAGTTTTTTACTCTATCTTCGCCAAAACTTTTTGAAACTATACAAGTGTCTAAATCACTATATTTATCATTTGTTCCCTTAATTCTTGACCCAAATAAATACAAAGCATCGACATTGATACCATTTTTATTCAAAATAGACGCATACTTTAAGGCAATATTTTTATATATCTTTTTCACAGATTATTTTTAAATTTAAGATAAATCTTTCTACATATTATAACCCATTTGCGGGTAAAAATGCTGCTACATTTTTTATAAAAAGAATATTTGTAATCATCATAACGGGTATTTAAATTAAACGAATTTATAGTAGCCAATAATTTTAATTCTTCATCCAATAATCCAACTTTAGTGTTCTGAGCTAATTTTATTAAATTGTGGATAAAAATTATTTCTTTATTGTTATCGATAATGTTGGCTTTAATAATTTTCTCCAAAGACAAATGCCATAAAAATAAACACCAATCATAATGTTTGAGTTTGTACAAATCGAGAGCAGTTTTACGATCCTTTATCGAGCCATCAAGCCAAAATTTTATTTTTTGATTTTTGGTGATCATCTATAACCATAATACTTTAACTAAATGTAAAAATAAACTAAAATCGACATAAAAAATGGAAGGCGTCGCTGTATGATACGTAGTCATAAGTTCGTTTTCTCCTAGTGATAAGTTATTGTAACAAGTAACCAAAAAAACAAGGGTGGGAATTTTATTTAACCTCTTTAATTTTTCTCGGCGGTAAATAATTTTGTTTACTTATTACCTTACTATTGGTTATCTTTTCAAGCAGTAAAATATTTTTCTCCATCAGATGCAAGCATTTTCAGTTGGTCACATTTTGTGACGACCTGACTTCCTTCTTTCACTAATCATCTTTTTAAATCGTTACATTTTGTAACGGCTCCGTTTGTTTAATTAAAGAAAAGATCAAAATTTTCGTTTCTATAGTCAGGATTACCATCAGACGGCATGGGTTGTGCACCCAAAAAGACGTTAATTTCAGCCCCTGAGCCCTCTGATGGTGATCGGTTGACGGTCAAATACTCTCCCTTTAATATATCCTCCACCAGATCAGCCTGACCGGTATCAGTGTCTCCGAATTCAATCAGGGCATTTTCAATAGTTCTGGCCGAATCAGTCGCTTCCACGTTTTTATAACCTGCCTCTTTAAATAGACCACTTATTCTTTTAGCTTCACCCTTTTCCGCCCCGGCATTAAAAACTATGATTTTAATTGACGGGTCAGCGGCCGGTAAGACCATTGCCGGCTCATTAAACGGCGTCGGAGTAATTGTCGGTACCATCACAACTTCATTTTTATTTTTCAAAAATGTTGACTGCAAAAACGTAGCCAAATTTTTAGGACTAAATATTGTCAGGATAACCAATATCACCAAAACGACCGGAATAGGGATTTTTACCCGGGAGAAAACCAGGCGTTTAAAATTAAAGTTAAATCTTTTTGTTTTACTTTCGTCAATCTCCTTTATCTCGTCTGTCTCAGCTATATCCAGGTTTTCTTCTGCTTCCGGATACATTAAAATAATCGAAACAAATCCGACTAAAATGGCACCTCCCAGCGAAATGGCCACCCCCACCGTCGCTCCCAAAGGTGGGTTCTGGGAATGGCTAAAAGGTCTTTTCCGATAATTTAGTTGAATTTGATAATCCCCCTCGGTAAAACCGGGGGGATTTTTTGTCCAGAGCTTTGTATAATACGTCTATTGTGCCCGTCGTCAAATGGATAGGATTCTCCCCTCCGAAGGGAGCGATGCGGGTTCAACTCCCGCCGGGCACACCATGAACCAGAAGTTTTTCAATTACCTCAAATCCCAAAATCTAAATTTCGACATCACCACCTTTTCCCGGTCCACCCGCACTTCAGTTGATGCCGCCACTGCTCTTGGGTGTCAGCTCGGACAAATTGCCAAATCTTTTATTTTTAAAATAGCCGATAACCACGTCCTGTTAATTGTTGCCAGTGGCGCCAACCGGGTTGATGAAAACAAGATTGGGGCTTTAATTGGTCAAAAAATTTCCAAAGCTGATGCCGATTTTGTCCAAAAACACACTGGTTATGCTATTGGTGGTGTTCCTTCATTCGGTTTTTCTACCCCCATTATCACTTATATTGACGAAGATCTTTTAAATTTTTCTCAAATTTGGTCTGCCGCCGGTGACTCTCATTCCGTCTTTTCTCTTTCCCCCCAAAATCTCGTTCGTCTTACTCGAGGTATAATAACTTGTGTCAAATAATAACCAAAATATGGATAATTTAAACTACGACGAGCGTTCCACCGGTGGAATTGTTTATCGTCTCCAAAAAGGTCAACCCATTTGGTTACTGATCAAAGTTCTCTTCAAAAAATCAACATCCAAAAATACCACCCACCGAATCATCTATAAATTTCCCAAAGGCCATCTTCAGAGTGGGGAAGTTCTCAAGCAGGCCGCTCTCCGCGAGGTCGAAGAAGAAGGCTGGGTCAAAAGCCGGATTGTGGATAAAATTGGCTCAAGAGACTATGTCTTTTGGGATAAAACTCTAAAGAAAGATATCACCAAAAAAGTTACTTTTTATTTAATGGAGTATCTCGAAGATAGTTTGACTAAATATTCCGACCGTGAAGTAATTCTTGGCCGTGAATGGTTCTCCCTCGAAGAAGCCCTCAAAAAACTTTGTTATAGTTCTGAAAAGTCCCTTCTTAAAAAAGCCGCCTCCAAACTCAATTCTTTATTAAAAACCAATAAATCGGTAAAATAACAAGCTCATTCTAAATCTGGAGGGGTCGGATAGTGGTTCATTCCACAGACTTGGAAAGTCTGCGCTGTCAAAAGCTCGCGGGTTCGAATCCCGCCCCCTCCGCCAATTTTTTTGTAAAATACTCTTCTGAAAAAACTGTCAGATTCCCAAAAAGCCAATCTAAAATTAGCCGCCGAGCTTCTCTGCGAAGATTCCACCACCCTCGTCAAAGTTGAAAAAGTTTTATCTCTAATTAAGGGTGTCAGTCCTACTACTGATAAATATCTTAAGACCAGTATTGATCTTATTGCCAAAATCAACAAGATCAGCGAAGGTGCTGTTGTTGAACTATCAGCTCAAAATTTACCCGAACAAACTAAAACCCAAAAGCACCGCCAAAATCCTAGCCACTCTCAAAGGTCCTTTTGGCTTAGTTACTATTGCCGCTGCCGTTATTGTTGTCGGTGCCAAATTAATTGACACCAAAACTACTTCAATTACCATTTCTAACTTTGGTTGTCGACCCATTCCGCCCCTGACCGAAAAGGCGGTCTCTCTCCCTGGTCTAAAATTGCCCGACTCGACTATTGCCAGTGGTGGTAGTGACACTCTTTCCATCCCGACTCTTCCTCTATCCGTTTCCTTGTCGCCGGGTTCCGTCACTCTTAGTTCAATCGGCCTCAATCGCCAGTTTTCAATTCCCCTGGAATACAAAGATGTTGTTTTTGACGGCCAGTCCCTTATGAATCATCAAACCGATTTAAATCTAGGTAAGTCCAAAACCCACCGCCTCGAACTCCGCTGCCAATAGGAAATCTTCCGAGAGGAAATGAAACATCTATTTCTTGTAATTATGAGCATTAATATGAGAAACTTCCAACAAAGATGTCAACGGCTAAGAAATATTTTCCTTCCCCTATTTTTTTCTTGATTATTATTCTTGCTTTTATTTTTCGGTTGAGTCTCACTAATTTGGCCATGCATGATGATATTGTGGTTCAAGCTGGTTGGGGAAAGTGGATTTACCAAAACCAAAAAATGTTTGGTTTTTATGAAAACAATATTTGGATCTATGGCTGGCCCAACCAACCACCATTAATCAGTTTTCTGTATGGTTTCAGTTTCACCATCCATGAATGGCTCAATACTTTTCTTGTTGGCATCGGTAATTTTATTGCTCTAAATCACTTAGGGGCTTCGCATCTATCCTGGTTTTATAAATTCGTAATCTGGTTTTTTGCCGAAAAATTTTCTGACACTCCTTTTGCCATTGGCCAATTAATTTCACTAAAACTAATTCCGATTATTGGAGACTTATTATTGGCTGGATTGGTTTATTTAACAACTAAAAGACTATCCGATACTAAAAAAGCTCAAGTAATAACCATAATTTACCTATTTTCTCCCTTTAGTTGGTATGAAAGTGCTATTTGGGGTCAACACGATCAAATCGGATTTATTTTTTTATTTCTGGCTTTTTTGACGTTGATGAGTCAAAAATGGCGTATTTGGGCACCAATGTTGTTTATTGTCAGCATTGGTCTCAAGGTAACCGGACTCATTTTTACCCCTTTATTTTTATGGCTAATGGTCAGGAGTAAAAGGGAATTTGTATCGGCATGTCTAGGAGCTATGCTTTCTATCTTTATTTATTTTATTCTGGTCAGATTAATAAGTCCCAACAACTTTGTTCAGTTTAATTTAAATCTTCAGAAACAGATGTTTGCTAAGGGAGACTGGGCCACTTGGGTAAACACTTTTAATTTTTGGCGCTTGATCACTATATTTCAGACTGATTCACGAACAATATTTTGGGGACTAAGTTATCAAATCTGGGGTTACGTAGTTTACGGCTGTTTTTACATATATGCTTTATTTATCAGCCGAAATCGTGATTTGTGGAGTGTAATAAGGGCGTTATTTATTGTAGCTTTTTCAGGGTGGTTATTTATGACTACTATGCATGAACGATATTTATTTGCGGCAGTAATGTTTGGCTTAATTCTTTCAGTGAAATATTCAAGGTTATTTAAATATTGGTCAATATTAAGTTTAATCTTTTGGGTAAATCTATATGCTGCTTGGTGGAAACCGGAAATTTTCTGGTGGCTTAAAAATATTCTTCTTTGGCAAAAAAACGATTTGATTCCTAAACTATTATCTCTGGTGTTAATTGGGCTTTTTATTCGAATGACAAAGTTAATCAGGTTTCGAAAAAACTCTGGAAAAATAGTCCAACAAAACCCACCGCCTCGAACTCCACTGCCGATAACTGGTTCTTAAAAACTTTCCTCAAGCATTTTTTCAACAGTACCCCTTCGATATATTTGGTGGATATTTTGGTTCTCCCGATTGATTACTTCTCGATACTCTTTTTCAGAATAAGGAGTCAAATTTAGTTCTTTGGCTATTTTTTCCACCTCTAAACTTTCCTTACTCTCAATCTCAAAAGTAAAATAATCATCGGTGTATTTTGATAATTTAATTTCTACCCCCCGGAAACTATATTCCCAACTTTCCCAGTAGTAAATCATTCCGTTTTGGAAACCAGGCACCCCCAGTAAGTCCAACGCCCTCAAAAATTGTCCGTTTTCTAATTTAACCTCGACCTCTCTTCTTTCCAAATCATGAAAATTTCCGGTTTTAATGGATATTTTTTCTTTGTCATCACTTTTTTTAACTCTCATGTCAATTCCGCTGGAATTTTTCCAGGTTTTACTTTTCTCATCAAAACCCGGCGACAGGTCAACCGATAGGCGATGATAATGGTCAACCTGCTCCCCGTTAACTGATAGTAATTTCACCAATCGTTCAAAATCAGCCATCGCTATTTTGCCTCTGATTTCAATTTCGGTCATTGTTATTTATCCATTCTTCCCACGTATTCTCCTTCTTT
>Ga0100398_1004843_pt1 | contig 10896 bp, 10 predicted proteins | sample CryGeymeta201522_FD_81568 | JGI IMG/M metagenome (GOLD analysis project Ga0100398, IMG submission 81568) | Groundwater microbial communities from Crystal Geyser aquifers in Utah, USA - Crystal Geyser metaG 2015-22 | ecosystem: Environmental > Aquatic > Deep subsurface > Groundwater | place: USA... | reverse complement strand
AGGTAATAGGACAAGATAAAATTTTGGCTTTGCTCAAGCGTAGCCTCAAAGAGAGAAACATAGCCCAAGCCTATCTTTTTGTGGGACCACACCATATAGGCAAGAGGACTTTAGCCCTTAATTTAGCCCAGGCACTAAACTGTGATGATCTTGAACCTCCTTGCGGACAATGCCGTTCCTGCCTCAGAATCGCCGCAGGCAAGCATGCCGATGTCATCTTCTCAGGCTTAGATTCCAAAACGGAAATCGGCATTGATGATATGCGAGAGCTCCAACGCGCTGCTAACCTGCCGCCCTATGAAGGTAAATCCAAGGTGCTTATCATTGATGATGCCGAGTATATGTCCAGTGAAGCAGCTAATTCCTTACTCAAAACATTAGAAGAACCACCACCAAGGATAACCTGGCTTTTGCTGGCTAGCGAAGAGAGACGCCTCTTACCTACTATTATCTCCCGATGTCAAAGGCTGGAATTGAAACCCATACCACTGGAGCAGACGCGGCAAATACTTACTCAGCGCTACAAAGCTGATCCTGATAAAGCCGAACTTCTGGCTCGGATTAGCCATGGCTGCTTTGGCTGGGCACTATCTGCCCTGGCAAACGAAGAAATATTGAAACAGCGCTCTCTAAGGATAGATAAACTATCTTCTTTGCTAACTGCCAATCTGCAGCAGCGTTTTGTTTATGCCCAGGAGCTAGCTACCAAATTTAGCCAAGAACGAAGATCAATAGCAGAGATATTAGAGACCTGGCTCGATTGGTGGCACGATTTGATGCTCGTCAAGGGCAATTGCAGAGATGGCATCACTAATATAGACTACGAAATGACTCTGCGAGAGCAAGCTGCTATGCTGACACTGAGTGAGATCAAGGATTTCCTCAGTAATTTGCGCCTCGTAAATGAAGAAATCTTTAAAAATGTCAATCCTCGCCTAGCTTTTGAATGGTTAATGCTAAATTTACCGAAGAAAGAGGTTGTCAATGGCTAAGATGACCGAAGAAGATTCAAAAAAAGACAAACGAGAGGAAGAGGCTCTGGCTAAATGCAAAGAGATGATAACCAAGCTTGGTCTGAAAATGAAGCCTCTGGCAGCCTGTTACGATTCGGAGGCTAATCACTTTACTGTATTTTTTCACGCTGAAGAAAGGGTTGACTTTCGAGAGTTGGTGTGGAAATTGCGCCATAGCCTGAAAGCCCGGGTTGAGTTAAGACAAATAGGACCGAGAGACGAAGCTAAACTGCTAGGTGGCCTAGGTAAGTGCGGTTATCCGCTATGCTGTCAGAACTTCCTCGGCGATTTTGCTTCCGTATCCATTAAAATGGCTAAAGAACAGGGGTTAGCCTTAAACCCTATGAAGATATCAGGTGTTTGCGGAAGACTTCTTTGTTGTCTATCATACGAAAGCAAAGATTACGCCGAAACAAAAAAGATACCCAAACCAGACCAGGAAATATCCGCTCCAGTAAACAAAGCTAGCGGAGACAATACAGCTAGCGGCAATAGTACAGAACTTGTTCCTAACGAACGAGGTTAGTTAACTTGGAGAAGCAAGTATTTCCGCCACTCACCATGATTACTCAGAAGATTATAAGGAACACAGAAGCCATCATTACGGGGGACATGTGGTTGGCGAAGCAATTTCATTCCTGCCTCACCTGGCGTACGCCCACCTTTGCGCCGATTGCACGGGATACAAGCACTGACAATATTCTCCCATGTATGCTCCCCACCTCGTCCTCGCGGGATAACATGGTCTAATGTAAGCTCTTTTGTCTGTCGCCCACAATACTGACAAGTATGATGATCACGGTTAAAGACTTCAATCTTGGTTAATTTTCTTTGATGATGAGGACGCCTGACTACATAACCAAGACGAATTACAGAAGGAATCTGAAAAACTTGACTCACAGAACGAATCTCCCCTCTGCTATTTTCCAAAATCTCAGCTTTGCCACGTAAAATCAGTACGATAGCCCGACGCGTGCGACATAAATTGACAGGCTCATAGCCTTCATTAAGAACTAAAACTGGTGCGTTTACCATAACTTAAATCCAGCAATTAATATTGTCTATTTTAGCAACGAGATTCCTTAATTGCAATAGTAATATCCAGACAACTATTTGGCGCGCCGTACAGGCCTAATATCGCCACGATAATCTGGGACGATGATATTAAACACCAGACTTAGCTTAGGGTCTACCATCCGTGAACTGAATCGCACTTCAGTCTCCTCTAAAGAGGCGCAGGTAGTAATAACGGTAGGTAACATGCCATTATAGCGATAATTGATTAACTGGTATAGCTTTTCTTGAGCCCAAGGAGTAGCTGAGTGCTGTCCAAAATCATCGAGTATCAGGAGAGGGGCAGTCTTAATTCTCTCAAAAAACTCATCGTAAGATATCTTGCTTTCAGGACTAAAAGTTGAGCGCAGGTGGTCAAGAAGGTCAGGAACAACAACAAAAAGTGCTGGCTTACCTTGTGCTAACCGATAGTTAGCAATCGCCGCTGCCAGATGAGTCTTGCCACAACCATTGACACCCTGAAATATCAACCAGCCTTCCGGATTAGAGGCAAATTCCTTGGCAAGCTGAAAAGCTTGCCTCAGATTTTGACGCTGCTCCGGAGAGAGATTCAAACGCTTGCAATCAAAATTATCGAAGGTCATCATTCGTAACAGCTCTAATTGCAAGGGAGACTGCTCCGCCTCACTTCCCACTAGGGGGGAGATTGTGCATATTTGGCAGAATCCTTTATCATCAAGATGCCTGCGTAAGCGTTCATTGAGTTTTTCTAGTGAGACATCAATAGTAATTACAGTAGGTAAGCCGGTGTTGAAACGATGATCAAAAAGTTGCTCCAGTTTTTCCTGTGCCCAGGGGGTAGCACTTCCCATGCCAAGGTCATCAAGAACCAGCAATGGGATATTCTTTACCCGTTCAAAAAGCTCATCATAGCTCAAATCTGATGACGGACTAAAAGCAGAGCGAAGATGGTCTAGAAGGTCAGAGACTCCAATATAGAACACAGGTTGCCCCATAGCTAGACGATGATTGGCAATAGCACAAGCCAGATGGGTTTTGCCACTACCGGTAGGACCCAGGAAAACTAGCCAACCCTTAGGTTTATTGACAAATGCCAGAGCAGTTTGGTAAACCTGAGTAAAATTTTCTTGAGAAGCAATGAGATTGCCACGCTCTGCTCGCAATGACTCAGGACCTTTCGACGACAAAGTATCAAAAGTAAACCGGGATAGAGTACCAAGATTACTATATCTCTCCAGATAGGTTAGCTTCTCTTTTTGCAGGTAAGCCATCTTACACTGGCAAGGTACTACTCGGCTGAAGTCGGGTTTCCCTGAATCCAGAAGAGGATGAATAAAACCAGCCCCGCTACAAACAGAACAGCCCTGAATCAAGTTCAGGGCACCATCACCTTGAGATCCTTCGTTTCGCTCAGGATGACACTTCGTGTCATCTTTGGACGAGGTGTCCGTATTTGCCCTTGATATATTTGTCGGGACCACCTTCTTTAAAACTTGCTCTATACTTTCCACCTTCTTTACCTTCGCTAGCCCAGTGCTCCAGGATACGAGAGATGTATCTCCAGCTGCGCTTATTCAACATAACTGCTTCCTTAAAAGCCCGCTTAATCCATTCCTCAGGATAGAGCCTCTCAGCTTCTTTAAGTTCTTCAATAATCATAGGCGTTAGCATGCCTATATTTTGCTCATAGAGAGAAAAGATATTATCCCGTGATGTGAGAGAGGAGAGTAGTTCGTAAGCCTCTCCTGTCTCATCCTCAATCCTCCGCAAAATGCCATGACCCACCGCCAGATTCAAAACTCGGCGCAATGTTTCCTCGCCCATTTCAATCATTGAAGTAATGCATGATAACAGTTCTTTGTAGGTAACAAAGGAAGAATGTGTTCTCCTTTGATCCAGTAAGTAAAATAGACATAGCATTGCTTTAAGCTCGTCTAAATCGCGAGTTTTGGGCATCACTTGAGTCAAAAAAACATCTATCATACCTTTGCTTCTTGCCCTAAATTATCAAACTTAGCAATCTTACTTATAAAGCGCAGCTTAACTTGCCCTAGCGGACCATTGCGGTGTTTGGCAACAATAATGTCAGCCATGCCTCGAGGATAGGGTTCCTTCTCGATGTCATGCACCTTGCTCCATTCCTCCACAGTGTAATAGATTTCATCACGGTAAATGAAGATAACAACATCAGCATCCTGCTCAATGCTGCCGCTCTCCCGCAGATCAGCAAGCTGAGGTATATGAGAGGCACGCCACTCCACGGCACGGCTAAGTTGCGATACTGCTAATACAGGCACATCTAGTTCTCGAGCCAGCAACTTTAACGCCCGAGTTATATTGCTGACTTCCTGGACTCGATTCTCATTCCTGCCATCTCCCTGTATTAATTGCAAATAATCTATGAGGATGAGGTCAATGCCTCGCTCAAAGTGAAGACGACGTGCCTTGCTCCTAATATCCATAATGCGAAGTTGAGGCGAGTCATCAATGTAAACAGGTAATTCTGACAGCACCCCGCTAGCTTCCATAATCCTCACTTCATCTTGCTCATTAAGGCTCCTCAAACGAATGCGCCTAGAATCTACTCCGGACTCACAAGCTAGAAGGCGTTCCACCGCTGCCTCTCGAGACATTTCCAAGCTAAAGAGAGCAACGCAAGCCTTTAGACCAAAGGCAGCATTCCGAGCAATATTTAGAGCTAAACTGGTTTTGCCCAAACTGGGGCGAGCTGCGAGAACAATTAAATCAGACCTCTGCAATCCCCCCACGATGTCATCCAGCCCGGTAAAGCCAGTCAAGATGTGCGGTATTTTTCCCTCACCTGGGATAACAGCTTGTCCCGTCTCTTCAAAATATCCACTTAAAACTTCACGAATAGAAATAAAATCACGAGGGCTTTGCCTTTTTCGTACCTGAAACAAGATATCTTCAGCTTTGTTTAGAGTAGCTTCAACATCGGGACCAGCCTCATAGCCAACGGCAGCAATCTGCCCGGCAGCAGCAATCAACCTCCGCATTACCGCCATATTGGATACAATCTGAGCGTAATATTCCACATGGAGAGATGTAGGCACAATGGATATCAGATAGCTTAAATAAGCAGCACCACCAATTCGTTCCAGGTTATTAAGGCGCGCTAATTCATGAGCTACTGTGATCTGGTTTATAGCTTCATTGCGCTGGTAAAGAGAAAAACAAGCCTCATAAATCAAACGATGCGTTTCCTCCCAAAAATCATCGGGCCTAAGAAAGCTGGCGATTTTTAATATGGCATCGGGATCAATAAGCAAGGAGCCAATAACTGCTTCCTCTGCCTCAACATCGTGAGGAGGTAATTTTTCCTGTGCCATATCTCAAAAGCAAATCCTAAATTCTAATTTCTAAACTCTAAACAAATTCCAAATCCAAAATCAAAAATCTCAATGTTTAAGATTTAGTGCTTAGGATTTTCATATCTTATTATTCCACCACTACTGTGATTTGCGGTCTAATATCTTTAGATATTCTGAGAGTTATTTCATATCTTCCGGCTTGCCGCAAAGGCTTATCCATCTCTATACTTTTTTTGTCAATAACACAATTCTTCACTCGGCTTAGTTCCTCTGCTATATCAGCTGCGGTGATGGAGCCAAACAGGCGCTCATCAGCACCAATATGAGCTTGGAAGTGGACTTCAGTTCCCTCAATTTGCTTAGCCAGCTCTTCGAGCTTAACTCGATCAATAGTTTCTTTATGCTTTTCCTTTCCCAAACTTAACTTCACTTGCTTCTCAATAGTAGGTGTGGCTAGTAAAGCTAGACCCTGAGGTAGCAAAAAGTTTTTAGCATATCCCCGGCTTACCTCTTTTATCTCCCCTGCCTTCCCTTTTCCCTGAACATCTTTTATGAAGATTACTTTCATGGCGAGCTTAAAAACCTCCCCGCTGCTACGGCAGCAACAGCACCATCGCCAGCAGCAGCTACCGCTTGCCTGATGGAATTGTGCCGAACATCACCAGCAGCGAAAATCCCGGGTACTTCTGTCTCCATCAATTCATTAGTGATTACGCAACCTTGTTCATCCAAAGGCAAAATACCTTGCACATAGCTAGTATTGGGCTCCATACCAACAGCAATAAAAACTCCTGCCACCGGGAGTAGTGATATTGTAGCATCTTTAGTCTTTCTCAACATGATCTGTTTCACTACCTTATTCCCTTCTATTTCAGTAACTAGACTGTCCAAGATGAATTTTATTTTCTTCTCAGCCATAGCTTTTTCCTGGAGTATTTTACTAGCCCGGAGCTGGCTCCGACGATGGATGATCGCCACCAGAGAAGCAAACTTACTTAAGTAAAGAGCCTCGCTTAAGGCAGTGTCTCCACCCCCTACCACAGCCACTTCCTTATCCCGGAATAAAGGACCATCACATGTAGCGCAGTAAGAAACACCCTTGCCCGTAAACTCATCTTCACCGGGGACACCCAATTTACGGAATTGCGCGCCAGAGGCAATTATCACACATTCAGCAACAAAATCACCCTCAGTGGTATCAATTACATTATGTTTCAGCCCTGAACTAGATTCAGGGTTAACACTAACAACCTCAGCGAGCAAAGTTTCCATCCCATACTTGCTGGCTTGTTGGTGGATAAGTTGCCCTAACTCTATGCCTGAAATTCCCTGAGGAAAACCAGGGTAATTTTCTACTTGTTCAGCTCTGGTTACCTGTCCACCGATGACTTCTTTTTCTACGAGCAAAGTGCGAAGTCTAGAACGGGCACAGTAAAGTCCCGCGGTAAGCCCAGCAGGTCCACCGCCAACAATGATTACCTGATAAGTTCTCTCAAACATATTAGAGTTTACTTCATGGCTACGGCATTTTCCCAGCGGTCACAACGTCCCCCCCACCGAGCAAGGATTCTGCCATCAAGGAAAAGCTGGGCAATCTCACATTGGTTTGGACAGGCTTTACAAATAAAAGAAGAGACATGGAAATCGGTCTCACTAATGCCAAATCCCTTAAATGTACTTTTACTGGACGCGGTTGCCATTTCTTCATGCACCAGTAAAGCGGCACCTATGGCACCCATTAGTTCATGATGAGGAGGAACAACAACCTCAGTATCTAAAACCTCGTTAAGTGCTTTAATTATCCCTTTATTGAAGGCTACGCCACCTTGAAATACCACCTTAGGCAAAATTTTCTTGCCCAAAGCCACATTGTTGAAATAGTTGCGCACCAAAGCCTGGCACAGACCATAAAGAATGTCCTCGGTCTTATGCCCCATCTGTTGTTTGTGGATCATATCCGATTCAGCAAACACAGTGCACCGTCCGGCGATACGCACCGGCATTTTACTTTTCAGTGCCTGCTCACCAAATTCCTCGATCTTAATGTTCAATCGCGAAGCTTGATGGTCAAGGAAGCTGCCAGTCCCAGCAGCACATACTGTATTCATACCAAAGTCAATAACTACACCATCCCGAATAATGATAATCTTACTATCCTGACCACCGATTTCAATGACAGTCTGCACCTCAGGTATGTAGTGCATGGCAGCGATGGCATGACTAGTAACCTCATTTTTCACCAAGTCAGCGCCAAGAACAACACCAGCGAGGTAACGGGCACTTCCCGTGGTAGCTACCCCACAAATTTCCGTTCCCGGTGGCATTTGCTCTTTTATTGCTTTTAATCCCTCCTGAACTTGGACAATTGGCTTGCCCTGAGTGTGCAGGTAAGTTGAGGCAGCAAGTTGCCCGTCTTCACACAGTAACGCCAACTTGGTAGTAACTGAACCAACATCAACACCAAGGTAAGTCTTCATTTCTCAAAGTTCCTCCTTTTTAGAAGAAAACTTAAGTGTTTACTCACCTTCATGTCACCCTGACCCTGAATCAAGTTCAGGGGAAGGGTCTCGGTGAGATTCTTCGTCGCTTCGCTCCTCAGAATGACATACGGGTAAACGGTTAGAAAAAACTTTAATGTTACCTTTATCTCGCCTTCTTTTCCTTCTGAACTGTAATAAATCAACAAAAGCTTCTAGACGGGTCATCATGCCGGGCTTAGCCATTTGTTCATCACATAGCACAGTAAGCACAGGCAAATCTTCCTTGGTTGAGCGCATTATATTTTGGGCTACCGTCTCAGGCATACAGGTAAATGGTGCTAGATGGATCAAGCCATCACAGCCATTGCGAGCACAGATCACCTTCTCCCCCACTGATTCCCAACCATCACCGCCAACATCTCGCTTGAGATAAGGCAAAGCTGCCTTGTGAACCTCTTTCCACTCATCTATGCCCAGCCGATTAAGGAATAAACTGTATTTCACCCAGCGAGAAAGGGTCAGGGTGCGCTCTACCTCCACCCCCAGCTTTCCTAGTTCCATCTCTATGTCCATATTAGCAAATGGCTCTATAACAACATAAATTTCTCCCGCTAAAGCTATCTTCAAGGGGTCAGCCTGAGGACCCCGAGGCACTCGTTTCAACCTATCAATATATTCCCGATTTAACCTTTTTACTTCCTTATTATCCCTTGCCTCATCAATAGCCTGGATAGCCTCTCGATAAATACTATTAGCGAGCCCCTTTTCTATCTCTACCGCCCGCACTTTCTGAACTTCCTTTTCTATCCTATCCAAAGCAAAGAGCTTACCCATGCCAAAACGGAAGGCCAGGATAATTTGAGGCCAGGGAGCTCCATGGCACAATGTTTTTATCATGTTAAGTATGCTGGCAAGCTTATGGCGAGATAGGTCAATGGTGAGAAAATGAGCATCATAGCCCAGGTCTCGAAGTATCTGCTCCTGATTTTTAGCATAATACCCCAAGCGGCAAATTCCCGTACCTCTGGCTTGAAGCACAGTATCCGCCCCCAACTCACAAGCCTCAATTAGATTGCCCAAGGTGAGCTTGTAGGGCAAGCAAGCTTCTACAGGTGAATATTTAACCCCTAGGTCGAGGGTTCGTTGACTGGTTGGCGGCGGGATTATCAAATCTTCGCCACCCGCCCCCAGCTTATTAGCCATAGCCTTCACCGGGATATAAACATTGCCAAAATGGGGTATGCCTATACGCATGCCTTTTTTCTCCTAACCATATCTATAAACGCCTCCAGCCGAGTAATCAATCCTCCTGCACTGGTATGCTCGTCCAGACTAAGTTGCAAAAAAGGAGTGCCAATGTTTCCTGCTGAATGCCGTACCATATCTAACATCATAGAATCAGGTCCGCAAGCAAAAACAGCTACGCTAATTATACCGTCAACTCCAGACTCCAGGTAATACTCCCCAGCACCAACGATTTCAGCTTCAAAAGACCAGTGGGCCTTGCCTACCAGTCTTGCCATGCACATGTCAAGTGTCTCAGGAGGCACCTGCTCCGGAGTAAATATTCCTGCCCCCATAGACTCAAGTCGCGAAATCAGCCGATGGCTAACAAAGTCATCGTAGACAACATAGGGATGTCCAATAACGGCTACCTTCAACCTTTTATATGGGTTAGAATCAGAACTTTGGGAGTGATCATGATGTTGCTTCCCTTCAATAGCTTCAACCCAGGTAAGCCCTTCATCACATGTTCTCTGGCGATAAGCCAGACTAGCTTCCCTGGACCTTTCAATAGCCTTCTTAACCTTACCTTTATCGGAAGTAAAATAACGTCCCACATTATTGTATATGACTTGAAATAAATGACGCTGCCCTTTATTCAAGTCTATTTCAGGATCAAGGATGGGAGGACATTCCGGAACCAAAGCTTTACTCATATCAGGCAAGCCAAGGAATTTGGAGCAATTATAAGCTTTATCACCCATGCTACGGACAGCGGGGATAAACATGTAATCACATTTATCGGCCAAAGAAATAACATGACCAAAAAATATCTTTACCGGCAAGCAGGTCTCAGCCACTGCCCTTTCGTTGCCGCAGGCAAAAATAGCCTGATTAGTTGGCTGTGATACAACTATTTCTGCTCCTAGCTCCTCAAAAAAGGTTTTCCACGCCGGATAATACTGATAGTAAAGCAAAGCTCTGGGAATACCTACTTTAACCATGACTATAGAACTCCTGCTTAATCCTGTCTAGCGTTTCCCGGAAGCCAAGTATATCTACCACAGTCATTGCCATTGCTTTAGCCGCATCCAGTAACCCTCTATGTCCCTCTTCCGAGGCTGCTGCCAAGGCAAACTCTGGCGTATGCAAAGATATTTCGGGAGAGGCAATAGCCACTGAAGGGTGTATGCTGGGCACTACTTGACTGACATTTCCCATGTCCGTACTACCCAAGCCAAAGCGAGGATCAAAAGTTTCCGCATGACGGCCTAGCGATTCCAGATTCTGGCAGAATAATTTCGCTAGAGTTAAATTGTTTTTCATTGGAGCATAGACCTTATTCCCCCAATTATATTCCAGCCTTGCTCCAGTCGCCAGAGACGCCCCGAGGAAACAGTTTAAAACCTTCCCCTTCAATTCCTCAAGATAAGTAATATCTTGGGCACGTATGAGAAACTTAGCAGCACTATGCTCGGGCACCACGTTAGGTGCTTCACCACCATTAGTAATTATACCGTGGATACGTGCCGCCTCTTTTATATGCTGACGCAATGAATTTACCGAGTTAAAGGATAAAATCAAAGCTTCCAGGGCATTTATACCTTGATGGGGATTGGCAGCAGCATGAGCTGCCTTGCCCCAGAACTCTACATCTAAAGAAATACAGGCAAGCATCTCTTTGGTTATTATGTTTCGCGTATCAGGATGCACTATCATAGCCACATTTATTTCTTGAAACACCCCTTCTTCCACCATGTCTATTTTGCCACCAAAGACCTCTTCAGCCGGTGTACCTAAAACTATGATGCT
>Ga0100398_1004835_pt1 | contig 10904 bp, 12 predicted proteins | sample CryGeymeta201522_FD_81568 | JGI IMG/M metagenome (GOLD analysis project Ga0100398, IMG submission 81568) | Groundwater microbial communities from Crystal Geyser aquifers in Utah, USA - Crystal Geyser metaG 2015-22 | ecosystem: Environmental > Aquatic > Deep subsurface > Groundwater | place: USA... | reverse complement strand
TCCCTGGGCGCCATGGCTCAGGAACGGCTGGCGTTGGTGGTGGGCAACAGCTCCTATGACAGCGTGACGGCATTGGACAATCCGGCGGCTGATTCGCAGCTTATCGCGCAATCTCTTGAATCGGCAGGGTTTCGCGTGACCCTGATCAACGACGCCAGCCAGCTTGTGATGAACCGCGCTATCGCCCAGTTCGGCCGTGATCTGCGCGCGGCGGGCGAAGAAACCACGGGCCTGTTCTATTACGCCGGCCATGGGGTGCAATCGTTTGGCAACAACTATCTGCTGCCCATCGACGTGATGCTGACCGATGCCGCAGATCTGCCGCTGGTGGGGATTGAGGCACAGGCGGTGCTGCGGCAGATGGCCTCGGCGCGCAACCGCACCAATATCGTGATTCTGGATGCCTGCCGCGACAATCCGTTTGAAACCATTGCGTCGCTTGACGACAACGGCCTGGCCGAAATGAAGGCGCCCACCGGCACCTTTCTGGCCTATGCCACCGCACCCGGCGCCGTGGCCCTTGACGGGCTGTCCGGCAACAGCCCCTTCACCGCCGCCCTCGCCCAACGCATGTCCCAGCCGGGCCTGCCGCTGGAACAGGTGTTCAAATCCGTCCGCAATGACGTTCTGCGCACAACCAATGGGCGTCAGGTGCCATGGGACACCTCGTCGCTGACCCAGGATTTTCAGTTCATTGAGGTTACGCCGGAAGACCCGGCTGCGCAGGCGGCTCAAAGACTGTGGGAGTCGATCAAGGATAGCGGCGATCCGGTGCAGGTTCTGCTTTTCCTGCGCTCGTACCCGGACAGCGGACAGGCAGATGAGGCACGTGCCCTGCTCAGCCGTCTGGTTGCCGAGGAAACAGCGGCCGGTTCCGGTGAACAGGTGGCCGCACTGCCCGAAAATTCGCACGCTGCGCCGCAGCCAGCCGCTGAACTTCCCTCGGCCGACCTTCCTGATCTGTCCGAGCGTGACCTGATCGAGCGGGCGCGCAGCAGTGGCACGCGCGCCGATTATCAGGCCTATCTTGATGCCTATCCAGGTGGCACCTATGCCGAGCTTGCCGCGTTTGAGATTACCATCCTCGATCAAAAAACCGCAGCCGCCGTTCCTGATGTGGCCCCGGCCCCGGTCGCCGCACCCGCGGTGCAAGCCGTCACTTTCAGCGTTCCTCTTACGTCAGGCGGCGAAGGGGTGGTGGGCAAGACGCTGGAACAGCTGATCGTCGGATCGCCGCTGTTCCCCCCCATCGAAGGGTTGCCCGAAGCAGTTTGGAAGGGAAAAACCTGTTCAACCTGCCATGACTGGAAGCGCGACAACCTGTGTACCCAGGCACAGACTTATCTGGCCGAGGACGCCGCGCGTGCCCTGTCCAAACAGCATCCCTATGGCGGCGGGTTGAAGGCCAATCTGAAACGCTGGGCCGTGAACGACTGTCAATGAACCGGCTCAGGGCCGCGTTGTGACAAAGAAATAATACCACTCGCCCTGGAAATCGGGCGTTTTGGCCTGCGCGCGGGCCACAGCGCCCTTGAGGAACTCTAGATAAGCGGCTGCCGGTTCGATGATCGGGCGCATTTCTGCGTACAGAGGCACAGAACTGGCGAAGGCCACCATGATTTCCTGCCCGAACGGCGGCGTGATCAGGAATTGCACATTCGGCAAACCGCCACCCCGCTCGCCGGTGTGAAACACCTCTTTCGGGGCGACCGCGCGCAAGGGCACCTGAGCGTTGGGTTGCAGGTGAAAGACCTGCCCATCGGCCTGGAAATAATCGACATAGATAAATGCCGGATAATCGGGCGCCAGCATTCGAAATTCCAGAACCTCACCCTCGGCAAACCCCCACTGGGCGGCAAATGGCCGTTCACCGATCACCCGCGGGTCGCCCACCTGTTCGTCGGATTGCGGCAGGCCCACCGCCTCGACCGCCGCAAGCGCTCCGCACTGCGGACGCGGCAGGATCAGCGTGGCATCAGCCACCGGAATCGCGCCACCCACCTGCGCGCGCAGCGCCGCAAGGATCGGGCTGCGCAGGCCCGGATCTGGCAGATGGCCACGCAGCTCGAGCGCGCCGGTGGCCGGGTCGAACACCGTTTGCAACCGCGCACAAGGCACCTCGGCCAGCAGACCGCCGATGGCATCGCGTACCCGTGGCCCATCGCCCGCCAGATCATCCGCTTTGGCAAAGGCCTGGATCGCGGCCAGCGATACCGGGTCCAGCGCCGCCGCTCCCTCCCCCGACCAGGCCAGCGCGGCCAACTGCCGTTCGGCCCTTGGGGGCTGCGCGGGGGCAAGCGGCGCCGGTGCATCGGACGGCGCAACAGATGAACCGCCAGCCGGGGCCTGGCGCAGGGCAACGGCCGTAGGCCTTGCCGAGGCGACCGGGTCCGGGGCGATCTCCGCCGCTGGCGTGGCAGGCGATACCGCCACCTGCGCTGCAAGGCTGGGCGCAATCGGAACGCCACCGATGATCGGCGGGGCCGACAGCGCGGTGTCGGACATGACGAGCTGCGGTGCGGGATCGGCTGCAACCCGCAGCGCAGGCATCGCAACACCGTTCAACGCCACCGTCACGGGGGCAACGGCCGACAGCGCAGTTGCCGTCAATTCGACGGCTGGCCCGGCAACCGGACCAAGCTGCACAGTCGCCCGCACGACTGTTGCGCGCGCTTGCGGCGACTTTGCAATCAGGCGCGGCAAAACCGGCAAAGGAACGCCCGCAAGGGCCGCAGCTTGGGTTGCAGCAGGTGGCGCAGCGATCTCTGCGGGCAAAACCGGTGCCACCGCAACAGCCCTCGGGGCCAATGCGCCCTGCACCGCCCCTGCTGCAACCACCGGGGCCGCAGGCGCAGAGGATGGCATGATTGCGGACAAGACCGCCCCTTGCGCCGTGGCGTCAAGGCCCGCCAACGCAGCCCCCTGCACCACAGCCGACGCGACAGCGGCACCTTGCAGCCTTTGCGGCACGATGGTCTCTGCCGGGGCATCGGCCAGCGGTGCCCGCTGAAACGGCAGGGCGGCAGTCGATGCCACGGGTGCGCCCCGCGGCCGCTGCGGCGCGGCAGTTTCTGTCGGGGCATCGGCCAGCGGTGCCCGCTGAAACGGCAGGGCCGCCGCCGTGGCCCGGGACTGGGGCACGGCACGCCCGGTGGCGCGGGTGCCCCCTGCCACGCTTTCGGGGGCGGGGGTGCCCTGCGCCGGGGCCTCGGGCGCGGTGCTCTGGGGCACAGGATAGCTGGTGATGTCGAACTGCGGTGCGGCGGGCGTCGCCGGACGCGGCGGATCGGGTGCCACCATCGCCGCCAGACCCAGCCCCAGCGCCCCGTTCAGAGCAACCGAGGCCCCGAGCCCCCCGGCCCAGAGCAGCGCACCGCGCATCACCCGCCCCCCGATACGATGTCCGGTGTGAGGACAAGAACCACCTCGCGCGCGCCCAATCCCTCAATCTCGGCGGCCAGCGGCAAAATATGGCGCAACGGCGCAGCGCGGTCGGCGTTCAACCGCACCATGGTGTCGGGCGCCTCGCTCAGCCGCCGGGCCAGCACCGCCAACAGATCGACGCGCGGCTGTTCCACCCCGTCCAGCGCCAGCGCGCCATCCGCAGCCACCGAAACCGTGATCCCGCCGCCGGGCATGTCGACCCCGCGATCGGCCACAGGGGGCAGCACGTCAAACGGTGCAGTCGCATCCATCCGGCCCACCAGCATGAAGAACACCAGCAAAAAGAACACCACGTCGATCAGCGCGACGATGGTTTCAGGCGGCGTGCGGCGGACAGGGCGCGACAACTTCATGGTTGCGCCTCAAGCCGGATGATGCGCAGCCTCTGGGCACCCCCCGCGATCAGTGCATCCATCAGGCTGGCCAGAGCCTGAACATCCGCTTGGCCAGACGGCAGCACCAGCACCTCAAGCGCGGGGTCCGAAACCAGTGCGGCCTTCACCAGCGCGCCGAGCGTTGCAGCGTCCACCACCTGCCCCCGCACATGGGCCGCCCCCTCGGCCCCCAGGCGCACCAGCAGGCGCATCGGTGGCGTTTGCGGCACGACCGGTGCCGCAGCGGAATCATCGGCCCCCGCCAAGGGCACCATGTCAAGGTCGAGATAGGTCGACGTGACCATGAAGAACACCAGCAGGATCATCAGCACGTCGATCATCGCCACCAGTGAAATGGCCGCGCGGGGACCGGTGGGGCGGGACAGGTGCATCGCCTAACGCTCCAACCGGTCCTCGATGGCGAAAAGGCGGCCCACCGCCGCCTCGGCCTGTTGCCCGGCGCGTTCGACCCGCGCGCCCAGCAACCCCGCAGCCATAGCCGCCGGAATCGCCACGATCAGCCCCGCCGCCGTGGTCAGCAACGCCTGCCAGATTCCCGATGCCAACAGCGCCGCATTGGCCGAGCCTTCGGCCATCGACAGTTCCCGAAACGCCTCGATCATGCCCAATACGGTGCCCAGCAGGCCCAGCAGCGGTGAAACCATGGCGATCAGTTCCAACAGACGCAGGCCCGACGACAGGCGGGCGATTTCGGCATTGCCACGCCATTGCAGATCGTCATCCAGCAGCTTGCGCGCCGTGCCGCCGGACAGCCCGGTCATCGCCTGGGTCAACAGCCGGTCGGCGGGGGCGTGCCCGCCCTCAAGAGCGGCGCGCGCACCGCGCCTGTCGCGCCCATCCCACAGATCAAGTGCCCGTTCACGCCGGGCCGTGCCCCCAGTGGCGTGGCGCATCTGCCAGATCTTCACGACAATCAGCGCCAAAGAGAACACGGATATGACAACCAGCAGCCACACGATCGGCCCGCCGTCGCGCATCAGGGCCAACAGGGCGGTCATCGGATCACTTGGTCAGCCGGGCAGAGGCGCGGCTGACCAGATCAAGCCGGTCAAAACAATCGAAAGCCGCCCCCCCCGTGGCGGTACAGGTGGGAATGTCGTGCAGCAGGATCTCAGAGATCCCGTCACAGCCCAACCCGGCAATCTCGAACAGCTTCAGCGTGGTGCGCCCCACCGGCAGCGGTGCCGCGTCGATCGTCAGCAGCCTGTCGATCACGCCCTGCCCGTCCAGAATGGCCAGCGACATCTCGAAACCCTCCAGCGTCACCGGGCTGAGGTTGCGAAACAGGAAAAACGCCCGGCATCCGCCGGCCTCGCCCGGTTCGACCTTGTTCAACTCGACCGTCAATCGCCCGTCCTGGGCCTGAGCCTGAGCCTGAGCCTGAGCCTGGGCCGCGCCAAGACCCAGACCCAGACCCAGACCGGTACAGACCCCGGCGCACAGCGCCATCGCCAGAATTCGCATTGCGTTTCCCCCGCAGTTGCCTCAGCCCCATGGAAAGACGAAGTGCAGCCTTGGTCAAGCCATGTTTTCCTTGGCGCAGCCGTTGGGTTGGGCAAAGATGGGGCAAAACCTGCGGAGGCCCCGATGCCACAACGCCCCAGCCTGACGATATGCCTGGCCCTGAGCCTGAGCCTGAGCCTCTACGCCCAACCGGCCCCTGGACAGGTGCGCAAATCCGACGATTTCTGCCGCCCGGACAGCGGTGTCGACATGGTCGATACCTCGGCCATCGTGACACCCGCGTTTTTGGACAAGATGCGCGAGGTCGGGGTGAAAACCATCGCCCGGTACTATGATTACGAAGCCGAGACAATTCCGGGCAAACGGCTGCGCGCCGAGGAACTGCCGCTGATCGCGTCCTATGGCATGTCCGTGGTGGTGGTGTTCCAGCACAACAACAACCGGCCCGAAACCTTCAACGACTGGGCCAACCGCGGCCCCGCCGACGCGCGCGAGGCGCTGGCGCTGGCGGCGCGGTTCAACCAGCCGCCCAACGGTGCCGTCTATTTCGGAGTGGACGGCGATTTTGTCGGCAACGGCGCGATTTTCCACACCGACGACGTGATCGGTTATTTCACTGAAATCAACCGTGTGTTCGACGCGGCGGGCGTATCGTTTCCGGTCGGGGTCTATGGCTCGGGCGAGACTTGCATCACGCTGATGGCGGAAGGGCTGGCCGGGTTTTGCTGGCTGTCGCATTCCCACGGGTTCAGCGGCACCACCATGGCGTTGTCCGAGGGGCTGTTCGACATCGAACAGTTCCTGCACGGCACCTGCGGCGGGCGCGAGGTGGATTTCAACAAACTGCGCGACGGGGTGACAGCGTTCGGCCAATGGATACCCCAATAGCACGGGTTGCGCGGGGTGGCGCGGCCGGGTTTTTTTGAGTATTTGTGCAAAGAAGAAACAGCGCCGGGTTTGACCATCGGTGCGCTGACCCTTAGGGAGAACCGAGGGTTTTTGAAGGATGACATCGTGCGTCTGTTTGTCGGACTGGGCAATCCCGGCGCGAAATACGCCGCAAACCGCCACAACATCGGGTTCATGGCGGTGGATCGGATCGCGGGCGACCATGGTTTTGCACCCTGGCGGGCGAAGTTTCAGGGCAAGGTAGCCGAAGGGGTGCTGGGCGGCGTCAAGGTGGTGCTGCTGAAGCCCGAAACCTTCATGAACCTGTCGGGCCAATCGGTGAGCGAAGCAATGCGGTTTTACAAGCTGACGCCCGGTGATGTTACGGTGTTTCATGATGAGATCGACCTTGCACCGGGCAAGATGCGGCTGAAAGCAGGCGGCGGCCATGCGGGGCACAATGGGCTGCGCTCGGTCCACGGGCATATCGGGCCGGACTATCAGCGGGTGCGCATGGGTGTCGGGCATCCGGGACACAAGGATGCGGTACCAGGCTATGTGCTGCATGACTTTACCAAGGCGGACGGAACGTGGCTGGACGATCTTCTGCGCGGCATTTCCGACGGCGCTGCGGCCCTGGCGCAGGGCGATGGCGCAGGGTTCAGCAATGCGGTAGGGATGCGTCTGACTCCGCCGCGCCCGTCACGGCCCGAACGGCCCGCGCCGCCCCCATTCCCCGACGCGGCGCCGGAGGTGGAGGTGGACAACCGCAGCGCGTTGCAGAAACTGGCGGACCGGTTCCGTTGACCGGCCACACAAGGAGACCGATATGCAAAAAGACCAATCCGTCAATGTGCTGGGCGGCGACCTTGAACCTTGTTCAATGGCACCGATGACAGGGTTCTTTCGGGATGGCTGTTGCAACACCAACACGATGGATCAAGGCAACCACACCGTCTGCGCCGTGCTGACTGCCGAATTTCTGGCATTTTCGAAATATGTCGGAAACGATCTGTCGACCCCACGCCCGGAGTTCGGGTTTCCGGGATTGCAACCGGGCGACAGGTGGTGCCTGTGCGCCGGGCGGTTTTTGCAGGCCCATGACGAGGGCTGCGCGCCGCGTGTCAATCTGGCCGCGACCCATATCCGCGCCCTGGACATCGTGCCCCTGGTGGTTCTCCAGACGCATCGCATTGACAGCGACCACACCTAAGCCGCCGATTTCGCATGAGCGCCAAGCGGGGCGTCATCCATCAAATCTTCTATGAACAGGCTCAACAATTGGGGGCGGCCCGATACCCCCGCCTTGCGGTAAATGGCATTTGTCTGCGCCTTGACTGTGCCTTCGGATGTTTTCCGGATTGCGGCAATATCGGCGGTGCTGAGCCCTTTGATGGAAAAAAGCGCGACATCCCGTTCGGCAGGGGTCAGGCCCCAGTCCACGAACCGTTCTTCCAGAACCTCCATGAACGCACCGGACGCCAGACGCAGGCTTTGCTCTGCCGCGCGTTGTCGGCGGGTCGAGCGCAACAAAAGCGTGGCGCCGACGACCATCCCGAACAGCAGGCCAATCACCGCGCCGATCTGTGCCAGTTCATAGTAAACCCAAGCGATCGGCGGAGCCGACAGGCCCAGAAGGCTGCCCAACATATCCCACAACAAAAACAGCCCACAGACCAGTTGCACCCCCATGAGGGGGCCAAGTCCGATCCAAATCCTCACAACGCGCTCGCCCTACGGGTGGGCTCAGGACTCGTCATCGCTGTCATCGCTGTTGTCGTCATCGCTGCTGTTGTCATCGCTTTCGTCAGCACTGCTGTTGTCCTCAGCGCTATCACCGTCGTCACCGCTTTTACGTTCAGACCCATCGTTGCCAGATCCGCTGGTGTCATCGTGCAGGCCATCGTCTTGATCAAGATAGTCGCGCAGAATGGCTCCGGTCGAGGGGTTCAAAATGATCTCGCGGCGGCCAGCGGTGCCGGTGGCCACGATCCGCACCCGCCCCAGCAAGGTGCGCCCAATCGTGATTCGGGTATAGCCCTTGCGTTTCAGCTGTTCGATCACCCGATCAGCAACTGTTTGCGCCCCTGCCTGCGTTGCCGTGACCAGCATCGACAAAGCACCGACCATGACATGTCTTCGGTTCATCCTGTAACCCCCAGAGGCCCCTGTCATCTGACAGAGGCCCCACTGCGACAATCGGTCAACGATCAATCGTCATTGCTGTCGTTGCTATCGCTGTCGTTGCTATCGCTGTCATTGCTGTCGTTGTCATTGCTGTCGTCGGTGCCGTTGTCATCGGTGCCGTTGTCATTGCTGTCATCGGTGCCGTTGTCATTGCTGTCATCAGTGCCGTTGTCGTTGCTGTCGTCGGTGCCGTTGTCATTGCTGTCATCAGTGCCGTTGTCGTTGCTGTCGTCGGTGCCGTTGTCATTGCTATCATCAGTGCCGTTGTCGTTGCTGTCATCGGTGCCGTTGTCGTTGCTGTCGTCGTCGCGGCTATTGCCGGAACCATCGACAAAATCCGATGAACCGGTGCCGGTGGTCACCCCTGGCGTCGTTTCATCGTTGGAGCGGACCCGCTCAACATCCTGCTGCAAGATACGCCCTGTTGTATTGTCATAAACCACTGCAACCTTCTGCCGGCCGCGGATTGCTTCCACTTTGGTTTGGTTGACTCCGGATGTGATGTCGATCCGCGAAAATCCCTTTGCGGTATATTCGGTGATGATCTGATCATCAATCGACTGGGCGAATGCCATCGTGCTGCAAAATGCTGCTGCGATCGCCAGTGTGACTGTCTTTTTCATCGTGTCGTCCTTTTGTGTCTGAATGATCTGCGTTGGTGCAGATGGGCTGACACTGTCGGGGAAATCGCATGGGCTCTATTCGCCGGGGGTTTAGATGGCACCGCTTAAACCCCTGAACCACAATCCTAAACTCAGGTTTAGACGGTTTTCTGACGAAGACTACAAAACAACACGCCCTTCGGCGGTTCAACCGAAGGGCGTGTTCTGCAGTCTATACCTTTGGTTTACGGCACGATGCCCTCAGCCCATGTCAAAGCCCAGATGCTTTGCCACGGTGAAGATGTCCTTGTCGCCACGGCCGCACATGTTCATGCAGATGATGTGGTCGGATGGCAGGTCGGGGGCGATTTTCATCACATGGGCCAGGGCGTGCGACGGTTCGAGCGCCGGGATGATTCCCTCCAGCGCGCAGGATAATTTGAACGCCTCCAACGCCTCGACATCGGTGATGGCGACATATTGCGCGCGGCCGATGTCGTGCAGCCAGGCGTGTTCGGGGCCGATGCCCGGATAATCGAGGCCCGCGCTGATCGAGAACCCTTCAAGTATCTGCCCGTCGTCGTCCTGCAACAGATAGGTGCGGTTGCCGTGCAGAACGCCGGGGCGCCCGCCTGTCAGACTGGCGCAATGCTCCATCTTGGCGTTCACACCCTTGCCACCTGCCTCGACGCCGATGATGTTCACCGAACTGTCGTCGAGAAAGGGATAGAACAGACCCATGGCGTTCGACCCCCCGCCGATGGCGGCGATGATCGTGTCGGGCAGGCGGCCCTCTTGGCGCATCAGCTGTTCCTTGGCCTCTTTGCCGATGATGCTTTGGAAATCACGCACCATGGCGGGGTAAGGGTGCGGCCCGGCCACAGTACCGATGCAATAGAACGTGTCGCGCACATTGGTGACCCAATCGCGCAGCGCATCATTCATCGCGTCCTTCAGCGTGCCGCGTCCCGATGTCACCGGAATCACCTCGGCGCCCAGCAGCTTCATGCGGAACACGTTGGGCGATTGCCGTTCCACGTCATGGGCGCCCATGTAAACGATGCATTTCAGCCCGAATTTGGCACAGACCGTGGCCGTGGCGACGCCATGCTGCCCCGCACCGGTTTCGGCGATGATCCGGGTCTTGCCCATGCGCCGCGCCAACAGGATCTGGCCCAACACGTTGTTGATCTTGTGCGCGCCGGTGTGGTTCAGCTCGTCACGCTTCATATAGATCTTGGCGCCACCCAGGTGTTCGGTCAGGCGCTGTGCGAAATACATCGGGCTGGGCCGACCCACATAATGTTCCCACAGATCGTCCATCTCGGCCCAAAAGCTGGCATCGGTCTTGGCCCGCTCGTATTCGGCCTCAAGGCTCAGAATCAGCGGCATCAGAGTTTCCGACACGAACCGGCCCCCGAAATCGCCAAAGCGCCCGTTTTCGTCGGGCCCGGTCATGAAGCTGTTGAAAAGATCGTTTGGCATCTGGGGCCCCCATGCGCATAAGTTGTCCGCTTGCGTGTAATACCTGCGGCCGCGACGGTAAAGCAGGACACCGCGATCACAACGTGCCGCGCCGTCGCAGTCAGCCGGCCGCGTCGAGAAAGGCGGCGATCCGCGTCGCGTCCTTCAGGCCCGGTGCAGATTCAACACCCGACGACACGTCGATTTGCCGCGCGCCGGTCAGGCGCACCGCCTCGGCCACATTTTCGGGCGTCAACCCTCCGGCCAGCATCCAGGGCACCGGCCAACGCCGCCCGGCAATCAACCGCCAGTCAAACGACAGGCCATTGCCCCCGGGCAGCGCCGAACCCCGCGGCGGCTTTGCATCCACCAAAAGTTGGTCCGCCACGCGGGCGTAATCGTCAAGCAGGGCAAGATCATCAGAACCGGCAATGCCCACCGCCTTCATCACCGGCAAACC
>Ga0100398_1004821_pt1 | contig 10919 bp, 8 predicted proteins | sample CryGeymeta201522_FD_81568 | JGI IMG/M metagenome (GOLD analysis project Ga0100398, IMG submission 81568) | Groundwater microbial communities from Crystal Geyser aquifers in Utah, USA - Crystal Geyser metaG 2015-22 | ecosystem: Environmental > Aquatic > Deep subsurface > Groundwater | place: USA... | reverse complement strand
CTTCAAGTATAGATTTTATTGCAGATTTGGAATGATCTCGCGCAGGGCTTTCTATTGATGTATCTAAATACTGAATTGAACATAAATTGGTTGAGTAGGAAAATATAGAAGTTTACCTAGTAACAGTACGTTGAAATTTCCCAAATAGAAGAACGTTAACTGTTATCCAACGCTAACCGTCAGCCTTACTCTAGTACTAGTCTAGTACTGCACAGTATGAGAATCTGATGAAACGAGAAGAAAATTATTTAATTCCTCTAAAAACGATTGAAGTCGTGGAGGGATTGCTGTCGTGACGTCTTTTTCAAGTTTCAATCATGTGGAGTACTAGTACTACTATTAGTAGTAGACTGGACACCCGGGTGTTTCGGAAATTAGGTAGGTATTCTAGGAATACCTTTGTACTAGTACTGCTAGAGTACTGTACGCTAATAAGAGTTCGACTGTAATAATAATGTTGAATGCTGCTTTATGGCGCAGGAACCAGAAGCAGAAGCATTTCTCAGCCTCGAAAGCCGGCCATCGAGACGTATTTTCCTCTTGATATCGGCGAGGCTGACTGGCTAGATCAATCATATTATTGTTATCAAAATTTGAGAGTACTAGCTCGAACTCGAGCGTCCTCGCTCCTACGCCACCCACATTAGACGCAAACTCTAGTACTGGTAGAGCTCTCCTGGCAATAGACGTACAAGCTAGTAGGCTAGTAGGTCTACTACGGCAGGCAACGTATCGCTGCTACGTATTTTTTTTGTTTTTTACGGTGTATCGTCTTCGACTCGGTAGGAAAGATGACCCCAATCACAGAGACCGAAAGGATTTGACTGGCAAGTTACCACTGGCGCTACTAGATGCTACTACTACTACAAGTCTAGTACCACTCATACCGTAGCTTTGAAGTGCTAAGTACCTGGTACTACTAGTCTAGCTAGTAGTAGTAGCTACCATGATACCGTACTAGTAGCCACTACAGAGACCTACTAGCTAGGAGTACTAGAGTACTCTGAAGTATTAGTACTAGTACATTAAACAATGGTGGTTGCCGGGCCCGTTGACCAGTGTAATTCTATGTTATTACCGGTATTATTGTTTGATTCAATGGCATACCTGGTACTAGTACCAGGTACAGGTACATTTATTTATTATTATTCATCGCTTCTCTGGCACTCTTGCAACCTGCAGTCACTTCTTGACTGGTGTGCAGGCATTTTCTGTCCTGGAGAGAAAATCATTGCGCGGTCGGTCGAAATAGATTATTATTATGAAAGCGGTGAAGAGGATACCAGCTGGAATTTATATCTACAAATGAATGCAGCATATATGGCATAAAGTATGGTATGTAGAACTACTCAAATGAGAAGAGACCCAGAAACCAAATCCTATCTTAACCATTTCTATAATAATATTTAACAAATCCCTTTGAAGATATTCCCAGTTGCCATTCGGAAACAGGCCCCATCGACTACTACTACTACGGTGCGTACAGGTAGCAGTAGACTAGTAGTACCGGTAGTTTTAGTAGTACCAGTAGGACAAAGGACCAAACCAGACTCTAGACCTACTGTACCTGGTACCCAATCTTGCTTACATGCTGCTGTGTTTCGTTTTATGCATACCAGGCTGAGAGGCCTGCGAGGTTGAAACGAACGATTTTTTTACATCCCAGTCACAATCCCGCACACTCTCAAGAAATGCAACTGAATAGTTCATTATTGACAAGTTGGCAACATAAACATGATTTCCAGTCAGCACTACCATCTGAACTCAGTACTGGTACCTTTCGCCGTTCCCACCAAAATAACAATGATTAGCAGCAGCAGTTGCATTGATGATCTGAAGAAGGGTGGTTGTCCCTCTGGGTATTGCCTTGTAGATGCCGTGAACTTCAAAAAACGTTCAAATTTCGGCACGGTAGCACCAGCTCAAGCTCCCGCGTCGAAGAAGCGACGACTACAACGGACGCGCAAAGTACGATTCTGGGAAGATTCCGACAAAATCTCAGTTCCGACAGAAACAACCACGGACGAAGAAGCCAGAACTCTATGGTATCAGCCTCACGACGTTGCTGGATTCAAACAAGAAGCCAAGGCGTGCATTTACGAGTTGCGTCGTGCCCGGGGCAACGTGGCAAAAATGTCGCCTGAATATTGCATTCGAGGACTGGAAAACGTCGTATCTCCCGCTGCTGCCGCAGACCAAAGACAATGCCGCCAGGAACGCCTTCGAGCCGTTCTCCTCCAGCAAGACCTTCAACGGGCGACCGCTATGTCCAATCCAGAGCTTTTAAAGATGGTGTCCACCATTTATTCCCAACTACAATGCGATGAAGCGCAACGAATGGGAGCCCGCGATTTCTTGGTATGGCGAGAAACTTAAACATTAGTAGTCTGCGCAGTAAATGGGGTAGAAATGCTTCATATGCTAGCTACCACAGTTTCAAGGTCTAACCCAGTATAATAACGAATGCATAATCTGAAGTTTTTATGCACAAATAAGGCGCATATCAAACATTAAAAAAAATTATTTTTAGGAAGTTCAATAGTGACTCCTTCGAACTTTCTTGTTTCCAAAGGAGGTGTGTGTGTGTGGAAAAGGCAAGGAATTGATATGTGTTTAATAGGTAGCAGCACCTAGGTGTACCCAACAAACTTGAAGAACTGCCATGCTCATTGCTCGCACATCATGCACGACGCTCAGACAATGGCACTCTTTGCAGGAAGACTTGTTGTTGTGGCCAATCCATTTTTTCCCTGATCACATAACCGTACCAGAGGCTGGAGGTAAAAGTCTGGCATGTGATCCTTGAGGGCACCGGGTATCATCTTGATCAAGCGTTCGTACTTTGGATTTGGTTTATTAGGTGATGAAGAATCTAGTGACTCGTTGTCGTCGTTGTCGTCTTCGTCCGCTTTTTTCTCTTCCGTGCCCATCATGTCTGCGTAGGCGCTCTTCTCCTGGCAAACTTCCTTGGCTTGATCGTCTTCGATAGACATCCGGTTGCTTTCGTCGGGACGAATCAACACTTCGCCTTCTTCTGTTATATACACAAGATTGCCAACATGTTCAAATCCCAGGAATCTTGGTGGCACTTTGGTCTGCTCGTTAATTGTACAATTAACAGATGCAAAGTGTTTTGTTCGCATTGATTCGGTGACGAGTGAGACAGTGTTTTTCTCAGTACAAAAGAGTGCGAAACAACTACCAACGATGTAACATACCACAACATCTTCGTTCAAGACAATGCGATGGAACGATGCCTTATTCATTGGCTCGAGTTCGTGCAATCTCTTGTCCACCACTGCCTGCATGGATGATAGTACGGATCGTGGAGAACCCGCTGTGACACAACACAATTGATGCGGCAAAAGTTCCCATTCAAAATTAAGTAGCAAGTAGCATGCTGCCATAGTTGCCTGTCGATGTGTGCAGTAGCCAATAGGAGCGAAAAGGATGTTGAGAGAACATACACACGTGAACATTGAAGACTCGTGTATAAGAAGAAACAATCATTGCAAATGAGACCTTCTCATCAATAATTGTGTTAGCATTACTCACCACGCCAGCACCCAACGAGTGTCCCACAACAAAGAGTTTTCGGGTTTTTTCCGATTCTGCAAGAAGCGGCACGATGTACTTTTTGATCAGTGGAGTCGTTGCCAAGAAATTGTTGTAAAATCCAGTATGCACCCGAGGTTTGGCTTCCTTATTGAGACCGCACCATTCGTGTCCCAACAAACAGCTGCAATACCCTGCATGTCCCAGATCAATATCAATTTCTGGCTCCCATTCGGACGTAGTGGTTGACAGATTAGTAATCCAATCCAGACCCGACGTAGTACACCGATAACTGAGCACAATAATGTCATCATTGTGAGCAATGTATCCTTGTGTGTCTAAAGCGCGACCGTGGTGGATTCCACAAATGTCAATGTGTTCATCCAGAGTCAACCCGAAGTGTTTCTTCAAAATATCGGTCAGGGGCTCGTAGGCTGCTGCTTTGGATCCAGTAATCATTTTCAATGCCTCCTTCTGCCAGGGATTAGCCTTGGAAATATTTCGAAGAGTGTTGGGTTGATCGTCAGTTATAGCAACGCTAGCTAATTTCATTCCAAGCAGCAGGTCGTCGGCCTTGATTCCGCCGGGCTGATGGCTATATTTGGAATCATATGATCTGCCTTTCGGCTTGACACCGGCATTTTGGATTGCCTGAGGTGGTGAATCCTTCAGACAAAAGTTTGACTTGGGCGCCATGATAGAATTCTTATATAATGTTTCTTTGGCAAGACTTGTTGTTGTTGTGGTGGGAGCTGGTGGCTTACATTAGTTTCTATCTTCGCTTGGGCTCTTCACTGGCTACTAATAATTTGTTTTAGCTAGTACTAGCAGCTTGTACTAATACTACTACCAGGTACTGGCAGCATTTACTACTACTACTCTAGCTAGCTAGTAGCTACAGTAGTACTACTACTACTAGTAGCTACTAGTAGTACCTGATCGATTCTTCCAACGGACGGTTGTCTCGCCGATGGAAACAAAGATACTGAGTCGTGCAATATTTCTCACTGGTTTCCACATCCCTTAGAAGAACGCTGTCCTTAACGGTTAACGGAAACAACTACTGCAATCACCGTTGTAAAATACGTGAGTAAAAGTCAATCACGTTTCCACTCTCAGTAGCCACATACTCAACTACAGTACATTAGATAGTCGGGAAGATCTGCAATAGAGTACCTGGTAACCCCTTCTTTCCGGAGGATTGCGCTACCCTCAAGAACTCCCAGGCTAGAGGCTTGCTTCGTGGTTCGACTTTCAGATGGGGCAGGCCTGCTTCTTTTGGGGGTGCTGGAAGAAATTAAGTCCAATTAAGCCTTCTCTTTTCGGCCAATCAAATGGTACAGTTGAAACAATAGAATGTACTGGTAACTTCAAGAGAAGGCTGTTTTGGGGGAGGCACAACTGTCAGCTTGGGGCTCTCATTTGATTTTCTGATGAACTCCTTTGGAATTGTCTGAAAAGGTCACGACTTCCGAACGGAATATTCAATTAATAGATGTCACTGGCTCTTGTAGTGCATCATTCAATTTTTCAAGTTACGTAAATAATACCAGGTAAGGAATTTAGGGCTTCTCATATAACAGAGGATTTACATGAGATTTATAACATGACCATGTTCACGCAAGATATGGTACGTATGCGGGGTTAGAATTCATTTTGAATGACTTCTTTTGACAGCGTAGAAGCAAACGTGCAGCGTTTCACACTTTGCATTATTATTTCGGTTGAAGAGACAAAACGACACAAATCGATATTTACAAAAAGCTTCCTTTCTTTATTGACCACCGAGACTCTTTGCATCTCGACAAGGTCGACGAGAAGCTACCTTCAATTATACTATTACCATAAACGAACAATACAAGGAAATAGTTTCTATCATGGTGTCCCACGCACTACACAGCTTCTTTGCAAGCACCTTTCCTGTAGCGCTCCACATCCACACATCCGACGAGGAATCTGCAGCTGCAGTAGTCGCGATAACTGTCCTCTCGGATAACGCGAAAGGTCTGTCCCCTGCGTCGTCGATTAGCGACAAGAGACGTCTGCGAGATGCACGTCATAAGAGAAAGGTTCATGCACTCTACACGGCATCTCATGCCTCGCCCTCTTCGATCACAGAGAACCTAGGAGGCGGGCTATCGCGGTGGGAAAGCGAGTTGCCGAATCTGTCGAGCTTAATCCTCTCGCCACCAGCTCTTCCAAGAAGATCAAGGACGGTTTCATCAGCCATGTTGTCCGGTTCAAGCGAGGAGAACGCCAAAGCAGTTGATTTGACTGACCGGACTGGAGCTCCAACTGTGCCACGAAGGACCCAGTCGTATATTTATCTGCCAGAAGATCTGGGAACCACGAGTCCTCCACCGTCACTGTCTCGAAGACCAAGAAAGTCATCCGCCGAAATGCAATCGCTAGAGGGCTCATCTCTTTGGAGGATCGAGTCACCTGCTGTATCCGTGGCAACCAAGGCTGCTAAGCTGGACCCTGCGGCATGTGAACCGCGAGACAGTCTCAAGTCCTTGGTGAGCCACCAGGCGAGTGTAAAGGATGCTCCTCGATTACCCAGGCGAATGAGGAGTATAGAATTATCTGAAGGCGAGACCAAAGAAGTCTTCCTCTTTTCTTCGTTGAGCAGTTCTATTCATACTGCATTAGACGAGATGAAGTAGTTGTCAAAGGAGAGATGAGTCGGACAACAATGATGTTTCCTGCGGGATCAAGGTCGCAGAAGAAGCAACTTTGCAAGATGTCTAACGAGGGGTTGTGATCCCTCTAGCAAATCACCAAAATGCAAGAGCAAACAAAAATCGTTTTGCGGGAAATGATGAGACTTCGTAGCTACATAACCTAGTGTTGCAGGATGTAAAATTTAATAGCATGTAATAAAGCCTAGATATATAGAAATTAAATGAAATACTCGCAGCAATACAATGTTTAGTCCCTTGATGCCGGCACACGGCCGAGCGCTGCCTTCTATCTATTTGCTGTGCTTAACTAGGACAATGGGGACATTAATTAATTCCCTTGAAGCCACGACAGATAAACAAAAGGAAAGCCAGATCTAAATATAGGTCATGACGGCCGAATCCAATATCAATTTCATTTGAGACCTTTCAGCGACTCTTTTCGGCACCCTGGGCCGTCCAAACGATCTCTTGATCGTTTTTTCAACGCAGTCCAATACAGTCGCCAAGGCCTTCGACTGTTGAAACGCCTTATAGAAGGCATTCCAACCTAGTGATAGAGCGAGTCGCCTTTGTATGTGGAGCTTTGACTTGGGCTGAACAAGTGGTGAGTTTGCTTCTAGGCTGTCTCCCTCCTGCTTCAGATGATTTTGTATCAAGTGAAGGGCAAAGAGTATCACATCTTCTATGGAGGAAAGAAGAAAACCAGAGTTCTCTGCAGCGGTCGTTGCCATATCACTGGTTATAAGAATATCAATAGTTTTGACTGCACAAAGTAGGCACAGATCAAAGAAATTGGTCTCTGCTGTCACTGGGGTGGCAAAGAAAGGGTCAAACAAAATCGGGAGGCACCGAGGGCGTACAAAGACCTTCATGAGCTTCCTAAAGTGCTCTCCGGCGCTTGCTGATCTGAGAACTGTCAGACTATCCGTTGCTTTTCCACCAGTTATGCGACTGTAGTCAATCATGACTTCGCAATTCCGGGTGTCAAGCAGCATGCCACACCACGGAAAGAAGCCATTCGTATCCGCCATCGTGTCTCGAATAGCATAACAAGCTCCATCATCATCCTCAACTGTCACATTGGCGTTCGAGACTATCTTGTCCTTGTTTATGCTGAGCCCAATAGAAGGCTTTCCTTTGTACATTGTTTGAAGAAACGTTTTCTGCAACGCTTGGTCAGTCGTGATGAGTAAAAAATCATCAATGATGCGCACCAGCAAATGTGCACGATCGTTCATACTTCGCCCTCTTTGCACGCTATTCCCGAACAATTCCTTTTCCATATTCCCATAGTAAAAATTGCACAAGAAACCAGAAAGCACGCTGCCTTGAGGGATCCCCTTTGTCTGGAGAAGGTATCGATCGCCGTGCCTTCCTTTCGTCACTACAAGATGGCTTTTCAGGTGCTCACGAAGCAGTGCGATTATCTTGTCTTTGCTGGTCAGAGTGGAGCCAGCTTCGTCAACAAACACGGATCCACCGCCCGTCTTGGCAGCATTTGACGCTTTAATTTTGTCTTGAACATTTAAGGCCGTTGGCGGACCGACATCGCTTTTCTTCTTTTTCAAAATGCAATCCATGCTAAGCGAAGACTGCCATTTCGCATAGCGACTGATCATGTAGTCGTTTTCTGTTAAAAGTTCTACCACAATCTCTAGCAGTCGATCCTGATCAATGTTGTCGTAACAGTGGCGCACATCCACACTTGCAAAATATAGTTTTGGGGCGGAAATGCCAGCTTTGGATTTTATGGCCGACACAAAATTGCGGAAACGGGAATGAAATTCGTGCAGTCCCAGAATACCCGCGCCAAAGAGATCCTTGTTCCTTCCATGTTCGTATTTGAGTGCTTCAAAAGTATCTCGCAAAATGTCGTTTGTAGATTGAAACGAATGAGCGCCTCCTACCGACGACGACAAATTGGCCTGCGAGCCTCCATGGTTCAGTCTGCGGCGTTTTAAATCAGGTTGAGCACTACCAGGATCATTGCCGACGCCGGCATCAAAATTAGCGCTTACATCTCGCTTGCAAAGTGTTGCAATGGGCCGAACACCGGTCCTCTTAGGTAAGAGTCGCAATCGAGAGCATCCCATTCGTTGATTGACAAGTCTTGTCTGAACCGCCGCTCTGGTCATAATTTCCGTGTATTGCTGGCTCAGCAAGTGGTTCATGGAAAGAGACCGCAACAAGGACCAGACCGGTTTACGATAGTAAAGGACTCGTTTTCCGGAAAATTCACTTTCCGTAATGAAAAAATTGGAACGCAGTAGAGGCACGATAAAACAACTAAAAAGCCACCGCAGGACGTGAGTTGCTAGCTGTGCTGTAGCCTGATGATTGGAACGGCTCGAATTTGTCGTTCTCTTTCCATCGTTCCGGTGGTTTTGGTTGATCCCCATAAGCCAATCAAAGTCTGTGATGCGAATGCCTTTCATAATGGTTTTGTTTGGCAAGTCCTCGTTCCGTCGCAGTTTTACAAAAATGTCAACGACGTCCAGTACTTTTTCAAAGTTATGAAACGAACCCCAAAAGGAATGAGGAAAAATGGTTTGCAACACAGACGCAAGGAAGGCAACGACATTTTGGGGTGGAGTATAGGCAGCCGATACCTGAGCAAGGGTTACCACCTCCGCATCCTCTTGTGGTGACGATGACGATAAAAAAGATGGTTTTGGTTCGGTGGAAGGTTCTTGATGGAATTTTCTCTTTCTGGGTCTTTTCATCAAGTTGTTTTTTGCTTTCAAAACCAGGTTTGACAGTGTACAATGTTTTTCCAAAAGTCGATGATAGTCACATCTCGCGTGTCGCTTCAAGATGTCATGGCACATGTTGATACCTGTTTCCCTCAACCGTTGCCAACGCTTACGGTATTTTCTTTTGCCAACTATGTTGTTGTTATTATTGTCGTTGTTGTTGTGATGAAAGAGGGGAATCATGTGCGATAGTAACAACACCACCTTCATTTTTTCGGCTTTTTGTTGGTCATGACCACCGTCGTATCTGGTTCGATTTAAAATATGATTTCTAGAAAATCCAATTTTTGGAATGTAGGATTCGGAATAAAACATGGAACGTCGATTGATGGTGTCATTGGGTCCCAAACTACTACTACTAGTAGTAGTATTACATTCGAATGGATCTTTCGTCGAGTCCTCATCTGCTACAAATTTCAGAATTTTGCATTTTCGTTTTCGTTTCGTACTCCTGCTGCTGTTGCTTCTCCTTTTTCTTTTGTTTTGGTTGAATGATTCATGTATCATGTTGGTAGTAGTAGTGGTGGTAGTAGTGGTGGTGGTAATGGGAGGACGATGTGCTTGATCTGGTTTTGATGCTGGTATAAGTTTTCGGGTTGGTGTTGGATACGGTCCACAAATCATCATGTAATTTTCAAAATTACGTTTGTGCTGGCTGTCTTTAGTAGTAATGGTGTTGTGTGCATCCATTATTATTGTTGGCAAAGGAACAAACATGCTCGTTCGTCTCAGTAATATCCGAACGAGGTCATCTCCCACCAGCTTGTGAAGCGTTCGAAAGTAACGAGACGTCTTGCAAAAAGTGACATTACCGTTTAATTTTTGACACATCACTCCCGGTCGCATGTGCTGACAGGGAGTTACCCCACTCTGTTCCAGCTGGGGTGATGCTGCCACGTACCCTCTCGACAAGACATTTTGAACTCCTCGTCGTCGGCGTCGTTGTGGTCTTTTGTTACTTCTATTGTTGTTGTTGTTGTTGTTGTTGTTCACCAAAGACCAAACGACATCGTCTACCAAGGTCGACAAGGATGATTCTTCCATCGCGGTGACAACATGCTGTAGGTCCGACATGGGTTGCAAATTGACATTGGGTGAAACTAGTGTTCCCATAATTCTGTTGATAACACTGTCCTGATAACGACGTCGCTTTTTGTTGCCTGTTGTTTTCAAAGCATCATGATCATCATCAGCAACAACATCATCGTGATCATTATCGCTTCTACTACTAGTAACGTTGCACTGTAAGTTGGGCGCAAAGATGCGGACAAAATCTGAAAACAAAAAAACTTGCGCTGTTGGTCCAACGATTGTTCGAATAGTACTGGGAACAATGCTTAGTACTGTTGTGGCTTTGGATTGGATAGAAGTATCATGCGTTTCCATTTTTTTATTCATAATGGCACTGACTGGAATTGTTGTTCTTTTATATCTGCTGTAGGGAGACGAGCTACCAGTAGGAGCTTATTAAAAGGCTACAACTAGACTACTAGCTAGTAGTACTAGACTTAGATTCACAAGGCTACAAGTACACAAGTACACTAGACTAGAAGCTAGAAGCACCATAATAATAGCATTGTTTTTGATTGTTTATTATTTGATTATTTTTTGTTGTTGTTGGTGCCAATGAAATACTGTACGACTGTAGAGAATCGTACTATAAGAAATTATACCTGACCCTAGTGAACGAATCTTCAATGATGATGCTGATGCTGACGTCAATAATAGTAAGAACTAAAATGGGGGTTCTATTCGCTCTGGCCACGAAAAAAAACCGTGTGAAAAGAGACTTTTATACTTTTACTTTCGAAAAAAATTCCAGAGTTGTTTATCACTTGTCTTATTATTACTCTGTTTCTTCGTTTCTTCACCAAAACGAATTACTTTTTGTGCACCATCATGAGCAGCAACGACGAAACCTCACGAT
>Ga0100398_1004820_pt1 | contig 10919 bp, 8 predicted proteins | sample CryGeymeta201522_FD_81568 | JGI IMG/M metagenome (GOLD analysis project Ga0100398, IMG submission 81568) | Groundwater microbial communities from Crystal Geyser aquifers in Utah, USA - Crystal Geyser metaG 2015-22 | ecosystem: Environmental > Aquatic > Deep subsurface > Groundwater | place: USA... | reverse complement strand
TCTGAAGTTAAACTGCCTAAAACGTCGATCAGATCAATGTTTTGCTCAGTCATCGATTGCCATCATGAAAATCTTCCAAGGTGTCTGTTGGAGCAAGGTTTCGAGGCATTCGCTTCAGAAGGCCAAACACTTACGAATCATTGAGTTTCCCCGAATTATTGAGTAGATAGACCCTCGCCGAAAAGCCTCGGCGCCCAACTCGCCTCCCAATGGCAAATGAGTGGTGAACGCGGTCATGCGTGGCGCCAACATGCCCAAGCTGTCGAAAAAGTACCTTTTCGGCTAGGGTCTGGATATTAGAATTCTTCGGTAGTCCCGATCGCGTAGCAGCTCAATAATTCGCAGGAAACATCAAGGCGGGCCGAGTGCGCGAAGCACCCGCCTGTAGAGGGTGAGACACGCGAGTTCACTTTGCGTGTCGAGATGGGGCGCATTCCCTCTCTTCCTGGGAAGTTACGTGGTCGGCAGCCGTGGCAAGAGCCCTTTCGGGAGGCCCGGACCTTCGATGTGCAGGATCGCCGGATTTTGGGATTTTTCGGCCCAGGCGGCCTATCCGCTTGAGGAAACGATCGTTTCGATGCGGGACTCCCTGACATACGGCGGTCCGGATGATGCCGGTTTTTTCATCGACAAGGCCAGACGCCTGGCGTTTGGCCACCGGCGGCTTTCGATCATCGATCTGTCCTCTCAAGGCCGCCAGCCGATGTCCGTCGATGACGGTGACATTTCCATTACCTTCAACGGTGAAATTTACAACTTCGCGTTAATCCGTAGGGAGCTGGAAGAGCTGGGGATACGGTTCAGATCAGCATCCGACACGGAGGTGCTTCTGCAAGCCTACCGTGAGTGGGGCCTTGATTTCATTGGCCGATGCCGCGGAATGTGGGCTTTCGCCCTCTGGGACCGCCGCCGTCAGGAGCTCATCCTGTGCCGCGACCGCGTTGGAGTAAAGCCGCTCTTCTGGTATTTCAGGGGAGGCCTTTTCATTTTCGGTTCCGAACTCAAGGCTTTCCACCGCCATCCGGGTTTCCGTGGTGAAATCGAAAGGGAGGCGCTTCCGTTCTACTTTCAGTATGGGTATATCCCGACACCGATGTCAATTTTCAAAAACACGTACAAGTTGGAGCCCGGATATTTCCTCATCGTCGATCGTACCGGAAAAATCCGCAAGGAAAAATACTGGGACATCGAGGATCATTTCCGCCGCGGCGCCGCGGAGCGTTCCCGGTGGCTTTCCCGAACCGACGACGAAGTGGCCGACGAGCTTGAGGAGATACTCACCGAAGGGTTCAAGCTACGAATGGTGTCCGACGTTCCGGTCGGCATTTTTTTGAGCGGGGGTGTCGACTCCTCTCTGCTGGCCGCTCTCCTGCGCAATGGGAACTCAACCCCGCTGAAGACCTTCACAATCGGTTTTCGCGAGGAAAGCCACAACGAGGCGGTCTGGGCTCGAAAGGTTGCCGATCACCTTGGAACGGAACACACCGAATTCACCTGTACGCCCAGGGACGCCAATTTTCAGGGCTCAAGTTTTTTAAACACGAGGTTGTCCAGCGACCACTTTCCCGCTCCAGAAAGAATCAGGAGAACACCGACTGTCATCAGCTCCAGTGGGTGGGAAAATTTTTCGAATCCGTCGCCATGAGTTACGTGCATCACTGTTGCGATCAGCATCGTGAAGGCAATTCCCGATGCGGCGACCCGGGTCAAAAGTCCGACGATCAAAGCCATTCCCCCAAAAAATTCAGAGGCCGCGGCACAGAAACCCCAGAAGGCAGGAGCGAAATCTATTCCCACATTTTTCATTGCTCCACCGATCATCGCCCATTTTTCCGGCCCATCCATGATCTTCGGATAGCCATGTATGACAAAGCAGGAGCCGATAACCAGGCGCAAAATGAGAATTCCAGTATCGGAAAATCCAGTCGAAAACACCATCTGCAAGAGACTTTTATTGTTGCGTTCCATGGGAAACCTCCGGTTTCATCCATTGTCAGGCTCTGATATCAAAACAACAGTTAGAATCTGCTAACTAGAATACTTGACACTAACTTAAATGTCAAGTAATCTCATGACTGAGGACCAAATATGAAAACATTATTGCATATCATTGCCACTCCCCGCGGAAACTTATCGAATACCCTCAAGGTCTCGGCAGCCGTCGTGAAAAGCTTCCAAGAGCAGCACCCGGATGGACGTGTTGACGCCATCGATCTGTTTGGCGAAAATATGCCACCGATGACCCTGAAAGCGACCAACGGAAAATACCTCCTTTTGAGCGGGAAAGAACTCGACGATCAGACGCTCCCAGCCTGGAAGCCGATCCTTGCCCAGATTCAGCGGTTTCTCGCCGCGGAATACGTTTTGATCAGCTCCCCCATGTGGAACTTTGGAATGCCTTACGTTCTGAAGCACTACTTTGATGCGATCGTTCAACCGCGATACCTTTTCCACTACACCGAAAAAGGTCCCGAAGGCCTTGCCACTGGGAAAAAGGTTGTCGTGGTTACCTCCCGCGGCGGCGATTACAGCGAGGCTCCGGGGAAGTCCATGGACCAGCTCGAGCCATCCCTGCGTGTGATGCTCGGCTTCATCGGAATTCCTGACCCCACTTTCATCAACGCCCAGCCCATGCTCGCCTCCGGCCCAGATGCCGCCCAGAAAAAAATCGACCAGGCAATCGCGACTGCTCGACGACTGATCTTCTGAATTTAGCTTCCCGCTTTTCCTTCATTTTATGAGATCGGTATACTGTCCACGGAATTACTGTCCCTGAATACGAGGCGCCTATGGAAGCTTGCAGCGTCCGGCCTTTTCACAGGGGGGTTTACGAAAACCTCTGGGCAGAACATAAATTATCGGTTCTCGCTATCTCATTCAAAAAATTCCGGGCGGTCGCCGGCAAGCTCGGGCAAGTGCCGCATATCCTGGCATTCCTTCAGTCTCTTGGCCGCACCCTGAATGAACCGTTGGGTGATTTAAACAACGCCCTACTCAATGTTTTCGACCACATGAAGCTCTACCTGGATCGAAACGAAAGAATGAAACTGGTCGACTTGGTGCTGGATGAGAGTCCGACCCTTCCGACGGTTTTTTTCGATCTTATCCGCCGGAAATCTATTTCAGCCCTGTATGGCTGCCGGATTTTTTTCCCGCAGCAGGCATATTACAAGTTCTATGATTTCGGAGACAGCCCAGGCCTCTGGATCTGTCTGGGGCCATATCTTCTGCACCTCGGATTCGCCGGGATCCGGGCTCGTTTCCAGGCAAGAATGGGAATCTCACCCACTGAGCTCGATGAGCGGCTCGGCCGCTTACGTGAAGGAATCCCGATCGGGGAATATTCCGGCTGGCCCGAACGGATTCGCAAAACCCTCGAAAATAACATCGCTGTTGCCGTCAGCCCCGGGCAAGCCTGGCTGCATCCGCGACTGGAGCTTCCGCTGCCCGAATTGGATTCAAGCCCAGGCTCGCGTGCTCCCAAAAGCAGGTTTGCCCCATTCATGGCTTTGGAGCGGTGCTGGGATACCGATCCGGCAGGCATTCCGGAGCTTCCGGCTTTTTCGGCCTGGAAGGAAGAGCTTTCACGGGAGCGCCTTCCGGAGCTCGACTGGGATTCGGAAACCAACTGGGATTCGGAAACCAACTGGAACTCGGAGACCGGCCCGGCCGATGGGTTCAGATTGTTGTTGGATGCGTTCCTCGCGCAGAAGGATCTGGAGCTTGGCAAAGCCGAGGCAGGCGCGGGGAATGGCAAGACAAGGCCGGAGGAGAATCAACCCGATGCGTAGGAATGAAGCCCGGCCAAAAGAAGATTGACCCCGAAAAGCGTGAACATGGTAATCATGAACCCGATCACCGACAGAACCGCGGTCCAGGTGCCTTGCCAACCACGGGTTAAACGCACGTGGAGATAGATCGAATAAACAAGGAAGGTTATCAAAGCCCAGGTTTCTTTTGGATCCCAGCCCCAGTAGCGCCCCCAGGCCTTATTCGCCCACACCATTCCGAAAATCAAAGCGCCGACGGTGAAAAGAGGAAAGCCGAATGCAATCGCACGATAAGTGTAATCGTCAAGAATTTCGGCGGTGGGAAGCCAGCGTTCCATAGCCTTGCCGACGGTGCCGCGGAAAAAGAAAGCTGCTGCAACCAATGCCAACAGAGTGACCGCGACCGGAAGAATTACCCAGATGACCAGCGTTCCCACCTTTTCACCTTCGTCGGCTTGGTGGGCGAAACGGTTCGCCATGCCAATCATCGAGACCAAAAATAAAATTGGAAGTCCGAAGACAACTCCGCTGCTCGCCGCTTTCTCGGACCCCGTTACGGGGCCAAAGTCCTTGGCGCTTGCTGATGTCGGATCTTCGAGGAAACGCCGCAGGCAAAAAAGGTAACTCAGAATGAATGAGAGAGCAAAGCAGGCTTCTCCGACAAATGCGATTGCGACGTGGATGTGAAGCCAATACGATTGGAGAGCCGGCACCAGTGGGCGTGTGTCTTTCGCAAATAACGAACCGATTCCGATCATCAAAACCGCGAGAACCGCTCCGCCTGCTTCGGCCAACGGAATCGGCACCGTCCGGGTAAACGCGAGCACAACCCAGGCCAGGAATGTCGACATGGTGATCATCGATTCATACATATTCGACAAAGGCGGATGGCCCGCAGCCTTCCAACGAAGCAACAAAGCTGTGGTGGCGAGAAGCGCCCCTATTCCGATGGCGACGCGACCCCAACGATACAGGTTCGCCTTGGCGAGGCTCGCGGAAAGAGCATGGCAGAAAAAACCGGCGATGTAAGCGCCCATGCAGAGCGTGAAAAGGGTCATTTCCAAATTCATGAATTGGAGCCTTTCAAAACGCCGTTCATCTCTCTTTCGAGGGCTTCCAGGCGTTGTCTCAGAGTCGCGGCGGGGCGGTTCCCGGAGACGGCCAGAACCGTAAGGCCGTTAGGTCGACGAACAACCCATTCCTCAAAATACGGCAGGTAGAAGGTCATTGCCATTCCAATCATCATGATCCAGCATCCAAGCCAGACTACTGGGGTTCCCGGGTCGTGGCAGACCTGAAGCCCGCTTTTGAATACCGGTTCGGCATTGACGAGAACGAATCTGTATGGAAGGGAGGAGGAAATATGCCCCAGATCGCTCATCTGCGGCGAGAAGCCCCATGCTTTGCCGGCAAGTTTGCCATCGGGGTTGTAGGCCAGGACGAGGGCGGCCGGGTTGTTCAACTGATCGGAAACGGACTCGAACTGGCCGTCGACGATTCGGAAATCGGGAAGGAAATCCTGGAGCAGAAATGTTTGCGAGCTCCAGGTCGGTTTCGCGGGTTCACCGATAGATAACTGAAGCGTCCATGGCCCGCCGGTTACTTTAGCGGATTGGGTAGCATTTGGATCCGCCTCGACTTGAAGGGTCACCTTGCTGAATTTCTGGGACCAATCGGCCTGGAAGAAAGAGTAGCCTCCGTAGTGGAACGGCTCATTAACCCTGAGAACCGGCCCTGATGCGGTTCCGGCGGCGGTGACGACATTTACTCTGGAGTTCCAGCCTTTGACCGAACCCATTTCTTCTGTGGATGAACTCACGTAATAATCCATCCACAGGTCGACGAATTCGAGGTAGAATGCAGGGCTCGCAACGCCCGCGTGATAGGCGGCGTCCAGTTCCCCGATCTGGCGAGTCAACTCAGCAAGTCTTGGATCCGCCGCGTTTGCAGCCTCGATATTACGGGCCTTCCGGCGAAGGCGGTCGGATTTGGTGCCGGCTTCGATCGCTTCGAGGGTGGGAATCGGAACTTTCTGCCCGGCAACGCCGGTAATGGAAATTTCGACCCCGAAAAGGTGACTGGCAACCCCTCCGGCGAGGATCAAAAGGAAGCCGATATGCAAAAGTGGGCTTCCGAGCAGGGCGTAACGGCCGGAAACTCGAAGGTGCATTTCAGAACCGTCTTCATCTGTTTTCGATTCGCCGGAAAACCCTGAAAAGTCGGGATTCAGATCGGTTCGCTTTGAAAGGGGCAAAGAAAGGATCTCTTGCGGAGTGGCCATCAGCAGACGCCGGCTGAACCGTCGGCGCGTCAGCCTGATGCGGGTCTGAGTGCATGCAACCGCGGAAAGGGATAACAAAGTGAGCGCGGCGAGAAAGATATAACCTCGATACAGGTCGTCGAATCCGAGATTCAGGATCCATTGCCCGTATTTGGGAAACATGACCAGGTATTCCCTGGGGTCGCGCCCCTGAGGAATCAGGGTCCCGATCAGGGAAAGCAAGCTGATGACGGTGATCAGGTAAATGGCCGTTTTCAGGGAAATCAGGTTATTCCATAGTCGTTTCATAGCGCTGCGATTATACGGGATTCCGTCCATAAACACAACCATGATAGTGCAATGATAGTGTCAGTTCAGCGATAAAGATTGGAACTCCTGACTTTTCAAAACTTTGATCTCGACGCACTTTTGAGGGTCGCGCCAGGGCTTTTGATGGATCCGCTCGATAAGAAGGGGAATTAACCGAATCTTCGCGTCAAAGCAGATTCGTATCTACTCAATAATTCGGGGAAACTCAATGATTCCTGGCGCAAGAGATTTCTCCCTTTGGTCGAAATGACGGCATCATTTGTCATTCGGAACGAATGTGAGAAATCTCGCTTTATGTTGAGAATCAGCTAATGCCCCTTTTTTTTGAGCAGATACAAAAAAACAAAGGATTGGCAGTGCCATTCATTCAAATTTGGTAAGAGTTTAGCGGTTTGAAATAAGAAAGACGAAGAAAGCTGGGGAAACGAAACAATAGAAAAATAAAAAGGATTTTTTGGCCGCAGATAAACGCGGATTAACGCAGATCTGGAGGGGAAGGAAAGGAAGTAAGAGTTTAGTAGTTTGGGAAAATTGAAGAAAAGGTGAATGGGAGAAAATGGAGAATGGGAGAAAAAATAATGGGATTCTCGAGAAAACCTCTCCAAATTCTCCATTCATCATTCATCATTCATCATTTCCTCTATCTCCACTTCTCCTAAATTCCTTCGTTCTCCATTTTTTCAAACAGCTAAACTCTTACGCTTTTTCCTAATCCCTGATTTCTAATCCCTTCTTTATCGCTTCAGATTTCCCGTTATGTTAAGCTTAGACAATTGGTGAATGAGAACCGGAGAAAATCATGATCAGCGTAGAAAATCTCGGACTTCGTTTTGGAAGCAATATCCTGTTTGAAGGTGTGAATATAAATTTTTTCCCTGGAAATTGTTACGGCCTGATTGGTGCAAATGGCACTGGGAAATCCACTTTTTTAAAAATAATCTCAGGGGAAGTCGCTTCAAGTACCGGAAGTATAAGTATCAGTCCGGGCGAACGTATTGCGGTTTTGAACCAAAACCATTTTGCATACGAGGATTTTTCGGTTTTGAAAACCGTTCTCATTGGGCACCCAGAATTGTGTGCAGTGCTTGAAGAAAAAAACCGGCTTTATGAAAAAATGAATTTTTCAGAAGCCGATGGGGAACGTGCAGGCGAGCTTGAGGGGTTATTTTCTGAGATGAACGGCTGGGAAGCGGAATCTAATGCGGCGGTTTTACTGGCCGGGCTTGGCATAAAACCGGAACAACATGCATCGTTCATGCGCGAATTGAAAGACTCCCAAAAGGTGAAAGTACTTCTTGCGCAAGCCTTGTTCGGTGACCCGGATATTTTGCTTCTTGACGAACCCACCAACCATTTGGATGTTGCCGCCATTTGTTGGCTTGAAAATTTTCTGCTCAATTGCGAGAAGACGGTAATCGTCGTTTCGCACGATCGCCATTTTCTAAATCACGTATGCACTCACATGGCGGATATTGACTACCATAATATCACTCTTTATTCCGGGAACTACGATTTTTGGTATGAATCAAGTCAACTCGCGCTCAAGTTGCAGGAAGATAAGAACAAGAAAATGTCTGAAAAAGCGGAAGAGTTGAAGGCTTTTATCGCGCGATTCAGCGCAAACAAATCAAAGGCATCGCAAGCGACTTCACGGCGGAAACAGTTGGAAAAATTGGAATTTGAAGACATCAAGCCCTCTTCCCGGCGTTATCCTTACGTTGGATTCAAGCCTGAGCGCGAAGCCGGCGACCAACTTCTCCGTGTTGAAGGTTTAACAAAGACCATCGACGGGGTCAAAGTTCTCAACAACGTGACATTTGTGATACACAAAAATGATAAGGTAGTTTTTGTCGGAGAGAACGAATTGGCAAATACCACCCTTTTTAAAATTCTCATGGGTGAACTCAAAGAGGATGAAGGGACGTTCGCTTGGGGAATAACCACTTCTCAAACCCATTTTCCCAAGGACAATGCTGATTTTTTCAAAGATGGAACGTTGAATCTCGTAGATTGGCTTCGACAATTTTCCAAAGACAAGACGGAGACTTTTATTCGTGGATTTCTTGGCCGCATGCTCTTCTCCAAGGATGAAGCGCTGAAAATGATGAATGTGTTATCCGGCGGTGAGCGGGTGCGCTGCATGTTGGCCAAAATGATGTTGAGTAGCGCGAACGTGCTATTGCTCGATGGTCCAACCAACCACCTGGATTTGGAATCGATCACCGCGCTGAATAATGGTCTCATGAAATTTCCGGGCACTATTTTATTCACCTCCCAGGATTTGCAATTCATCGAAACGATTGCCACCCGTGTTATCGAATTAACGCCGACAGGCCAGGTCGATAATGGATTGAGTTATGAGGAGTATTTAAAATCCATTTCCGCGATCTGACCTCGTAAAAAGCAAATCTTGTCCATCAGAATCGAATTTGATAGACTGGAGGCGAAAATAGCGGATCACTATCGCCGAAACTGGTTGCGGGCGAAGATCGGGTTTTCTTCGCCAACCGCTATCGCGGATCGCGATCGCGAAGCTGATGGTGGCGGGCGTTAAACTCGCACGAAACCTGGTTCTGGATGCAGCAAAGGAAATGATATGATCACATTTTTATTCTCGGTGGCGTTCCTGATTGTTTCCTATTTCGTTTACGGGGCTTACCTGGACCGCGCCCTTGGAATCGATCCGCAGCGGGAGATGCCATGCAAGACCCGCTACGACGGGGTTGACTACGTTCCGATACCAACGTGGCGGGTTTTCCTGATCCAACTTTTGAACATCGCGGGCCTGGGTCCGGTCTTCGGAGCAATAATGGGCGCCCTGTGGGGACCGGTTGTATTTATCTGGATCGTTCTTGGCGGAGTTTTCATCGGCGGAGTTCATGATTACGTCTCCGCGCATATCTCCGTTCGTGAAGGCGGAATCAGCCTGACCGGGATCATCCAAACCTACCTCGGGAAAAATGTCCTGCGTGTCATGCTGGTAATGGTCATGGCGTTGCTGGTTATGGTCGGGGCTGTCTTTGTCATGGGACCGGCAAGGATCATGGCCGATCTTTTCCTTACGGGCGAAGTCACCTCGGCGGCAGCCATGAGCCCGGATCTTCCTGGAAGCACCGCGGCAAGCGGCACGACGCAGGTTGCTCCAGGCTCCGCGTCCCCCGCGCTTTCCCCTTCCCCTGCCAGCCCGGATCTAAAACCATTTTATGCGACGCCCGTCTTCTGGAGCATAGTAATTTTCATTTATTACACCCTGGCAACGCTTCTACCCATCGACGCCCTGATCGGCAGGGTCTACCCTTTCTTCGGGGCCGCAATGCTTGCCATGGTTGCGATGATAATCTGGGAAGTCTTTGACGGGACTCTGGTACTTCCGGAGCTTTCCCTCCAAAATCTCCATCCGAATGGAATCGGAATCTGGCCTGTAATGATGGTCACGGTTACCTGTGGCGCCATCTCCGGGTTTCATGCAACCCAATCCCCCATGATGGCTCGCACGCTTGAATCCGAGCGTTACTCGCGCGGTGTTTTCTATGGAGCGATGCTCACCGAGACATTGATTGCTTTGGTGTGGGCTGGCGCCGCAATCGGCCTGTTCCACGGTTCAACCATCGACCTCAAGGCAGCGCTTGGCGCAAAGAATGAGGCGGTCAATATCGTAAGGGCTGTCGGCCACCTGTTGGGCAACTGGGGAACTATCCTCATTCTGCTTGGCGTGGTGGCTCTTCCGATAACCACCGGAGACACCGCCTTCCGGTCGGCAAGACTTATCCTTGCGGATCTTCTTTCCCTTGACCAAAAGTGCATAGGTAAACGGCTGATGATCAGCATTCCCGTGTTCCTGATCGCGTTTTGGCTGACGATGGCCAAGTTCGATGTCATCTGGGGCTATTTTTCATGGCTCAACCAGACCATTTCTGTGTTTACGCTCTGGGCTTGCACCGTTTACCTGAGGAGTAACAAGAGAAACTACTTCATCACCATGTTGCCCGCACTTTTCATGACCGCCATGTGCTCCAGTTACATCGTCATCGACGCCAAAACCGGATTCGGCATGACCCCCCTGATCGGGAACATCGCCGGAGCTCTAATGGCGGCTGCTTGCGCCTGGTTTGCGCTTGCCCGACCCGCTCCTCTTCCGGCCCTGGCAATTGCGCGGTGACCGCGAAGGGGCGCCGACCGGCGTAATTGACAAACCTGACGTAACAGGGTGCGACCTTTGAAGCATGTTAAGGTTAATAACGACTCCGGCTGTGTTGGAACGCCCGAAAAGTGGCGGAGGCTTCCAGCCTCCGCGCAGCGGCTGGAAACCGCTGCCACTTTGGGCCGCCACATGGCGAAGGTCACGCACTAAAAGTCCGCCCGAAGGGCGATAAGTTGTATCATCTCAATAAGTCGGGGGAAGAGCGAAGGCAGGCCGGATGGCGCAAAGCGCCCGACCGCGGGGGATGAGCCTCGCGAATTCACTTCGCGAGGCGAAGGGAGGCGCGTGCCCCCCTTTTTTGAGAAGTTACGATAGGTTCATGTAAATTTCTTTTTATTCGGGAGCGGCGTCGGGAGCG
>Ga0100398_1004807_pt1 | contig 10932 bp, 10 predicted proteins | sample CryGeymeta201522_FD_81568 | JGI IMG/M metagenome (GOLD analysis project Ga0100398, IMG submission 81568) | Groundwater microbial communities from Crystal Geyser aquifers in Utah, USA - Crystal Geyser metaG 2015-22 | ecosystem: Environmental > Aquatic > Deep subsurface > Groundwater | place: USA... | reverse complement strand
TTCCCACGTGAAGAACTTGCATTGAACGAGCTTAGAGTGAAACCAACAGAACTTTTGGGTCAAATTCAAGAGTAGGATAACAGAATGGCGAAAGAAAAATTGAAATTCGCCTTCTACTGGGCTGCAAGCTGCGGCGGTTGCGAAATTTCAGTCTTAGACATAAACGAGAAAATCTTAGAAGTTGTACAAGTAGCCGACATAGTTTTCTGGCCTGTTGCGATGGACATCAAATACAAAGATGTTGAAAAGATGTCAGATGAATACATAGATGTCTGCTTCTTCAATGGAGCAATAAGAACAGAGGAAAATGAGAAACTGGCGAAATTACTGAGGAAGAAATCAAAAGTTTTGATTGCTTACGGTTCCTGCTCATACATGGGAGGAATACCTGGCTTAGCAAACGTGGCAAACAGGAAAGAAGTATTCGAAAAAGCGTACCTCAAAAACATTTCCACTGTGAATCCTAACGGCGTAACTCCTAAAACTCGAGTTAAAGTCAAAGAAGGAGAATTGGAGTTGCCAGAATTTTACGACACGGTTAAAACCTTAGCCCAAACAGTGGATGTGGACTATTACGTTCCAGGCTGTCCTCCACAAGTTGAGCTTACAATAAATGCTTTAGAAACTATAGCGAAAGGTGAGCTTCCACCTAAAGGCGCAGTTCTCGCTCCGTTAAAATCAGTCTGCGATGAATGCCCACTAAATTCACTAAAGAAAGAGAAAATACAAATCTCTGAAATACATCGCGTATATGAAATAATTTCAGACCCAAACAAATGCCTTCTAGAACAAGGAATAATCTGCATGGGTCCAGCAACTCGCGGAGGATGCAACGCAAGATGTATAAAAGCCGGTATGCCATGCACTGGATGCGGAGGACCATGTCCAAATTCGCCTGAGCAAGGAGCTGCAATGATAAGTGCCTTAGCGTCATTGCTTGGTTTAGAAGAAGAGAAGGAGAAATACACAGAGGCTGACATTGAAAAGCTTGTTGCTCAAATAAAAGATCCGCTGGGAACTTTTTACATGTACTCGCTGCCGTCCTCACTTCTTAAGAGGAGAGTTATGAAAAAATGAGAGAAGTCACTATAAACCCGATTACAAGACTTGAAGGTCATGGAAAAATCACGATTTTCCTGAACGAACAAGGAAACGTTGAAAATGCTTACCTTCAAGTTCCAGAACTTAGAGGTTTCGAAAGATTTTGTGTTGGAAGAAAAGCTGAAGACATGCCGCAATTAACGAGTAGAATATGCGGAGTATGCCCAGTCGCCCATCATTACGCTGGAACAAAAGCCTTAGATGCCGCGTTCAATGTTGAACCACCGTCGGCTGCAGAAAAGCTTAGGGAACTCATGTATTGCGGCTACATAATCTATGACCACATACTACATTTCTTCTATCTCGGTGGACCAGACTTCATTGTTGGACAAGAGGCTCCGCCAGAGAAAAGAAACATTTTGGGCGTAATTGAAAAGGCAGGCTTGGAAATCGGCAAAGAAGTTATCAAACATAGGGCTTATGGACAGAAAATCACAGAGATCATCGGTGGAAAAGCCACCCATCCAGTTTGCGGGTTACCTGGTGGAATTTCTAAATCATTAAGCGAAGAAGAGAGGCAAGAAATCGAAAAAATGGCTAGTTCATGCGTGGAATTTGCAAAGTTATCGTTGAAGCTGTTTCACGACATTGTCCTGGAAAATGAAAAATACGTTGACATGATCAAAAGCAATGCTTACACCTTAAAGACTTATAATATGGGGTTGGTTGACGAGAACAACAAAGTTAACTTTTACGACGGCAAGGTCAGAGTTGCAGACCCCCACGGAAACGAGTTCCTAAAGTTTGAACCCAAAGATTATCTTAACCATATTGTTGAGCGTGTAGAAGAATGGACGTACGTGAAAATGCCTTACTTGAAGAAGGTTGGATGGAAGGGCTTCGTTGACGGAGCAGACAGTGGAATATACCGTGTTGGTCCTCTTGGAAGACTTAACGCTGCAGATGGCATGGCTACTCCACTTGCTCAGGAAGAGTATGAGCTTATGTACAAGACTTTAGGGGGAAAACCTGTTCATTCCACATTGGCTTTCCACTGGGCTAGGCTTATTGAAGTACTTTATGCTACAGAAAGAGCAGTAGAGTTATGTAAGGACACGGAAATAACAAGCACAAACGTTCGTAACTTGCCTGGTAAACCCGGAGAAGGTGTGGGAATAGTGGAGGCGGCTAGAGGCACTTTAATTCATCATTATGTGCTTGACGAAAATGCACTCGTTAAAAACGTGAACTTGATTGTTGCAACAACTAACAATTACCCAGCGATCTGCATGTCAATTCGTGACGCAGCCAAAGGCTTAATCCACGGCGGCAACGTAAACCAAGGCTTGCTCAATAAGGTTGAAATGGCTTTCAGAGCCTACGACCCATGCTTTGCATGCGCCTCACACTTTGCCATTGGTCAAATGCCCTTTACCGTAGAAATCTATGACCATGAAAAGAAGCTGCTCAAAACAGTGCAAAGATAACCTTTTATTTCCTTTCATTTTTTGTTAGTTTTATGGCGGCTTTCTAATGGTTAGTGAAGAATACGATGTTGAGAAAGAGTTAAAAACATGGCTTTCAAACGCTGAAAAAGTGGTTGTAGCAGGCATTGGAAATCCCATCCGCATGGATGATTTTGTCGGAACAAAAATAGTTCAAGATTTGCAGGGAAAAGTTTCTGAAAAAATTTACTTGATCGAGTGTGAAACTGTCCCGGAAAATTTCATGCAGCAAATCATAGATTTCAATCCGACGCATGTTCTCTTGATAGACGCGGCAATTTTAGGCTTGAAACCTGGAAACTCGAGGCTCATTAGACCAGAACGGTTAATGGCGTTTCCAGCATATTCTACACATGCACTTCCGTTAGGGATGTTTTGTGGGTATCTTGCGAAGATGACAAAGGCAAATATTGCCCTGTTACTGGTAGAACCCAAAAAGGCCGATTTTGGGGAAGGATTAACGCTTGAAGTTGAAGCTTCGGCACAAGATATTGTAGATAGTTTGCTGAGGGTTCTTCCTTAAACTTAAAAATGAAAAAATGGAAGGTTAGGAAGTTATTGGAGTAACTTTTAGAGCTTCTTGGAATAGCTTCTTCACTGCTGTGATTCTTGCCTTCTGTGCCAAAACATCGCTCGTAACCAATTCTAGTGCTTCCTCTGGACACCACTTAACACACTGAGGTTCACCTTGCTCTTGACATAAATCACAAACGTACACAACTTTCCTTTCTGGATGCAGCATAATTGCTCCATAGTCGCACGCTTCAATACACCATCCGCATCCGTTACACTTGTCTTCATCAACCATTATTACGCCTGTTTCCTCAGATTGTGTTAAGGCATCTCTTGGGCATGCAGCGACGCAGGGTGGGTTTTCGCAGAGTCTGCACGTAACTGCTAAGTTTATCAGCTGGTTTATTCGGACGACTCGTATTCTGGATTTTAACGGGTTGAAAGCTCCTTCTTTTGTCCATGAACATATGTATTCGCAGACTTGGCATCCTACACATTTTTCGGGGTCTGCCGCAACAAATTTTCTTTCGTGGATTTTGACCATTGTTACCTCTCCTCTGCTTTCTCAGCTTTTCTCTTGGCTATGTGGATTAAATCGTCCATGCCCAATTCTTTGAGTTTCTCTATTGTTGGTACACCCTCTTTGTTCCATCCGCGAGCTTCATAATAGTCGCCCAGCAGGAAATCCAGTTCTTTTTGGCTTACATAGGCTCCTTTAGACGGGCCTTCATCTGGTACTGGAAGGTGCATGACCTTATATGGTAACGTGTCATCTTTTCTGCCTAAGCCTTCTCTAATATTGAATAATCTGGCAACGTTGTTTATTCTTTCACCAGCAAGTCTCATCTCTTCCGGCGTAACCTCAAATCCCGTGACTAAGCTATAGAGCTTAGCCATGTCTTCTAATTCTTTGTAGTATGTGCCCCTTGAGAACTTGCAGACGATGAACGAGTCGATTAGCGTGTAGACGTCTTCCATATCTTTGACCATTTTTCCTCTTCCTTTCTCAACGACTAGGCGGTTGACCTTCCCCTTTACGTCAAAGCTATAGGCTCCATGTCTATTGTGATCTGCCCCACGGAAGGAAACAGCAAAACCTAATGCAGCCGTCTTGAGACATCTAAGATCATAACCAGTAACCTCGACTCCTTTAATGTGCTGAGCCAGCTTTTCTGCTCCTTTGCCTATTTTCTCTCCAGCAATTTTCACGCCTTCAGCCAATATATCACCTATGCCTTCACGCTTGCCAATCTTTTCAATAAGTTGAACTAGAGCCTCCTGATTGCCAAATCGTGCATCTATCCCGTCAAGCTCTTTCTCTGTCAGTATTCCTTTTTCGTAGCAGTCCATGGCGAAGCCTACGATGACTCCTGCGCCAATTGAGTCTATTCCGTAATAGTTGCTGAGGTCCATTCCCTTTATGATAGCGTCTAAACGGTCTACACCGCAGTATGGTCCCATAGCCCATAACGGTTCGTATTCCATTCTGGTCATAGTTCCTTTGTATGGGCCTTCTGGAACAACACAGACGTGTTCGCATCGCATTGCACAGGAGCTGCATCCTATGATTTTCGCAACGAATCTTTCGTTTAGGTTTTCTCCGCTCACTTTTTCTGCTCCTTCAAAAGAGGCGTTGTTGTAGTTTCTTGTAGGCATACAAGGTATTGCGTTATGCACTAACACATTTGCGGCAGTGCCCAATGTTCTGTATTTTTGTGTGGCTGGCCCTTTCATTCTTTCATGAAATTCCTTAACGAACTCCATGAACTCGTCTGGCTTCGCAACGGTAATGTCCCGTGTTCCACGCACAGCGATTGCTTTAAGATTCTTTGAACCCATAACAGCGCCCATGCCAGTTCTTCCAGCAGCCCGAGTTTTGTCATTAATTATACAAGCTAACCGAACAAGCTTCTCTCCAGCTAGACCTATGGCTGCAACACGAATGTAATAGTCGCCCAACTCTTCCCTTATGATGTCTTCTGTTTCAGCTGGTGATTTACCCGTCAAATGAGAGGCATCTAAAATCTGAACTGAATCATCGTCAATCCACACGTAAACCAGTTTTTCAGCTTTGCCCTCAAAAATTACAGCATCGTATCCAGCTCTTTTCAGTTCTGTGCCAAAGGAACCATGTGATTTGGATTCGCCGACACCGAAGCTCTGGGGAGATTTTGAAACAAAAGCGTGTCCGTTCCCGCCAGTAGGCCACATCGTGCCTGATATCGGTCCTGTTGCCAGAATTAACGGGTTTTCCGGAGTGAAGGGTTCTACTCCTAGCTTAGAATGGTCCAGTAACAGTCGGATGCCGAGACCTATTCCACCAATATACTTTTTCGCATACTCCTCATTCAAAGGTTCAACGTGAGTCTTTCCTGTTGCCAAGTCTATGTGAAGAATCCGACCAGCATACCCCTGCAAACATTTTCCTCCATCAATTTTGAGTGGAATTTATAATAATTAATCAGTTAATATATTAACGTATCTGAAATGCAAGGACTAAATTAATGATGTAACAGGTTGTGGTGACGGATCAACATGTCAGCGAAGCTAAATGTGAACAAGCTTCAAGATGGCTTATGCACTAGACGTTTCGGAAGAAGCATCCTGTTTTCCCGTGAAGTTGACTCAACAAACATGTGGGCTAAAGAACTGGCTACGTACGGCGCCGATGAAGGAACAGTGGCTATTGCAGAAACTCAAATGAAAGGGAGGGGAAGACTTGATAGAGAATGGATTTCTCCGACTGGCGGATTGTGGTTTTCCCTAATTCTCAGACCTAAGCTCAACCCGACAGAAGCCGTTAAACTCACGCTTGTGGCTGGATTGGCTGTGGCTAAGGTTTTGCGTGAAATGTTCGATTTAAAGACAGAGACTAAATGGCCTAACGATGTGCTGGTGAATGGACGGAAGATTTGCGGTGTACTGGCTGAAATGAACACGACAGGCGAAACCGTTAGCTTTGTCGTAGTGGGCGTTGGTGTCAACGTGAATTTCGATGTGGAAAACGTTTTCCCAGAACAGCTGAAAAAAGTTTCGACTTCACTTGAAAAAGAGCTTGGTCGAAAAGTCAAGCTGGAAAATCTGTTTCGAACTTTGCTTGAACAGCTGGAAAGTCTTTATGAACTTCTAATCAAGGAAGGATTCAATCCCATTCTTGACGAATGGAAAACTTATGCTGGTTTTCTCGGTTGCAAAGTGGAAGTCACTGGTCCAACTGGAAAAATGAGTGGTTTAGCTTTGGACGTTGATCATGAGGGTGCTTTGGTTCTAAGGCTTGAGGACGGAACTGTGAAGCGTGTTTTCGTTGGAGATGTTTCTGTCTAAGCATGATACTGCGACATGTTCTGCAGTTTATGGATTAGATGTGACTGGTGGTACGAAACTTATTAATTAACGTGTTGAAATAACACAATTCCGCATTTAAGAGAGGATCAAGTCGATGGGTTTGGAATTCGGTTTGCTCATGACCTTGATTGGTGTGGTTAGTGTATTTTCCTCCCTAGCCGTTGTTGCACTCGTGTGTGTCGTTTTGAAAAGGCTTTTTAAAGGGGGGGTTGTCGAAGAAGCCGAGGTGCCTCCACCCAAAGAACTGGAGCTAAAAGGAGTTGAGAAGAGTCGAATTGGAACCTTTAGGATCAAGCTTAACGGAGAAGAACATGAAGTGAAGATCAACGATTTGGGGACTGTTGGAACAGGGTTCGAAGAGATTATGCCTCCGTCTGATGTTGGTGAAGAACTTAGAGTTGCTGTCGGCGACGTAGAATACAAAGTTAAAGTTGAAAAGCTTGAGGGAATCAAGCCTAAAACTCCTTCAACGGTAGAAGAATATGTTCCAGCTGCCAAGGAAGCTGCGAAAGAGGTAAAGGCGGTTGTAACCGCACCAATGCAGGGAACGGTTGTCAAAGTCTCAGCAAATGTTGGAGATAAAGTCGAAAAGGGAAGTGTAGTTGTTGTGTTAGAAACTATGAAGATGGAGAACGCCATCGAAAGCACGGTGCCTGGTATTGTAAAGGAAATAAAAGTGTCAGAGGGCGATTCTGTGAAAGGTGGCGACATTTTAGTTATTATTGGTTAGAGTTGGGTCTATCATGAAAACATTTGGTTATAAATTGTATTGTTCTCAGTGCACAAAAATCGTAGAAGTTTGTAAATGCCACCGATGAGAGGAGGGAGAAAAATAGCAACTGAAATTAGCAAGAGAGACGCAGCTGCTCTTTCAGCGGCAATCGCAGTTTATCTGACCAAACCGCGCCCAGCTAAGACAGCTTCAACCGAAGTTCCAACAGACCTTGAGCCATTACTTAAGAAAATAACTGAACTTGAAAGGAAAATGGACGAGTTGAATTTGAGCGTGGAGGAGCTTAGAGAAAAGGTTGAGAGGATAGAGAAGAGGTGAGTTGTATGGTGCAATTAACCGAGCTTATTTTCAGAGATGCCCATCAGTCATTGCTTGCAACACGCATGAGAACCGAAGACATGCTTCCAATAGCAAAAACGATAGACCAAGTAGGATTTTTTGCTTTGGAGGTTTGGGGAGGAGCAACTTTTGACGTTTGCTTGAGATACTTGGCTGAAGACCCGTGGGAACGCCTCAAAACGCTCAAACAGCACATGCCGAACACGCCTATGCAGATGCTTGAGAGAGCCATGAACATAGTGGCGTACCGTAATTTTCCAGACGACATAGTTGAAAAATTCATAGAGTACGCCCATAAAGACGGTGTTGATTACTTCAGGATTTTTGATGCGTTAAATGACTTGAGAAACATGAAGGTACCGATAGAAACTGTCAAAAAGGTTGGTGCCCACGCGCAAGGCAGCCTGTGCTACACGATTTCTCCAGTTCACACAGTAGAATATTATGTGGAAGCTTTTAAGGAACTTGAAGAGATGGGGTGTGATTCGCTTTATCTTAAAGATATGGCTGGAATGGTTTCACCATCTAAAGTCTACAAGATAATCAGTGCTTGTAAAGAAGCAGTGAAAGTGCCTGTGGGCTTGCATTCGCATACGACTTCTGGAATGACTATGCTTTCGTACATGAAGGCGTGCGAAGCAGGTGTGGACGTACTTGATTGTGCGATGTCGCCTATTTCAGGGGGAGCTGGGCATCCGCCGACGGAATCCATCGTGGCTGCTCTTAAGGACACGCCTTATGATACGGGTTATGATCTTGAATTGTTGATGAAATGTAGAAAATACTTCCTAAAAGTGTGGGAAAAATATCGGCATTTACATAGAGAAAAGGCAATGATGGTGGACCCGTCTGTTGTAGTGCATCAAATACCGGGGGGAATGCTTTCAAACCTCATAATTCAACTTGAAAAATTTGGCGCAGTGGACAAGTACCATCAGGTTTTGGAGGAAACGCACAGAGTTCAGAAAGACCTTGGTTGGCCGCCATTGGTTACGCCAACAAGCCAGATAGTTGGAGTGCAAGCGGTCATGAACGTTCTTTTCGGAAGGTACAAACGAGTGTTGGAGGAGACGAAAAATTATGTTAAGGGGATGTATGGGAAACCACCAGCGGAGATTTCAGAGGAGATTTACAGGAAGACTTTTGGTTCAGGCTGGCGTGATATGATTATAGACTGTAGACCTGCAGATCTTCTGGAACCTATGTATAAGAAATGTAGAGACGAACTTGAAGATTTGGGACTGCTGAAAAAACCGGAAGACATTGTTTCTTACGCTCTGTTTCCAGAAGAGACAAAAAAACTTCTAAGCGGAGAAGCTAAGCCGGAGTTTACTTCGGATGAGCTTCCGTTGGAGGGTGAGATGCGTGGGAGAAGGTTTAGGGTTTCTCTTAATGGTGAAGACTATGAAGTAACGATTAGAAAGGTGAAAAAATAGGATGTCGACGCCTCTCTTGCCGTTGCCGTTTGGCAATATCGTAATGATTGTTGTTGGCTGCTTGTTCGTTTACTTGGCTATAAAAAAGAAGTATGAACCACTTTTGCTGATTCCAATAGGCTTCGGAGCAATATTAGTTAACATTCCAGTATTAATGAACACGGATTCTCTTGGAATAATGGATCCTCAAGGAGTCTTTGGTTACATATACGCTAAGGGCGTTTTGACGGACATATTTCCCTGTTTGTTGTTTATTGGAATTGGAGCCATGATAGATTTTGGGGCTCTGATAGAGAGACCTTGGTTTCTGATTTTTGCTGCTGCTGGACAGCTTGGAATCTTTATAGCTCTACTCTCTGCGTTAGCAGTGGGATTCAATCCTTATCAAGCAGCAAGCATCGGCATAATTGGAGCCATGGATGGACCCACAGCAATTTTCGTAACATCGAAGTTTGCTCCAGACCTTCTTGGGCCTGTTGCCGTTTGTGCTTATTCTTACATGGCGCTTGTGCCGTTGCTTCAGATTCCAATTTCTAAGGCTTTAACCACACGTAAAGAACGGCTTATCAAAATGGAATACAAACCTCAAGCATATTCCAAAGCGATTCGGATTATATTTCCAATAGTCGTGACAATCGTGACTGGGGTTGTTGCTCCCATGGGAATACCATTGATGGGCAGCCTAATGCTTGGCAATCTGCTTAAGGAAAGCGGTGTGGTTAGGAGGCTTGCGAAGTCTGCTGAAAACGAAATTGCTAATGTTACGACTTTGCTTCTTGCAGTGGTGATTGGTGGGACAATGAATGCTGAAAGCTTTCTTGTTTTTGATACGCTTGTAGTGTTTGGTTTAGGTTTGGTGGCTTTTGTTTCCGCCATAGCTTGTGGGATCCTTTTTGCCAAGCTTGTGTATTTTGTGACGAAGGGGAAGGTTAATCCTTTGATTGGGGCTTGTGGGATTTCAGCGTTTCCGATGGCTGCTAGAACAGCTCATAGAGTTGGAAGGGAAGAAGATTCAAGTAATTGGCTTTTGCCGCATGCGATGGCAACGAATGTGGGTGGACAAATAGGTTCAGTGGTGGCTGGAGGAGTAGTTTTAACCTATGCTACGATCGTTCTGGAAATGTTGGGCTTGATACCGATCCCGTAAAAAGCAAAAAAGATTTAGGTTAAGACGTTGCAAAAGTCTCTTTCTAGGTGAACAACTTGAAAAGACTGGAAGCTTTAAGGCAGCTAGTCTTTGAGAAAAAAGATTTTGACGCTTTTCTAGTCACCAACGGAGCAAACCTTCTGTACTTCGCTGGTTTTCCTGGAACGGCATGCATACTTGTTCCAAAAAAAGGCGAAAGCACAATTTACGTTTACAGCGTCAACTATGAACAAGCCAAAGCCGAAGCAAAAGAATTCAAAGTCGAACTAGTCAAAACAGGCGAGGACTTGGCAACTAAAATCTCAAAAAAAGTCAAGGCTTCAAAAACTAAAAAACTTGGTTTAGACACGATCACGGGCGTTCCAATTGTTGCAGATTATCTAAAGCTTAAGAAAGTTTTGAGAGGGATAGCTGAAATCAAAATTGATAATGAACCTGTGAGGACTCTTCGCAAAGTGAAAGATGAAGAAGAAATTAAACTCATGCGAAAAGCTGGAGAATTAACAAGCGAAGGCATGAAAGCTGCTTACGAAGCGATTAAACCAGGCGTGAGAGAATATGAAGTTGCCGCGGAAATCGAATATGCCATGCGTAAAAATGGTTCTTGGGGAACAGCGTTCGAAACCATTGTAGCTTCAGGTGTCCGTTCAGCGTTTCCGCATGGAGGTTGCACCGACCGAAAAATAAGGAAAGGCGACTTGGTTGTGGTTGACATAGGAGCAACCTACCAGTATTACTGTTCAGACATGACAAGAACAATCGCAGCTGGAAAGCCTTCAGCAAAGCAAAAGAAGATGTACGAGATCGTCAGGCTGGCTCAAGACAAAGCCTTCCAAGCTGTAAAACCCAAAGCAAAAGCAAAAGATATAGATT
>Ga0100398_1004805_pt1 | contig 10935 bp, 9 predicted proteins | sample CryGeymeta201522_FD_81568 | JGI IMG/M metagenome (GOLD analysis project Ga0100398, IMG submission 81568) | Groundwater microbial communities from Crystal Geyser aquifers in Utah, USA - Crystal Geyser metaG 2015-22 | ecosystem: Environmental > Aquatic > Deep subsurface > Groundwater | place: USA... | reverse complement strand
TGTTGTTAACGATTTCTCCGGAGCGAATACGGAGCGACCATACCAAACTATCCAGTGTTACCGTACCGCCATCAGGACCCAGGATTGCATAATCAATCTGATACGTTCCTGAATCCTGGGCGTGATCGGTGAGCCTATGTATTGTGTCTGTCATTAGTGCCTCTCAATCAGCCGTTATTCTAGTGGATCAGAAGCTACGGTTTCTAGCAATCCGTAAGAATCCTAAGCAAGGCCATGATTATCCCTGGATGTAATACTCACTAGTGGTGCCGGCATGCGCATCAGTTCACCTAATTCAGTTTCAGTATCCCGGAAGCGGAAAAGGTGATGGTGAAATCCACCCCGGACACGGACACCGCTATCATGGTGGTGTCCAACAAAATGTAGCCGATCACCGGGTTAATGTAGGTGCCGAAGGTTTTAGATGCATAAAAAAACGCATAGAGCATGGTTTTAGTGAGTGCGGTCCAGGTCACATCAGCGGCATCCCAAACGCCCTCATTGCCCGCATGGGTCACGGCCAAACTCCCCAGCGCGGTACCGCCGGTGGTGTAGCCGGCGCCGGTTGCCACCTCATTGCCACTCACATCGGCCCACACGTCCACATCAGCCAGGTCCCCACCGTATTCCTCCCAGGTCGCGGTACCATCGGACACGGTGCCGCCATCAGTGGTGGGCCAGGTGGGCTCCGATGCCGCCGAGGTGCCGGCCACGATGCAGCGGTATCGGTGCCCGTTTCTGGTGGCGTTCGGTACCCGGATATCTCCCAGGCTATAGGCGGTAGATGCAGCCCACGCGGTGTAGCTCGAGATCTGGGAACCGGTGACCAATGCCAGATTTATGGTGTCACTATCAAGGTCGAACATGCCGTTCATGATGCCCTGACGAAACATATCGCAGATGAACATTTTAGATGCCATTTCGGATCTCCTTCCGATTCCGGCCTCTCGGGGCTCTATGTCATAATGGCGCCGGCTTTATGCCGACAGCAGCTCCTTGACCAGTATTCTGATGGTGCAGTACCCATCCACGCACCGCAACCGCTCAATCACGCCCTGATAATAGCCATCAGGCATGGCAATGCCAATCAGCGAATAGTACGCCTGCAAACGCTTCAGCGCGGCCTCGGCGGCTGCGTCCACTCGAGCGGCCACGGTAAATGTGCGGTCGGCATGCGATAGGCCCGTGTCATAGATCGCGCACCCGCCGTCGAGTGTGGCGGTCCTCGATACCCGCCGGGACAGTTCGCCGATGTTGCTCCCCTTCCGGTCGGCATCAATCAGCACGTGGCCAATTGGATCATAGGTCCTTGGTGCAAAGGCAATGTTCATGATGCTCATCCTAGACATTTTCGAGGCACATTATTGCCAGGTCGGCATAGGAAACCACCTGAGTCGATTCCACCCCGAAATCGATCAGTTGTTGGATGTAATCTCCAAATGCCGCATCGAGTTTGATCGTCAATGGATCGAATGGAACATCCGATTGGATCTCACCGATTCCAGCCATGACGATAGTTTTACGTTCGATCTGTTTTTCGTCTTCTATGTGGTCATATTCCCACCCTCCTGGCGTGTAGTAAAAACTTTCATCGTGAGACGCTGATATAGTACTCGTTATGATGTGGTATGCATACGCAATTACTGCAAGATCATTGCCATATATTTCATTATGCCACTGTCTTATTGCGCTGTATGAATATGGCGAATACTCATATGGAGTTGGTGGTGTCATCATGGAGAGCCCGTAATAGGGCTCGATCTCATTCGGATTGTATTCTGTCACCAATGTATAGGATCCGAATGGATTGTCTGCGACCCAAATGTTCTCAACATATTCATAGTACTTATTTTCATTTGTTGATCCATCGGAATCATAATCGTATTTTGCTTTAAACCTGTATGTGTGGTCCATTCGCAGATTAGCGCAGATATAATCAGTGGAAATTCTGAACTGTGGTAACAGCTCACCTTTGACAGATCTCGCAAATCTCGTAGATGTCGGAGAAGTCGCCATATGATGTGCAACTTGTTCAAACGTATAATCTCTAACAAGTATGTAGTATCTGCAATCATACGACAAAGCATGATACCAGAACCAATCATAATCATACACATATGAGAAATGAAATTCCTGGTACTGCTCTAAGGAATTGTATACTTCTCCACCATTATTAGAGCGCACGGGTGTATCATCATCCATCCATTGATATGAAAAATACTTGTTTGTAGTGTTTGCTGTAGGACACGACTCTGGGGTATATTCAGGGGTCGGTAGTGGTGGTGGATCATCTCCAGAGGTCTCCATATATGCCTGGCCCATGGCGGTTTTCTCATCATCCGACATGCCTGCGAAATCAAACGTCTGCGGTAAATCCACATCACCCTGCGTTTCGATATTCTGTACCATTGAATGCCATACCAAGTGGTGTCCTGCATATATTGCAGCGAATACTGCATCATCCATTACTATGGGCCACTCGATCCGGGTGTCAGTGCCGAGATAATTACACACCCACGGCGCGTTATTGCTCGCATCCCAGACACTCGCAAGAGTAATAGAAGGGCCACCGTTCGGCGTAAACGGATAATAGAGCGAAAGCATAATCAATTCTGGGCATCCGCGAGGATGATCACGGAAACCGATCACCTTCGGTTCCGCCCAGTTGCCTCCCCCGAACGTTACCACCACGGTATCCCCAACCTTGAATGCAGCCACATCGCACGACATATATTCAACGGGAACAGCGCTCAGGGAAGATGTCTGATTCACGTCAATATTCTGGGCCGGTGACGTGCATGCCAGTAATGTCACATCCAGGGTTTCGTCACCAACCTCCGTAACAGTGGCAAGGCGATACGATGGCACCCATTTCTGCCAGCCTGGCAGCATTGCCCAATTGTAGACCGCCTGGGCCGCGGTCTGCACCTTGACATTGACAATGGCACCATCACGATCCGCCGTATAGGATCCGGCATCCTTCGCTTGTGGATAGATGACTGGCGGTGGTGATTTTTCTGGCGACCCGGCGATCTCTATTAATCCAACTTCAACTCCCGCCGTGAGTTCATCTGAATAATCCGCGCACCAGATTGTCTCAGTGCGGTCTTGAGTATCGAGGATGTGCTGAATTTCATATCGGCGCTTCTCCAATGCGGTCTTCTGGAGCTTGAGGGCTTCCAGATTCATATTGATCTTGTCGCGCTGTTGGGACGCATAGAGCCCGATCTCGGTTAGCGAGGTGATGTCATCCATGATCGGGTTGGGGTTCACCTGCGTGAGCGTGAGGGCCTCCTGCTGCAACTCGACCATGTCCTCATGTTTCCATTGCAGTTCGGATTCCACCTGGTTGTAGGCGGAAATCGCCGACGACACCGCCAGTTCGAACTGCTGCAATTCCACCCAGGACATTTCGCCGGCCCAGTACAGATCCAATGCGTCCTCGTAGGCGGCAATGGACTGGTCCTTGGTGTGCGCCTTGACCGCCAGATCGGTTTCCAGGTCGTGGATGTCCATGTTGAGGGCGGACATTTCCTCCTGAATCTCCAGCGACCGTTCGGCGTGTTCCTGGTTGGAGTTGACCACATTGCTGTAGAATTGGATCGTGGCATCGGTAAGCCCAACGATGGTACCGACGATCGGCACGGCATAGTCGGCGTGGTCCTCATACATGGGGATCGACTGCTCCTCGGTGATCTCCAGCAACTGCTCCATGGATGTTGAGAGCGATTCCAGTAACGCATTGGTGTCGGTAGTCGTCAGTTCAGCCTTTTCCTCGACTAGATCATCACGATCATCCTGCATCCAAAACAGATAATTGCTCAGGCTGGACCAGTTGGCGGCATAATCCTGGTACACCTTTACCGTGGCCTGGTATTCCTCCCAGGTGATTTCATCGTTGTTGTATGCGGTGAAGGCATCGAGCATCTCTCGCTCCGCCTCATCCAGGGCCCGCTTGGCATCGCTCACCTGCTGTTCGAGCAGACTGATCTCGATGTTGAGATAATTGATTTCATTGGTGATCTGCTGGGTCTGCTCCCAGGTCTCGATGTTGTGCCCCAACGCCGTCTGATATCCGGCCGCCGTACTGAGCGCGGTGGAATTGGCATCGGCCCAGGTGCCGAGCAATTCACTGTCAATCGACTCCATGCTGGTGAGATCGTCCAACTGCCGGTTGATGTCGTCGATCTGATTTTCACCAGTGGTCCGGTCGCATTCGATCGTGACACTGTACCGGCCATCGCCCAGATTCTCGGCAATCACCCCGCGACTCATGCGGTAGCCTCCGCCCCGGGCATGCCCAGCAGGAACTCAGCCTGTTCCTCGGCCGCGCGCAATTGGATCTTTTCCAGGATCTTCCACATGAACGCTTCAATCTCCGGTTCCAGACCATCGGCTTGAATGGTGATCAGCGACTCGCCGCTCTCCATGGCCGCGGTCTTGGCGTTCATATAGGCGACCTGCGCCTCCGTCAGTTCCTGCTGCTGGGCAAGCGCTTCCTTTTCCATCTCGATCTGTTCCTCGATCAGGTTCTGGATATACCATTGTTGATTGGGATCATCGGTCCCCACCAGGGCGTCCACCAGGTCGCCGACCAAATCCGTCGTGGTCTCCACGGTGGACCCGATGGACGCATAGGCTGCCTCGATCCGTGCGGCATCAGCCTCCACTGATGCGACCGAGATATCGGTCATCGCATCGAACGCGGCCTCGACCTCGGCCGTTTCGGCCTCGATGTTGGCAATCTCGATTTCGGCCTCGATTTGGTATTCCTTCAGGAATAGCTCCTCCAGTTCCTTTTGGGCCTTGTCCGCGGCGGCTTTATCGACCTCCGGCTTTCCGGTAGTGACCTTCTCCTCTGGGAATGTGCCGTCCAAAATGGCCTTGGCCTTATCAACGTCGCCCTGGGATATGGCGGCGATGATCAGGGTCTGCTTTTCCGGCGGCAGCTCCCCGATCTCGTACATCAGATCTTGAACATCAGATTCGATCGCCGCCGCGTTGGTCATAAAATCCACTTGCTTTTCAGTGGGGATCGCGGCAAGCGCCTCTTCCAGATCCTGATAGGCCTGGCTGTCCATGGTGGTCATGATGGCGATGAACTTCTCGTCGGGGATCCCCGCGACCTGGAGTCCCAGGTCTTGTAACTGACGCGACAAATCATCCGTACCGGTGGCCGTGATGTCGATGTCCTTCCGGCTCGGAACGGTGTCCAGCATCCGGAGCGCATCGTCATAGGACCCTTCATCGACTAATGCGAGGAACTTGGTCTGCTGGTCCTTGGTGAGTTCCTCAAATCGCGCCGCCACCTGGTCCATGGTGAGATTGGCGTCATCCGCCTCGATCATGAATTCCAGTTGCTGCTTGGTGGACAGATCGGACAGGGTATCAGCCATGGCGCCCAGGCGGTCATTGGCCATTTCGGCCTGGTAGGCGCCTTCCTCAACAGCTTCGTTCTGTGCGCCCTGGGTGCCGGTGAAATCGATCATCCGATCGATCCAATCCACCATGGCTTCGGTCGCCTGGTGGACCCCCGGCACATACTGATCGATAATTTCCCCGGCGGCATATCCAGCCGCGGCGCCCAGTCCCATCACCCCAAGCATCTGTCCGGCGGATGCCGACCCGATGGCAGTCCCCAGTATTTCCCCGAAGGTTTTGAGCGTGCTGCTGGAATTCACTACTGCCTGCCCCAGGCTACCGATGGCGCTGGCTGCCGTGGTGCCGGCAATCACCGTAAGCGATGTGGCAATGGTGCCGATGGCGGAAATGAATTCACCGGCAACATTCATGATGGTTTCAATCGCCTGAGCGAACCCGGTGATCTCGCCGGTCGAGGTGGCTGCTTCCGGTGACAGCTTGGTGAATTCGTCGTATGCTTTTCCGAGGCCTTCAAGAAACGGGGTCCAGGAATCAATGATTCCAACCGTCACGTGGGCCAGGTTCTCGATCCCATCCACCAATTTCTGGATCAGTTGCTCCAGGTCATCCGGATCCGTGAGATCCAAATCGCCGAAGATCGCGTTGAAAGCGTCCTCGATCTCTCCGCCGACTTCATCGATGGCGTCCAGCATCGGCTGCCAATCAACACCCCCCAGTGCTTCCGGCAATGCATCGGCAACACCGCTCATATAATCCGAGAAGGACTTTAGGAATTCATCTAATGCGGCGAACACCGGATCGAACGCTCCCTCATCGAGCGCGACCTTGATGCCGGCGAACACGTCGGACAACGAGCCGGCGGAATCCGTAACGCCCGGCAGCAGTTCGTCGCCGATTTCGATCAGAACCACATTGACGGAATTCTTCAGCTTCTGGGTCTGGCTGTCCAGGGTGTCCACCATCTTGTTATAGGCCGTCTCGGTTGCCCCGGTGGAATCGCCCATATCGGTCAGCGCTTCAGCGAATTCGCCGCTTTCATCCGCCGCCAGCACCATGACGGTGTTCAATGCCTCCGTGCTGCCGAACAGCTTACCCATCGACTCGATGTTGCCGCCGGTGGCCTCGTAGGCTTTCCACAGCATGTTCTGGAAACCATCAGTCTCCAACGCCGTGGCGTTAAAATTAATCCCCAGTTCGTCCGCATATTTAGTGGCTTCCGATGTGGGCGAGATGATGTTGGTGAGGGCCGCCTTCAGTCCGGTGACGGCCTCCGAGGTTGGTAGACCCGCCGCGGTGGTTGCAGCCAGTGCGGCGGACAGAGTCTCGAATGGAACGCCGGCGCTCGACGCGATGCCGGTGACCTTAGCCAGGTCGTCGGCCAATTCGGTGATGGTGGTTTGACCGTCTTTCACGGTCGTGAACATGATGTCGGAATAATGGGTGGCCTGATCGGTCCCTTCGCCGTAAGCATTCAGGGTGCTCACCAGTAACCGGGTGGTGTCTTCCAAATCGGCCCGGCCGGCGACTGACAATTTTTCCGAGGTGTTCAGCAGATCCAACGATTTGTCGTAATCGACCCCGGCGGAAATGGCCGTGTAGATGGACGCATTAATATCGTCAATGCTCTTGGTGGACCCAGTGGCATAATCCAAAATCTGCTGATTGAATTTGCCCAGGTCCTCATCGGTGGCCGTGACCAGTGTTGAGATTTCGCTGAGTCCGGACTGGAAATCTTCCGCCGCCGCGGTAGCCGCCACCAATGACCCGGCAGCCATGGCGGCGAGGATGGCGTCGGCCTCAAGCACCCCATCGGCCAGGGAGGCCAATGGCCCAACGGCAGAGGACACGACCGTTTCGAAATCGTTCATCTTCGAGTTGATGCCGCGAACCGTTTCCGAAATCTGGTCATCGCCGGCGAAGATGATCTGAATGGTCTTGGTGATATCCGCCACTTATGCGCCCCTTATCTCTGATGCTCCCGCAGATCCTCGAAGAATCGGCCCCACAGCTCCAACTCATCGTCGGTCAAATAACCCTGCGTGATGATGTCCGGGCGAACTTGAAACAAGAACGCCCGGTGGTGATAACAGAGACTCAAGCTGGCTCTGACGCCGGGGTCTCGCCAGAGCCGGGCGGATTTCCCGGCACCCTCCCCTGACCGGTGGCCCGCAGAATGGCCTGCGTGATCTGGGTGAACTCAACCGGGAAATTGTCCTTCAGTCGGACCGCCAGATCGAGGTCGCATGGAGGATCCACGCTCCCCGCCACCAGTAGTTCCAAGCCCCGAACCACCCCGGCCGGGGTCTTATCGCTGATCCCCAAGATCTGCCGGATGGCATCGGCCCGCTCACGCTGATCGGGAGACACCAGGCCATCGGCAATCGCGCCCATGGCCCGGTGCCGTTCCACCGCCTCATTGATCCGCCCGAGTTCATCCCCATTCAGGCCCCGAACTTTCCAGATCGGGTCGGTGCCAGGGTCAAACCACCGTGTCAGATCGGGCACCCGCACCTCAACGCAGCGATCGGCAAATTGCACCATCTTGAAGCGATCGACATTGAAGCCCACTACCGTTCCTCCCCGGGAATCCGGACCCGTGTTTAGGCATAGACTTCCGATGCCGCCTCGGTTGCCGAGATCGTGCAAGTTGCCTGAATATTCCCCCCAGCCGGGAACACGCGGGTGATCCCGAGTTTGCCTTGCGTGAGTGCACAGGAGGTCTTGTACCGGTCGGGGTAAAATTTCCACCAAAGCAGCTGATCTTTCTGCTGCACCAGAGAATCGGAAATGCCATCCTGGAGGTAAGCGGTGAACCCGCCCTGACCGAGAGATTGGGACGACGCCCCCACCGTGCCGCCATAGACCTGGGTCGAACTCACGCTGTGCGAGGTCTCCGGCAGTTTTACATCAGCGGTTTCGAACAGCTCCGCGAAGATGGGGATGTAATACTCGGCGTAGACCGCCTTGGTGATGCTGCCGGTATGGATCAGGGGCAGCGCGGCCTGGAACTCGATCCCGGCATAGCCGAGGGCGCCGCCGCTCACGTTGGAATAGTTGGTGTCCCACAGCGGATAGTCCCAGCGCTCCTGGTGCGTTCCGACGGTGCTGAAAATTTCCGCCGTCTCGACCGCCGCCGCCACATAACTGGAAGTCCGTACCTGGGCGATTTCGATGGACCCGACCGGGATCAGCGGAGGACCGCCAGCGGCTGCGCGGGTCTCGGCGAATGCGGTCCCATCGACGCCGGTGACCACCGCAATGGCGCCGGCGCTGGTAACCGTGATCGAATTGATGACGTGGGTGTCCGTGCTCACGGCCCGGGTGATGGATTCCGCCGGCGCCGCGCTCACCGAGGTGAGCACTCCGGCGAGATAACAGGTGAGCGCGGCCACGCCCACCGTATCATTGGCTGACCCGGGCGTGACCGCGCCACCGGACACCAGACCGTTCGGGCGGATGGTCGGGCTATAGCCGGATTTGTCGCTCCAAAGCGATGCGGCCGACCGGAACTCGATATGGTCTCCGGCATCGGTGAGCGCCCCCATGACCACATGAGTCTGGCCGCCCTCGTACAAAAGTTTTGCGTTTTCCGCTGTTCTCGCCATCGTGATTCCTCCTTCGGTTGCATCCGAGAAACAAAAAGGCCGAGTCCGGGACAACTCCCGGATCCGGCCTTTCAAGGCTCTGAGCCACTCAACGTGGCCTACCGAGATTCAATAACGGCTATCGAATAGCTCGTGTTTCCGACCGCTCAATGACTCGCCGGTCCACCTCGTGCCCAAATATTTGCAGCGAGCCGCACTTGCGGCATTTGATTTCGATCAGGTCCGCCCGGCCTCGGAACAATAACGCCCGACAGCGGCGGCAGCGCACATCGGCCAGATCATGATGGCTGTTCATATGGGTTCCCAATTATTGTTCTGTAATTCACCCGGAAGATCGCCGTCACCGTGGTGGCGATGTCGATGCTCTCCGGGTAGTCTTCGGTCCCACCCCCGAGGAATGCCATCTCATCCGCCAGGCCGGCGGTGGCCGCGACGAAGCCCGGGCCCGGAACGCTGTCGCCACCTATCGATGCGCAATCGGCGGAGCCGGTCACACTGAGCACCTCATCCACGAACGTGCCCCCCTGATCGCGCAGGTGGATCGTTCCCGCGGCGGTGCCGGCCGCCCACGACCCGGCCGCTACCGTCACCTGTAACACGGTCGCGCTGGCCAGGCTAGTAGCTCCGGATATAAGTTCCCCGACCACCGGCGCGCGTGACCCACTAAAGAATGGCAACACCAATTCCGGTTCCAACAGACACCGGATAATATCCCCCTTCATGCGCTCGGCGACCACCGAGGGATTCTCGGTCAGGTGCCGGGTAACGCCCAGGATCCGCATCGGCATGACGCAGAGTTGGGCGCCGTAGGCCCTGGTGCATTCCTCCACCCCGGGGATTACCGATACCGCCGGCGTCTGATCAGTCGGAATGGTCATGGCCGCTCGGTACACATGTGAACCGAGATCGGTCGCAAAGCCCCTGGCCGTCCTGATATCCGCCAGTTTCGCGATTATCGCCTGGATAATCCGTTCCCGAATCGTGTTCGCCATCAAGCAACCTCGCGCATAAGTTGATCCACCTGATCACTCAGCTGCTGTTCCGATAACTGCCCGAGCTGGAACAGGATCGTCTGCATGATCCGCGCATCGCCGAACCAGTCCTCGACGCTGGAACTGTAGAGTTCTTCGATTGGCAATCGATATTTCCGAGGCAGAGCGCCCCATTTCTTTTCTTGTCTCCCCGTGGCCGTCCCAGTTCCGACTTTATCGCCATGGCGCTGGAACACGCCCTTATGCCCGCTTTTCATCGTGCTCATAAACGACCCGGTGATAACGGACCGCGGCTTGCCGCGATAGATCTGCACGGACACCCCCGCCTGATTCTGCTGACAGCTATAATTAATCAACCGCTGGCGCTTCCCAGATGCCGTGATCAATGCGTTGATCGCCGCCTGGCCGGCATCTGCCAGGGTGTATCGGATCTCCTTGTTCAATGGATCCTTCTTGAGCGTGACCACTGAGTTGATTTCATCAACCACTATTTTTTTGCCGGCTTTCACTACCTCGTTCATGGTAGTGACTAGCGTCTTCCTGGCGCCATCCGACAGCCCGAGGAATAAGCTATTGACGCTGGCCAGGGCCGACGAATCTATTTCCATGCGGATCGGATCACTCATTGCGCACCCTCACGACCTCAACATCACCTGGATCAGTGCTAGAGTAATCCCGATCAAGACCAGGGTCTGCGGGATCACCACCAGCCATAGCGTGGCGATCTGGCGGCGCGGGCAACTGGCCTGATATTGGGCGATCGCGATCAGATCTTTCTGCACATCGTGCACGATCGACCGGGGACAAGAGGCTTCGTGCCGTGCCAATACATCGATGGCGGATTTCATCTGGTCATGCTTAGCCCACATGGTATCAATCTGCCGGCCCAGATTATGCAGCTCGTTGTCCTGCACCGCAATCTGCTTGAGCGCATACTGGATCTGCTTCACATCGGA
>Ga0100398_1004803_pt1 | contig 10938 bp, 8 predicted proteins | sample CryGeymeta201522_FD_81568 | JGI IMG/M metagenome (GOLD analysis project Ga0100398, IMG submission 81568) | Groundwater microbial communities from Crystal Geyser aquifers in Utah, USA - Crystal Geyser metaG 2015-22 | ecosystem: Environmental > Aquatic > Deep subsurface > Groundwater | place: USA... | reverse complement strand
GATGGGAAAATGGGGGTAATAGTCTACTGCTTTAGCTTCCCTGTGAAGGGAAGCAAAGAAGTAGTGCAAGTGAGCTGTCCGTGACAGCTCACTTCTATTTAAGTATTTGACACTGTTGTTATATATACTTGATTTGTTTTTAGCTGTTTGTTATACTATAAATGTAAATAAATGTAGGAGTTAAGCGTTTGTATATGGCACTACACTTGTTAATGCAGCGAATCCGCGCGTTAGGCAGTAAGAAAATACTGATTGTGTTTATCATATTCGCACTTTGTTTTCTTGTTGGCGGCTGGACTGTCTTTTTTCTTACTAAGCAAACTGAGCAGGGACAACCCATAGAGCAAGAAACTATCATCCCTGATACGCGGATTAAAACCTCTTCTGAAGTTGAAGGGTATGTCCTGTCTATTGTTGATTCAAAAGCGCTTGAACAGCTTTTGTCTGATTATGGTTTTTGGGATTTTCATCAGTGGGACCAATACAAAACAAAGGCTTCGCAGCTGTATATTATTTTTACTGGCAAAATACAGCCCCTTTACCGACTTGTTGCACAAGATAAATCAGTTTTGAGTTCGTATGGCGTTATGTTTGATAAGGGGAATGTGTTTTTATATGTTCAGATTGATCCGACCATAGATCATTTTGATACACGTGGCAGCACAATAGTGACAAAGTATGTGGGAAGGTTTCTTTATTCTATATACCCACCTGGTAAGAAATCCATGCTGTCAGAAGATGCTTTCTTGAAATCTTTATATACTGGTCCAGACCTTTTTAGTCTTGTAAAGAGGTAAAATGAAGCAATAAAAAGTTATATTATTAATGTCTAAATTGTTTTTCAAATTTATCTCACGTAATTTTCTTACCGTTATTTGTGCAGGAGCGATACTTGTGTTTTTCGGGTTTTTAGAGCAGCATGCTGCTTTTGCGGGTGGGCAGATGAAGTGTTGTACGTCCTCGTCTGCATGCCAATCTTTTTTTTGTGGGACTAAACCAAATTGCTCTGCAACTTGCGTATATGATTCAGATGCCGAAGCGTCTGGGCAGTGTGGTCCAAGCTATAGAGTGTGCAATGTGACTACCCTTGGAGAATGTGACGCTGCATGGGGGTCATGCGGTAGCCCAGACCCAGTATTATGCTATCAAACGCGGTTTTGTCCTTGGGGCATTGGGTATCAGATTCGACAGTGCACTTGTAGTGGCGGCAATGGTGGCGGTCCTCCTCCACCACCTCCTTGTGTACCAAGCTGGGGACCGTGTTCTGCTGCGTGCGACGGCGGCACACAGAGCGATGGATGTGGAACTACCCGGGCCTGCAATACCCAAATGTGCCCTCCTGACATTACTGATTTCTACATAGCCAAATCTCTGTATTCTATGGATAAAAACAACACCTACACCATGAATCAAACAACACATATACCGTTTTACATTGTGTTAGCTGCTCAAATGCACATATATAAGCTTCCTATTAAATGGCAGGTTTTAACTTTACACAATGGTAGCTGTACAGCTAGTTGTACTTACACAGATAATCAAGGCAATCTCTTGTCAGATGTTGATTGCCAATGGCACGGCAATGTTGGAGCTCAGGGTATACAGCAAGTTCAACCTCAAACCCATGGCATTGTTACTTATACCTTAAATTGCAATAATGCAGGTGGTTCTGATACCAAAACATTCCAACTTGGCGTCAAATTGTTTTCATGGCGCGAAGTGTTGCGCGGCATCTATGACTCGGCATCTCAATTCACTGCATATACGCACTTCGGATTCGCGTCCGTGCTTGACGCAATCAAAGCGAAACTGTCACTGGGACAATAAGGTCAAGGTCTTCGCAAGAACAAAGTTCTTGCGAAGACAGGTCACAACAAAACCGCTCGTTTCAAGGGCGGTTTTGTGTTGATGTTTACCTGGCACCAGTTTTACAACGCAAAAGTGGTGCTGGGTTTACCCACACACACATACTAGTCTTGTATGATAGGATTGGTGCGAGATTTATCCACACAATGCGAGCCTTTGCCCATCGAAGCGGGCTACGGCACCGCAAGACTGGGCTAAGTTACATCTGGACAGAATTAAAATATTCTTCTTCATCCTCCATCTTGGGTTTAAAGCTTAAATTAAAGCAGTATATTACATTACATGTTACATTATATAACGATCGTTACATAATGTAATGTTTTCTTGATTTTCTTGGGGAAGTTTTAATTTTAGAATGACGCATATTTTATGTTATAAGGGAATGAAAACAAATATATTATGTCTTGCCGCAACAAAGCCGTTCATCCACGGCAGTAAGACCATGGATTTTTGGCTGTGGGATAAATACTTTTGTTATGTTATACTAAAGTAGTATCAAACCCGTTGCAAACAACTAATAACTTATTACTGATAATTCGCCCATGAGCACATTTGATGAAATTCTAAAAATCAGACAAAAAAAACTCGCGCAACTGAAGCAACTCGGCATTGACCCGTATCCAGAAAAATCGCCGCGCACGCATGAAATTAAAACTGTGCACGACCAGTTTAAAAAACTTTCTCAATCAAAAAAAACGGTTACCGTATGCGGCAGAATGACAGGCCTTCGATTTCACGGCGGAGCAATATTTGCAGACCTGAAAGACAGCACGGGTAAAATCCAGATATTATTCAAAAAAGACACGCTTGCCGAACAGTTTGAGTTCATCCAATATTTTGATATCGGCGATTTTGTCTGGGCAAGCGGCGCGTTATTTGCCACACAACAGGGGGAGCAAACCATTGAAGCAAAACAATTCGGCATGCTTTCAAAATCAGTTCGACCCATTCCCCAAGAATACTTCGGGCTTTCTGACGAAGAAGAACGCTCGCGCAGGCGCTATGTTGACTTACTCGCAAACGAAGATGTGTATGCGCGGTTTCAAAAAAGATTTGCTATCATAAAGGCAATGCGGGAATACTTGTACGATAAGGGATTTATTGAAGTGGAAACGCCGATTTTACAGCCCATTCACGGAGGCGCAAACGCAAAGCCGTTTAAAACGTACCACAACGCTTTGGGCATTGAAATGTATTTGCGCGTTGCGCCGGAATTGTACCTTAAGCGTTTGATAATTGGAGGTTTTGATAAAATTTTTGAAATCGGCAAAAATTTCCGCAACGAAGGAATTGACCGGGAACACAATCCGGAATTTACTACAATGGAATTATATTGGGCGTATCAGGACCGAGACGGTTTGATGCAGTTCACCCAAGATTTGTTTTCGCATATGTTTGAATCATTTATCAAAAACGTAAAAGAGTACGAGTACCAAAACGCCGTGTATCGCTTGAAAACTCCGTATCCGCGCATACAATACGACCAGGCTCTCAAACAAGCTGTCGGACTTTCCTATGACGCATCACGCGACGAATTTGTTCAAGCGGCAAAAGCAAAAGGTATTGAGGTTGAGCACAACGAACCAAAATACAAAATTGCTGACACTATCATAAAAAAACTCGTGTATCCAACACTGACTCAGCCGACATTTTTAATTGACCATCCTATTGAAGCGTCGCCGCTTTCTAAAGCATCAAATAATAAGGCGTTGCGGTTCCAACTGGTCATCGCGGGGCTGAACGAATTATGCAACGCATGGTCTGAAATCAACGACCCTGCGTATCAAAAAGAGCAGTTCGCAAACCAGGAAAAAAACCGAAAAGCAGGGGACGAAGAAGCACAGCGCATGGATACGGATTACATTGAAGCGCTTGAATACGGTATGCCGCCCACAGCAGGCATAGGTATTGGCATAGATCGACTCATCGCGTTTATCACCAACGCACCGAGCATCAAAGAAGTCATTCCATTTCCAACATTGAGGCCGAGAGAATAGATGAAACTGTTTTTTCCAGGTCTACCTGCGCAGACAGGTCTATGCTATGATAGATAAATACTTTTGTACATTTGAAACAGCTTTTTGAAGTTCAAAACATTAAAAATTTCATGGCTTCATGACTTACGTCCTATGAACATTGCTTTTTTTGAGGTTAAAAATGAGGAAAAAGAATACATTATCCAACACTTGCCGCACAAACATACTGCGCTGTTTTTTACTGAACCGTTTAAACCCGAATTACTCAAAGACCATGCTGACATTGCCGCGCTTTCGGTATTTGTCCAATCGCATATTAACGCAAGCGACATCGCAGCTTTGCCAAACCTTAAGCTTATCACCACACGCTCGACCGGATTTGACCATCTGAATATCAGCGAGCTTTCGCAAAATGGAATTGCGCTTGGGTATGTTCCCGGGTACGGAGACAACACGGTTGCGGAATTCGCGTTCGGGTTATTGCTTGCGGTATGCAGAAAAATCACAAAAGCAAACGCGCGGATTCGGCTGGACGGCGATTTTGAAATCCACGAAGATTACGAAGGGTTTGACTTATTGGGAAAAACCATTGGCATCGTAGGGACCGGGCGTATCGGCACGCATATGATTCGCATTGCCAATGGATTTGGTATGCGCGTGCTCGCGTATGACCCAATGCCAAAGCCAGAACTTTCACATGAAATGAATTTCACTTATACATCGCTCGATAATGTGCTTGCCCAATCCGACATCGTTTCGCTCCATGTCCCATACTTTGAGCAAACCCATCATCTCATCAACAAAAATGCGTTTTCAAAAATGAAGCAAGGCGCAATACTTATCAACACCAGCCGCGGGGCAGTGGTGGACACTACGGCAATGCTTGAAGCTTTGCAAACCAGAAAACTCGGCGGCGCAGGAATTGATGTGCTTGAAGGAGAAGAATATATCACGGACGAACGCTCATTTATTTTGTACGGCAAGCAGGCAGACCAAAGCGTTAAAAACATTGCGGAAAATCTTGTTTTGGTTGATATGCCCAATGTAATTGTTACTCCGCACATCGCGTTTTACACCAAAGAAGCCCTGTACCGCATTTTGGATACGGATATGAAAAACATCGCATCATTTGCGCAAACCGGAAAACCCGCATGCGATATTATGGCAAGCAGACGTATTGTGTCTTCTGCGCCCTCAAGCGGCCCTGTCGCTACTTAATAATTTATTCGTATCCATTCGTATCGTTAGTAAACATTTGTATATTAGTATCTTTATTTATTATGTTAGACATCAAATTTATTCGGGAAAATTTTGACGCAGTCAAAGCAAACGCTATAAGGCGCAAGGCAAATGTTGACATCAACGACATTATCGCGCTTGATGACAAACGAAAACAGCTCGTGACCGAGCTTGACCAGTTGCGCGCGCGGCAAAATAAAGAATCAAGAACAAAACCAACTGACGAAAAAATCCAGGAGCTCAAGGAACTTTCAAACAAAATCCAGGAAGTGGAAAAGCAAGTAATCCAAACAGAAAAAGATTTATTTGACAAAATGTCCTGGCTTCCCAATATGCTTGACCCGGATGTTCCTGACGGGGAAAGCGACGAAGATAATAAACCCATTACTTACTGGGGCGAACCTACGAAATTTAATTTCGAGCCCCAAGACCATCAAACATTGGGTGAAGCGCTGGATATTATTGACATTGAACGCGGAGTAAAAGTTGCGCAGTCCCGTTTTTACTTTTTGAAAAACGAGGGCGTGCAATTGCGCTTTGCGCTCATGCAATTTGCGTTTGACTATCTGCGTCAAAAGGGATTTACCGTAATGTCCACCCCGCACGTTGCAAAAGAACGGACGCTGTTTGGAACAGGGTATTTGCCGTTTTTCAAAGACGATATGTATAAACTTGAAGGCCAAGATTTGGCGCTCATTGGCACATCTGAACAAACCCTTGTCGGGTATCACATGGACGAAATTTTGGAGATGAAAGATTTACCTAAATGCTACACCGCGTATTCAGAATGTTTCCGTACTGAAGCAGGGTCATACGGCAAGGACACGCGCGGCATTTTTCGGGTCCATGAATTTATGAAAGTTGAGCAAATCGTGTTTTGCGAGCCAGAAGTTTCACGCCAATGGCACGACGCATGCCTTGCGAACGAGGAATATTTTTTGCAAACGCTCAAACTTCCGTATCGCGTGGTGCTCACATGCGTGGGGGATTTCGGCGCTCCTGGATATAAAAAATATGACACCGAAGCATGGATTCCAAGCCAGAAACGATACCGCGAAATGACTTCCAACACCAACCTCACGGATTTTCAAACGCGGCGGCTCAATATCAAATATCGCAAAAAAGACGGAACGCTCGACTATCCTCACACGATTTCCGCAACAGGCATTACGGACAGGTTCTTGCTCGCGATTATGGAAAATTACCAGCAACAGGACGGTTCAATCCGCATCCCGGAAGCGCTGGTGCCGTATATGAACGGCATTACGGAAATCAAAAAGTGATGCATAAGCTTACAAATCCTAAGCACTAAACACTAAATCCTAAACAAGCACTAAGCACTAAATTCTCTTGCAAAACAAGATCCCGCCCTGCGGTGATAAACAAGCACTAATCGCTTGAGTGCAATGCGCATAACATCCTTCACAGCATGAACGCGCAATCTCGCCGTGACAGTATTCGTCAAAGAAAACGCAGATATTGGTGGAAAACATTTTCCGCGTTTCTCGCGATGATTACAATAGGTATCGGCGCATACGGCATTTTGTTTTCCCGCATTTTTTGCATTCAAACCATTCGCGCGCGCGGCAACGACGATTTATCACAAGCAATTCAACAAGCAGCGTGGGACGCAATTTGGAAACAGCAACAATCCATTATTCCGAAAAACAACATCTTGTTTGTAAACAAAGCGTATGTGAGCGCGCGCCTGCTTGAACAGTTTCCCGACATCCAACAGTTTCATATGACATACGATATTATTGCGAAAACGCTTGATATCACGAATGTTGAACGCGAGGCCGTCGGCGTTGTGTGCAAACCCAATGGACCATGCCATTTCGTGGATAGTAAAGGTATTTTGTTCCATACCACTGACGGATTTGAACTGGATAAACTTGCAATTATGGACGAGACTGAAAAACCGCTATCTACGGGCATTGATACTCCGTATGCAAACAGAAACTTCATCGCAATTCTTCAGGCATATTGGAACGCCGCGCAACATGTCATCCCGATTACGTCCATTCTTGTCAAAAGCGATTCGCTGCAAGCAGGATACGTTCAACTCAATACTTCAGAAAATTGGTATGTGCTGGTTCATACCTCCATGGACCCTCACGCAACCATGCAAAAAGTCGCAACCATTATTCGCACAGAGTTTGAAGGAAAAACAAATAAACTCCAGTATATTGACGCGCGGTACATGGATAAAGTGTATTATAAGTAACAAGCGAATAGCATTCGTAACATTGAACTTTGAAAGGGCGGGAATGATGCTGGAATAAATACTGCATATATGCGAGGATTTCTAAATCCTAAACTCTAAATCCTAAACAAATCCTAAATCACAAATTTCAAACTGTTTTGAACACGAGAATTTAAAATTTGGTGCTTGTTTATCACCGCAGAGCGGGATCTTGTTTAGAATTTAGTGCTTAGTATTTAGAATTTATAAACTATGATATAATTTCATATATGGGACCAGAACATATCGCGCAGATTAAACAAATCTTTCAGAAAAAAACCGCGCAAACGCCCGGGCTGACGCCAGAACAAGAAAAGCAGATTTTGCACGAAATTATCATTGAACGTATCAAGCAGCCCAGCTTGGGAGCTTCAACGCAAACTGGTACAACGCAACAAGACCAAACGCAGCAGCCGATATCTGCAACCAAGCCACTTCCTGCTTCAACGCAATCATCGGGCCATGCGGCAGTGGTGCGAACACTTGTACAAATGGCGGTACACGAAGATTTATACAAAGCTGCGCAACTTGCGTACGACACAAAAAACCCGTATCTTATTGACCAATTTCACGATACGCTCGTGGATGAGTTTTTCAATATGATTAAATCCGAACTATAAATTTATGTCTGCAGAAGTCGCATTGGTAATTGTCGCAATCGTATGTGTCCCATCCATTGCAGCCGTATGGTATTTCATCCATATATGGCAGGAGAAAAAAGGACTGCGTACGGTTTTGCAATACAAGCTCGTGCATGTCGCGCTGTACAGACCCCTAGAACAAGACAAGCGCGATTGGAAACAGGAAATTGCGCTTTCCGAACAGTTGTTTACTTCGCTTGCCAGCTTCAAACTGCCGCCGGTTATGGAAATAGCAGTGCATAACATCAGCGAGGAAATCCATTTTTATTTCGCGGTCGGCCGCGCAGAAGTTGATTCGCTTATCCGTTTGATTCAGGCATTTTGGCCGCGCGCAACCGTGGAGCCAACGCAAGATTACAACATTTTTAATCCCACGGGCGGAAGCATCATCGCGGCGCTCAAACAAACCAAAGAAAAAATCCTTTCCATCAAAACATTTGACACGACGGAAGAGGACTCACTGCTCCCCATACTCAATATTTTTTCATCGCTCCTCAAACAAGGGGATGGCATTGCCATGCAAATTATTTTCAAAAAAGCAGGGTCAGGTGCGGCAAAAAAAATGAAAAAAGCGCTTGAGGAAATGCAAAAAGGCGAATCCTTGAAAAAAGCGCTTGAAAAAGCCGACTCCACGCCCTTAAAAGAACTTGGTGAAACATTTATTAAATCGTTCAGCGTCCAGCAAAAACCAGCTGAAGAAAAAAAACAAGAGAAAAAAGAAACCGTTGACCAAGAAACCATTACACTCATATCAAAAAAGTTAGGCAAACCGCTTTTAGATGTCAATATCCGCTTTGTCATTTCATGTGAAAATGAAGAACGCGCAAACACGTTTTTGAACCAATTGCAATCAATCTATCCTTTGTATACCGAAGTCAAAGGAAACGGGCTTGAACTTCAACCATACAGCGGCAAAAAAGAATTAAAAAGCGCATACGATTATTCATTCAGGTATTTTCGCAATGACCAAAAACTCGTATTAAACACCCAAGAGCTTGCAAGTGTTGCGCACTTGCCTACGCAAACCATATTGAGTTTATCCAAAGTCCAGCAAGTTAAATCGCGCACCGCAGCTCCGCCAATAGAACTTCCGCAGGAAGGATTGTTGCTGGGAACATCCGTGTACCGATCCGAACGTAAACCCGCGTATATGCTAACAGAAGACCGTTTCAGACATATGTACGTTATCGGGCAAACCGGAACAGGCAAAAGCACATTTTTGAAAAATCTGATGAAGCAAGACATTGAAAACAACAATGGCATTGCGTTTATTGACCCGCACGGCGACGACGCGGAAAATGTCTTGACATTTATTCCGGAATCGCGCATGCAAGATGTGGTGTATTTCAATCCAGCCGACATTGAGCATCCCATGGCGTTTAACATGCTGGAGTACGACCGTACAAAACCCCAACAGCGAACTTTTATCGCAAACGAACTCATTGAAATCATCGGCAAGATTTACGACCTTAAGGAAACCGGCGGACCGATGTTTGAACAATATCTTAAAAATGCGCTGTTCTTGCTTATGCTTGACCCGATTATCAGTCCAACGATTTTGGATGTCCAGCGCGTGTTTTCCGATACGAATTTCAGACAAGAATTGCTTGGCAGATGCCCAGACCCTGCAGTAGTGATGTTTTGGAAAAAAGAAGCGGAAAAAGCAGGTGGAGATTGGAGTTTATCCAATATGTCCATTTGGGTCAATTCAAAACTCACGCCATTTATTTCCAATGACTACATCAAACCCATTATCGGACAGGAAAAATCCACGCTTGATTTCAAAGATATTCTCGCGCACAAAAAAATTCTGGTTATCAATCTCAGCAAAGGCAAACTGGGCGAGACCAACGCGTTTTTCCTGGGGCTTTTGATTGTGGGTAAAATCCTAATGTATGCCATGGAACGGGAAGCGTCGGAACGCACGGATTTTTATTTCTATATTGACGAGTTTCAAAATGTGGTGACCAAAACCATTTCCAGCATTTTGTCCGAAGCGCGCAAATTCAGACTGGCGCTCCATATCGCGCACCAATACATTGCGCAAATCCCCGAAGATGTGAAAAATGCGGTATTTGGGAATGTGGGAACCATTGTGGCATTCCGCATTGAAATCAAAGACGCGGACGCAATCAAAGATTATTTCAAACCGAACTTTGACCAGCAGGACTTGATACGTTTGGACAATATGAACGCGTACATACGGCCTTTGATTCAAGGCAAAACCGCTTCTGCGTTTAACATTTTCATTGATTTTCCGCCGCGCACTGACCCGCAAAAAGTAAACAAGATTCAAGATTTGTGCAGACAAAAATTCACAAAGCCGCGCGAGCAAGTCATTGAAGCAATCAACGCAAAATACGTATCAGTCAAACCGCCAGAACCGCCGACGCCCGCAGCGCCTACAAATCCTTTTGCGGTCTAAACCCCGTAGTGAATTTCCGGCAATTCTTCGAATGAGGTTTGTTGATCGAAATATGTCGAAATATGTTAATTATGTATACGACTGCCGTCGCGGAAACCGATAAGTAGCCGAAAATCTACTACAGGGTAAACCACAATGCCAAAGCAATTCGGACGATTTCTTATTGTGGGAATTATCAACACCCTAGTTGACTGGGGGATATTAAATATCCTGCTCATTGCCACGCGCGATCAAACCCTGCCATTATACGCATTGTTCAAATCCGTTTCGTTTGCATGCGCGGTGATATGCAGTTATATTCTCAACAAGCGTTTTGTATTCCGGTCGCGCGAAAAATCGTCTTCAAAGCAAATACTTGCATTCGTATGCGTCAGCTTGGCCAGCTGGATTCTTAATGCCGGCATTGCAACCTACGCGACGTTCTCAATCCCGTTTTCTGTTTTTTGGGTCAAAGCAAACGCGGGCGCAGTGCTGGGGACGCTCGTAAGCTTGATGGTGAATTATCTGGGATACAAAAACCTCGTTTTTAAACACCAAAACTGATAT
>Ga0100398_1004800_pt1 | contig 10941 bp, 7 predicted proteins | sample CryGeymeta201522_FD_81568 | JGI IMG/M metagenome (GOLD analysis project Ga0100398, IMG submission 81568) | Groundwater microbial communities from Crystal Geyser aquifers in Utah, USA - Crystal Geyser metaG 2015-22 | ecosystem: Environmental > Aquatic > Deep subsurface > Groundwater | place: USA... | reverse complement strand
TTTCGTTCCTTCTCTGTATGTTTTTTTCGCGTGTCTGCTCCGCCGGGTCACGGTGGATGGGGGAGGGATTGTGATTCGGAAGCTGTTGAGAGAAAAGGGAGTTCCCTGGGAAGGGATCACCCATGTCGGCGGTCTTGGCATCCATAACAAGGTCTATCTGCTGCTGACGACCGTCAATGGGTTTTTCATCATCTCCAACGCCTATGGGGAATTTTCCGATCTGGCGGAGGAGATTGTCTCCCGCGTCGATCGCGCCAGGGTGGAAGAAGAGGTCCGTCTTCAGGCGGGACGTTCCCCGTCTTTGATCGTCCACACCGCTTTGGCGTGGACCGCGGCGGCGTTCATGGTCGGCATCATCCTCATCAAAATGTTGCCTCTTATGGCATGACAGCAAGGATGATGCTGTCGTATAAAGTCATCAGCGCCCAGCGGGCGAAAGGTATCCGGTGATTTATGACTCTCATAAAGCAGCAATCCATGGCCGGTCCGGAAGAGCGGGAGAGGCGGACGACCCCGGCCGCCGTCGCCGAGGAGATTCTGGAGGAGAAACTCGAAGACATCGCCACGATCCTGTGCAAGTCGGAGACGGACAGAAGCCGCCTGTACGATGAGGTGATGGCCATGGTGGAAAGGGGGCTCGTCCGGATTGCGCTGCGACGGTCGAATTACGTGAAGAGCGCCGCGGCCGCCTATCTGGGGATCAACCGGAACACCTTTCAGAAGAAGATGGTCAAGCTTGGCATCGATCACGATCCGGAATGATGGAAAGGTCGGACGAACAGGGACAGATTTCAAATTTGTCCCCTTGAGCGGAATCGGGCCAGTGAGGGAGAAACAGTGAAGGAGAAACAGTGTCGGAGATGAAACTTCCGGAACCGGTGGCAAGGCTCTTGGAGAGGGGCGTTCGGATTCCGAATCCCTTTTCCGTCGATGTCGGCGAAGAGGTCGATCCGGAACGCATTTCAAAAAACGGGGTTGTATTTTATACGGGGACGAAGATCTCCGGGGCGAAAACCCTGATCTCATCGGGGGCGAAACTGGGCGGCGAAGCGCCGGTTACCGTTGCGGATTGCCGTCTCGGCCGGGGGGTGGAGCTCAAAGGGGGCTTTTTCAGCTCTTCCGTATTCTTAGATCAGGCGAACATGGGGTCCGGCGCCCAGGTCCGGGAGGGGTGCCTTCTCGAGGAGGAGGCGAACGGGCGCCACACCGTCGGCATAAAGCAGACCATTCTCTTTCCGTTTGTCACGCTGGGCAGCCTGATCAACTTCTGCGACGCCTTGCTCGCCGGGGGGACCAGCCGCAAGGATCACAGCGAGGTGGGGAGTTCCTACATCCATTTCAACTACACCCCCAACCAGGACAAGGCCACCGCCTCCCTCCTGGGTGACGTCCCCCGCGGCGTGATGCTGCGGGAGCCTCCGATCTTTCTCGGGGGACAGGGGGGGCTGGTCGGGCCGGCCCGGATCGGTTTCGGGACGGTGATCGCCGCCGGGGAGGTCTGGCGGGGGGATTGCCCCGAGGGAGGCCAATTGCTCCAGGGGGAGGGAAAACAGGCCGCCGCGAAGCCTTTTCATCCGGGGCTCTACGGCGACATCCGCCGGCGGGTGACCAACAACGTCCTCTATCTCGCGAATCTGCTGGCCCTGAAACAGTGGTATCTCCACGTGCGCCGCTCCTTCCTTGGCGATCCGGAGCTGGGGGAGGCGCTCTATCAGGGGGCGCTCTTGATTCTCGATGCGGCCGCGGCGGAGCGGTTGGCGCGTTTCAAGGCCCTGGCGGAAAAGATGGAGAAATCGCTGGAACAGGGCGAAAGGTTCCTGCCGGGGGAGACCCGCGGGGATATCCTCCGGCAGCAGCGGGAATTCCGGGAACGGTGGCCGGAATTGGAGGCGTGCCTGACGGACCGTCAGGAGGAAGCGGCCGGCCGGGAGGAACGGGACGGATTTCTCGCGGGTCTGCTCCCCGTCCGGGAGGCGCAGGGGAACGACTATATCCGGGCGATCCGGTCGCTGGACCGGGGTATCGCTGCTCTCGGGACGCTGTGGCTCCAGCGGGTGGTCGATGCCGTCGCAAAAAGGGCGCTTGCCTGCGTCCCCTCCTGCCGCGGGTGACGCCGTGACGGGTCGTTTGCGCCAAAACCTGTCGCATTTTAAAAGTGCTGAGGACTGAGAAGAAAAACACTCAGCACTCAGTCCTCGGCACTTGTTTTTAAGAGGGCGGGAAGAGGAAAAAATGTTTACTGAACACATCTTGCCGGGACTTTACCGAAGGATCGTCCGTTTTCTGACGGAGTGCGAGATCCATGTCGGGCGCAACCCCGAACGGGTTCATGCGCCGGCGCTGATCCTCTTTCCCCATCATTCCGCGATCCTCTGCTGCGGCCTTGCCGGTATTCTGACCCTCCGCCGAAAGACGCCGCCGCAGGCGGCAGGCGATGACCTGTCCGTTCTCTTTGCCCGGGCGGCGGAAAAGAACCTGCCGGCCCTTCTGCGCGGCGCAAAGGGGACAGATTTCAAATCTGTCCCCATAACGGCGTATCTGGGAGGGATCCCGGCCCAGGAGGCGATGGAACAGGCGCTCCTCCGCATGAAGGGGGAAGAGGCCTTTGAAAAAATATTCTACGATCCCGGTGAGTTAAGCACTCTATCCCTTCTTTCTGGGAAAATGAAAGCATTTCTCGCGGTTGAGGAGGGGTTGCTGGAGGAGCAGGCGGGCCGGATTTCGACGGCCGATCTGGAGGCCGTCAACCACGGCCTGGTCGTGATCCGTGATCTCGTCTGGGGGCTCGATCGGGATATTCGGGAGAACGTCGAAAAAATCTGCCGCCTGGCCGGCGCCGGGGGCGTCACTGACGTGGCGCCGGAGGCCCTGCCGAAATACCGGAAAATGAACTTCCTGCTGAACGGCCTTGATCGCCTGGAGGTAAGGGGCCGGGATTCGGCGGGGATCCAGATCTCTTTCGTTGCGGCGGATGCCGGGGCCTTCGGCGGGATCATGACCGCTCTTCGGGAAAAAGGGCAGGGCGATGAGTTGGACCGGCGGCTGGCGCCCGGGGATCTCGCCGACGGTTCCATCACCTGCTCTCCAGTTGTTGCAAGGGGACATGATGCCGCATCGTGTCCCCGCCATGATGCATCGTGGCCCCGACGAGATTTCAAATCTGTACCCTTGAGCCGGGCGATCTCCTTTACCTACAAGACCGCCGAGATCATCGGCGAACTGGGACGGAACGTCCGGGAACTGAGGCGCCACATAGCGACGGACCGCCTGTTCCACGCCTTCGCCCGTCTCCCGGTTGCCTTCGAGACCGCCTTCACCCACACCCGCTGGGCCTCCGTCGGATCGATCACGGAAGAAAACTGCCATCCGATCGGGAACTTTACACTGCCCTCCGAGAATTACGGGGACATGATGCCGCATCGCACTAACGGGGACATGATGCCGCATCGTGTCCCCGTTAGTGCGATGACAGATTGTAAGGGCTCGATGGATCGAGCCCCTACTGTCCCCTTGAATGGTTCCGACTGCGGGCAGGGTTACGGGATCATCCATGTGGTCTTGAACGGCGACATCGACAACTACCAGGCGCTCCGGGAGGCCCTTGATGAGGAGTGCGGGCGGATCGCGCCGGAGGTGACGACCGATACGAAGATCATCCCGCTGCAGATCGAAAAATACCTGCGGGCGGGTCATGACATGACCGACGCGTTTCGGCGCGCCGTGAACGATTTTGAAGGATCCCATGCCATTGCGATGATCAGCAGCGCCGAGCCCGGAAAGGTTTTCCTGGCCCTCCGGGGAAGCGGCCAGTCGATCTACGTAGGGATCACCCCCGACCGGTATCTCTTCTCCTCGGAACTCTACGGTCTGGTGGAGGAGACCCCCTTCTTCATCAAGATGGAGGGCGAGCGGCCCTCTCATCCGGACATGCCGGAGCGCACGGGAGAGATCTTCATCCTGGATCAGGATGCCCCGGGAGGGGCGGCCGGCATTCGGGGGCTCTTCTATGACGGGACGCCGCTTCCGCTCGGTAAAGAGGCGGTGAGGCGGGCGGAGATCACGACCAGGGATATCGATCGCGGCGACTACCCTCACTACTTTCTGAAGGAGATTACCGAATCGACCCTCTCCGTCCGGAAGACCCTGCTGGGAAAATACCGGATCGAGCGGGAGGGGGGTAAGGCGCGCGCCGTCTTCAACCTCGGCCCGGACATCATCCCGGAGGGAATCCGGGAGGCGCTCCGCGGAGGGAAGATCCGGCGGATCGTCGTGATCGGTCATGGGACGGCGGCCGTCGCCGGGAGCGCCGTGGCCGACGCGATGGGACGCTGCCTCAAAGGAAGCGGGATCCGTGTGGAGGCCCGGATCGCCTCCGAACTGAGCGGCTTCTGCCTGGAGGACGGTCTGCAGGAAACCCTGGTCATCCCGATCACCCAGTCGGGAACAACGACGGATACCAACCGCGCCGTGGCGATGGCCGTGGAGCGGGGCGCGAAGATCATCGCGATCGTAAACCGCCGCCAGTCCGATATCACGACCAAGTCCGACGGCGTTTTTTACACCTCCGACGGCCGGGACATCGAAATGGCCGTCGCCTCGACCAAGGCCTTCTATTCCCAGATCGTCGCCGGTCACATCCTGGCCCTTGCGCTGGCCCGGATCCTCTCGACAATGACCGACGAGCGGATCGCGGAGGAACTCCGCCTGCTCGAACAGGCCCCGGATCGGATGGAGAAGGTCCTCGCGCGGAAGGAGCAAATCCGCGACGCCGTGGAAAAACTGGTGAAACAGAAACGTTACTGGGCGGTCGTCGGAAGCGGACCGAACAAGGCGGCGGCCGATGAGATCCGGATCAAGCTGAGCGAGCTTTGCTACAAGACGATCTCTGCCGATGTGGTGGAGAACAAGAAACATATCGATCTTTCCGCCGAACCGCTGATCATCGTCTGCGCGGCGGGAAGTCCGGAAACGGTTACGGGGGACCTTCTGAAGGACGTTGCGATCTTCAAGGCCCACAAGTCCGCGGTGGTCGTTTTTGCCGACGAGGGAGAGGAGCGCTTCAACGCGATCGCCGATGCCGTGATCCCCATACCCCGCGCGCCGCTGCCGCTTCCCGTGATCCTGAACACGATGGCGGGCCACCTCTTCGGCTATTACGCCGCGTGCAGCATCGACGCCGACGCCCTCTTCCTCCGTGCGTTCAAGAGCCGCCTCAATTTGATCATGGTCGAACATGCGAAGCGGAACCTCTCCGTCGATGAGTGCATTGCCGACGGCCGTCTCAGGCGCCTCGTGAACGATTTCACGCGCCACTTCCAGCAAAGAAAGAATCAGGGCGATTTTTCCGAGACCGGCGTGCGGACGATCTCCGATCTGGTCCTCCTGTTGAAATACGCGGCCGGGAAACTGCCGCTTGACGACTTCCGGCACGATTTCCCCGGAGAGGCGGCGCCGACGTCGCCCATCGATCTGTTGGACATTACGCTCGGTCATGCGGTGGATGAGCTCTCGCGCCCGATCGATGCGATCCGCCACCAGGCGAAGACGGTGACGGTGGGGACGAGCCGGAAGGAGGCGCCGCTCGGAGGTCTCCTCTTCGATCTTCTTTTGGAACTCGCGTTCTCCCCCCGTTCACTCCTCAACACGAACGTTCAGGCCCTCGGCCGGATGCAAAAGGCGGTTATCGCCGTCAACGGCTACACCCTCTATGCGGTGAATCACTTTGATGCCGAGGGGAAGCCGGGGGACGACGCGACGATCGCGATCCGGAAGCGGGGCGGCGTTTCCCTCGGGATGCATTCACGGGTCGAAAAATCGGGACGTCTGATGGGAACCAAGAAGGGGATCGTCTCTTCCGGGCGGATCTATGTGGGGCAGGGAAAATCGGACGGCGCCTCCGTCGTGATCATCCCGCTGCTCGGGGAGGGAGAACAGGTCCGGCATCTCCTCTTGATCCATGTGACGTTTAACGAGGCGCTCTCGGTGCAGGAGCGGAAAGATCTCCTCGGCGAGCGGGTCAACGATATCCGGAATCTCATCCAGGAATTCAACCTGGCGTGGGACGACCGTTGTCTCGGGGAGATCCCCCTCGGCGTTCTTCTGGGCGAACCGGTCGAGGTGATCGCCGGGCAGATCCGGGGGGCGGGACAGATTTAAGAAGGAGCAATGATGAAGACGAAATTTATATTTGTGACGGGCGGCGTCCTCTCCTCCCTCGGCAAGGGGTTGGCGGCGGCGTCCATCGCGGCCGTTCTTGAATGCCGGGGCCTCCGGGTGACCAACCAGAAGCTCGACCCGTACATCAACGTCGATCCGGGAACGATGAGCCCCTTCCAGCACGGCGAGGTATTCGTGACCGACGACGGCGCGGAGACCGACCTCGACCTCGGCCACTACGAGCGTTTTAGCGGAACCCGGATGGGCAAGGGGAACAACCTCACGACGGGGCAGGTCTATTTCTCGGTGATTACCAAGGAGCGGCGGGGCGACTACCTCGGCAAGACCGTTCAGGTGATCCCCCACATCACAAACGAGATCAAGGATTACATCAAGAAGACCGCCGACGGCTTCGACGTGGCGATCGTCGAGATCGGCGGCACCGTGGGCGACATCGAGAGCCTTCCCTTCCTCGAGGCGATCCGCCAGTTCCGCAACGAGGTCGGGCGGGAGAACGCGATCTTCATCCACCTGACCTGGGTCCCGTTCATCAAGACGGCGGGCGAGGTCAAGACGAAGCCGACGCAGCACAGCGTCAAGGCCCTCCGGGAGATCGGCATCCAGCCGGACATCCTTCTCTGCCGGACGGAGAACTTCCTCTCCGACGCGATCAAGGCCAAGATCGCCCTCTTCTGCAATGTGGAGGTGGCGGCGGTCTTCACCGCCAAGGACGTGGCCTGCATCTACGAGGTGCCGCTGATCTTTCACCGTGAGGGGGTGGATCAGAAGATTGTCGATCTCCTGAACATCTGGACCGGCCGGCCCCACCTCGCGGAGTGGGAAAATGTGGTCGAACGGTCTCTCCACCCCGCCCATGAGGCGACGATCGCGATTGTCGGAAAATACGTCAATCTGACCGACTCTTACAAGAGCCTGAACGAGGCCCTCTACCACGGTGGGATCGCCAATGACTGTCGGGTGAACCTCCGCTTCGTTGACTCCGAGAAGATCGAGAAAGAGGGTCCGGGAAAGGCGCTGGAGGGCGCCGACGGGGTCCTCGTTCCCGGCGGATTCGGAAACCGGGGAATCGAAGGGATGATCACCGCCATCGAACAGGCCCGGACCCGGGGAATCCCCTTCTTCGGGATCTGTCTCGGAATGCAGATGGCCGTCGTGGAATATGCGCGGAACGTCTGTGGTCTGGACGGGGCGAACAGCTCCGAGTTCGATGAGGCTACCCCTTATCCGGTGATCGATCTGCTGCCCGGACAGAAGCAGATCACCGAAAAGGGGGCGTCGATGCGCCTTGGGGCCTACCCCTGCGTCCTCGAAAAAGAGTCCTTTGCCTGCGCCGCTTACGGGGAGAACGAGATCGGCGAGCGCCACCGTCACCGCTATGAATTCAACAATGCGTTCAAGGATGCGCTGGTTGAAAAGGGGCTCCGGATCACGGGCGCCTCGCCCGACGGATCTCTTGCCGAGATCGTCGAGATCGAGGGGCATCCCTGGTTTCTCGGCTGCCAGTTCCATCCCGAGTTCAAATCCCGGCCGACAAGCCCCCATCCGCTTTTCCGCGATTTCATCCGGGCGGCCCTCCAGGGAAAGGTGAAATGAGATTGGTAAATGATGTCGATCGTTGGAGCGGCAGATGAACACGGCGGATAATATGCCCGCGATCTTGCTGATCGCGACCTTTGATACCAAGGCCGAAGAGGCTTTGTACCTCCGGCGGAAAATGGAGTCCCTGGGATGCAGGGTGCTCTCCATGGACACCGGGATTCTTCTGGAAAGTGGGACGGTAACCGATATCAACCGCCACGAGGTTGCGAAAGCGGGAGGATCGTCGATCCGGGAGATGGTCGCCTCCGGAGACAAGGGGAAGTGCATCGACGCCATGCGGAAGGGGGCCTGCGCGCTATCGCGGAAGCTTTACGACGCGGGAGGGTTCGCGGGCGTCATTTCGATCGGCGGCGCGCAGGGGACCGATATCGGGACCGCGGCGATGCGGGAGCTTCCGTTCGGCGTTCCGAAATTCATGGTTTCCACCGTCGCCTCCGGCAGGGCGACGTTCGGACCGTTTGTGGGAACGAAGGACATCATCATGATGCACTCCGTGGCCGATATCCAGGGCGTCAATTTCATGACCCGGCGGGTGTTCGACAATGCGGCGGCGGCGGTCTGCGGCATGGTCAAGAATTTACGGGGACATGATGCGGCATCGTGTCCCCGTAAATTCCCGGTGGCCCTTTCGATGCTCGGCACCGTCACGCAGGGGGCGATGAGGGCGAAGAGACTTCTACGGGAAAAGGGATACGACGCCATCGCGTTTCATCAGAACGGGACGGGCGGGATCGCCATGGAGGAGATGATCCGCGAAGGGATTTTCAAAGGCGTGCTCGACCTCAATCTCCACGAACTGGGAGATTCCGTGGCGAACGGCCTTCATGCCTCGATCGGGGATGGCCGGCTCACAGCGGCAGGGGCGCTCGGGATCCCGCAGGTTGTCGTGCCGGGAAGCATCAATTATGCGGTCATGGGGCCCGTAGAAACGCTATTGCCGGAAATTCGGGAAAGGAAATATATCGTCCATAATTCCCAACTGACCCTGGTGAGGCTTACCCGGGAAGAGCTGCAACGGACGGCGGTGATTATGGCGGACCGGCTCAACATGGCCAAGGGACCGACACACGTTTTCATCCCGCTCCGGGGGTTTTCCTATCCCGACCATCCGGGGCGGGGACACTGGGATCCCGAAGACAACGGGTTGTTTATCCGCGCATTGAAAGCGCGCCTCTCTTCTTCGATACCGTATGACGAAATCGACCGGAACATCAACGACGATGCGTTCATCGATACCGTGGTGGAGGCGCTCGTGCGATTCATGAATCCTTGAGGAGGCTTGCATGACAGCGAAAAAAAGGGAACTCTCCGGCGTCCTGACCCCGATGGTTACCCCTTTCAGGAATGACAGGGTGTGGTTTCAGGGTCTCATCGACAATGTGGAAAAGATGAACGAAACCGGCCTGACGGGGTATTTCATTCTCGGAACAAACGGGGAATGCAAGTCCCTCTCCGTCGAGGAACGTTTCAAGGTGTTGGGAACGGTCGTCCGACACAGGGCGAAAGACAAAGTTGTGATGGCAGGGACGGGTTTTGAAAGCACCAAAGAGACCATCGATATGACCCTGAGGGCGGCGGACGAGGGCGCCGATATGGTCAGCCTCCTCATGCCCCATTTTTTTGCGAAAAAGATGACCACGGATCTGCTTGCGGGGTATATCGTCGATGTGGCGGATGCCTCTCCGGTCCCGGTGTTGCTGTACAACAACCCTTCGGTCGCGGCGGGCGTCACGATCCGGGCCGATCTGATCCATCTCGTGGCCGACCATCCGAATGTGATCGGCATCAAGGACAGCTCGGGCGAAACCTACCGGCAGAACCTTGAGGCGGCAAAGGGAAGGATGTTCGTTCTTGCGGGCAGCGCGAATTATTTTCTGGATCTGCTAAAGTCCGGCGGGAGCGGCGGGGTGCTTTCGCTCGCGAACGTTTTTCCCGACGCCTGTGCGGAGCTCTATACCCTGTTCACGGAGGGCAAAACGTCGGAGGCGGAAGGGCTGAATGCATCTCTGATCGCCTTGAACAAGGAGGTGTCCGGTTCGTTCGGCGTCGCCGGCGTCAAGGCGGCGATGGATCTCTGCGGGTTCTGCGGAGGCTTCCCCAGAAAGCCGCTTCTCCCGCTGAATGGAGCGCAGTTGGAAACGCTGAAGAACGCCATCGGCAATAGCCCATTATTCCGGCAGGGTTAGAATCGGAGTGTCCGCCGGGAAATGCGCAACTGCGCAGCTAAACGGGTTTTATATGAAAATGGAATGACACCGTGTTGTTGAGGTGGGTTATTTTGATTGATAGATAACCACATTGCCGAGAAGCCGGAAAGCTGGCTAAAATGTCAATGCGCATGAGATTACTCGCACTTACTATTCTGGTGCCCCTGGTGTCGGTGGGGATTTCTGCAAGAGGGCTTGTTCACCCCATTTTTTATGTTAGAACTGTGCGGTAAGAACTTTTAAATCATTCGCGCGAAAGTGCGGATTGGAGGTGGGAGTTGACAGAGACAGTCGCCGGGAAGACCGAGGTCGCAGCAAAGGATGTAAGCCAGGTGAATCCACCGCCTTCGAGCGACCGGGAGAATCTTAATCTCATTAACATCCACGTAGCCGAGTACCAGGCTCTGACCACCAGAAGCACATACTGGATTCTTATACAATCCGCACTATGGCCTATGCTCATCCTTTTTATTACATTGGTAGCGCAAGTGTACAAAGAATTCGATTCACGGTGGCTCGTGTGGGTCTCCGTAGTAATCGTTGAAACTGTAGTCTTCCAATATTACGCCAGCCTACTCGAACAGTACAGGAACATCGTGTATATAGAGCAGCGACTTCGGCCCTTGCTGGTACAAACTATTGGAAGGACGAACTTCTGGCAGTACGAGTCGTGGCTCGCCGATCAAAGAGGCAATGGCCCTCATTGGTGGGAATATGGGCCGTTGGTCATTCCCGCGGGCTCGATCATCATAGGAGTAGTCTTACGTCATCAAGGCCCTCTATGCTGGGACTGGGGGGACTGGATTGGGGTTTGCGTAAGCATAGCGGGCGGATACGTCACCTGGCAGCAGGCGAGGCGCTCGCACCGTATAAGGAAAGATTTCTTCACTACGTCTGGATAACATCGCTGTGCCGCTGTCGATCGGTGCTTGCGATGTATGCCACCGGCTGCTGAGCA
>Ga0100398_1004798_pt1 | contig 10943 bp, 7 predicted proteins | sample CryGeymeta201522_FD_81568 | JGI IMG/M metagenome (GOLD analysis project Ga0100398, IMG submission 81568) | Groundwater microbial communities from Crystal Geyser aquifers in Utah, USA - Crystal Geyser metaG 2015-22 | ecosystem: Environmental > Aquatic > Deep subsurface > Groundwater | place: USA... | reverse complement strand
ATTTCTATTTACATTTCGGCCATTGTATGTTTTGACTGTCGTCATGTTTTGTCGGTAATGTTCTCCATGCCAAAAGAATTTGGACAAGAGCCAGGAAAAAGGTTCTCGTACCACCGTAACTCTCGTGACAGGTAAAGTCGATATCATGTGAGCGTAGTGTAGTGTTGCGGTATGTGCTGGGCCACCCACGAAAGAAGTAGTTCCTGTTCCGAATATTTGATCCGACCACTGATCCACCACTTGGCTTTTGGGTTGTGTACACTGTTCGAAGTAGGATGATGGTATGTGTTTGGTAACGTTGTACGTATGCGGAGCATCTGGACATTCCATCTTGATGGTAGTTGTTGTAGCTAGGTAGATGTTGGTTTCTAGTAGTGCCTTCCATGGTTTGTCAGCAGCAACTGGTTGATTGCGAAACAGAATAGCCTTGGCCAGTACGTCCACTGTATTGCTATGCGATGATGCCGACCATGTTGTGGTAATCGCCTGCATGTGTTTCTCCCACCAGTCTTTCAAATACAGACTGGGTAACCAATGCAGTTCATTCCCAATAACGTTATGTCCCATGCAAACCAAATCACATCGTCGATTGTTGCTTCTATTTATGGTGCTGTTGCCAGGGTCTAGACAAAGGTCCGTTTCCCAGGGACATCCCACTGCTTGTCCCAACGGTGTTCGTGCCGAACAATTTCCAATGGTCTCCCAAGTAAAATCTCCACGATATTGCTGCAACGATGGTGGCAACCAATTGGGCAATCGAGATGTAGCGAACCGTCCCTTGTACAATGTTTGCCCGTCCGCCGAGTCATAGACTGGATAGTAGTACGTCTTGTCCTTGGGCGCGGCAAACCAACCACCCCGTACTTTGGAATAATTCAAGGCCGATGCAGCAAATCGAGCTCGCACGCCACCACCACCGGCCTTACCGATATGAACAAAGATAAAGGGAGTGGCGTTCATGTTGCATCCCCATTTTCGTATCGACGTGGTATCGAACGAGACTGGAAGTGCACTTGCACTTGCACTACTAGCATTACTATGATCATGTGTTTGGATCTTCCGAACGTTCTCATCGATAAAAATAGCACGAATGGCATTCGAAGTTGAGAGTAGCAGGACCTGCAAGAGAACGCAAACGACCACCAACAACGCCAGCCCCCCTCGTAGCGGCATAGGCGGTGCCAACAATTGCATCGTTCGTGGCTCGTTTGTCGTTTGTGGTTTGTGGTCTTGTTTTCTTTCACAAGGTCCTCTCAGGCCAACAAAAAACAAAATAACTTTATTTTATGGGAGATCATCAGACATCAGATTGCATAAACCATTCCTACCACTAAGTTTGAATATTGAGACATATGAGAGCGAGTTTGCTGGAGAAATCGAAGAGCTGCAGGAGCTACTACTGCTAGTCTACTACTATTATTATCTAATTGGCTGAGGGTCTTTTGTGTTGGCTGAGGCGCTGAGGCTGCTACTCGCAGCTACTCGCAGCTACTCGCAGTACTACTACTAGCTAGCTAGTAGCTACTCGTAGTACTCTCTATGTACTCCTCTTTTAGCTAGTAGTAGTGGTAGCTAGCTACCAGGTAGAGAGTAGACTACTACTGTACTCTCGCGAACTTGACCCCCCACAAAAAAAACCTTTGCTGCATTTCTTTTTCCGTTGGTGGTGGTGTTGCTACTACCAGGGTAGCTAGACTAGTACAACACCAAATCCGACAAAAGCTTAACCAAAATATAAAATAGATAAAAAAATGACTCCCTCGAAGACTGATAAGCGCATGAGTCCTCGCCCATCGAAGATAGAAAAGATGCTGCAACAATTTTCGCTTGCCTCGCGTCAATAACTATCGTCCAGCGCGTCAAATTTTTTGAAAAGATGTGCTCACTGATTGTACCAAGGGGACGGTCAATCAAGGTTGCCTCAAGATTCGAATTTAGACCAAATCTCTGGAGGCGTTTCTCCTCGAAAACAAAACACGATCTGGGCTCAAGATATCCGAAGTCGGTGTCTATTCCGCCATTCTCTCGGACCGGACCACCGATGTCGTTGTGGGCCTCGTATTGGTCTCGACTGGGATTTTATGTCTTTTAGCAATTTTTCAGTGAATGAAGATCAAAGACAAAAAGAAATCCTTCTTCTGATAGTCACCGCCGTCGAGACCACAAGATTTTCTCTTGTCTGCTTGGAGGCGTGCGCGAACAGATATTTCTGTGCTACGGCCCAACCGCTATGCACGAAAACAATTATTATTGTTAGTCGCAACCCGACAAGCCCAAGTGATTCTTGCGTCTCGTCTATGCAACGCCAACGATTCAGTTAGTCCTCCTCTGTCGATAGCACTTTTTTGGGCGTCAAACTATATTGCTATTGTAGCTTCACAATCAGTCGCAAAAGCCACCACCGGACAAGAGAAAAGTGTTGCCAACAAGTGGCCACAGGACCAACACAGTATAGTCAGAGTAGCATTGTTGTGTATTGAGAATGTGTACACACCAATAATGTAAAGTATTGCAGGTTTCCTTTTCTTTACAGGAATTACTCGTACGTTTAGCCATCGCGAGCAACTCGAGCATCATTGTCCGTTCATGGAACCAACCAGCTACGACGCTAGCTCCTAGCTAATGCAATGAAACAAATACATGACATCCTATCCTTACCTTCATCCTGGTGACTCTCCCAATGATAGTAGGGGCTCTTCGGTTAAGAGACCGGGTCCCACTACCATAGACGCTTTGATGCTAGTTGTGCGCAACAGAATATCTTGAGGATACGGAATATGGACATTGCCACTACTAATTCTAGAGTGAATGTTGAGAAAAAAATTATGACGGAGGATGTAACGTCCGGCCACTGAATGATAGTTATGATGCATTGCCAATTCGTTATGACATGGTCAGGTCCTAGCTATCTACTGCGCAATTCCCTTAAGTCGGAAAAGAGACTCTTCCAATGCATAACGCACACGTTTCACGCTTTATCAGTCCATAGCAATGATGTAGAAAGTATTTTTAAAGTCTATCATTATGAAACTCGCTGTTGCGAGCAAAGTAGTATAGTGGTTGGTAGTCTATGTACGTATGTGTTCAGCAAACTATCGTCGGTAGTTCAAAATTGATACCTCCTCATTTCCTCCTACGCGGTCTTGGCCGATACGAGATTCTTCTGATTGGGTACAAATCGTTCCTTGGCAGATTCCACGACCACACGAAAGCGATCCCACTTCTTTCCATGAAAACTGTTGTATCGTTGTTGACGAATCCGTTCTCCCTGTTGGACAGATTCGACAATCTCCGACAAATTGTAGCCTTTGGACAAGAGATACAGTTCTCGTTCCACATCGGTCATGTGCCAATTACTCCTCTTCTTCGCCTTCTTCTTGTGATTGGTATGGTGCCGTTGGGTTGCATTTTGAACACGATGCTTTGCATATTCGTACAAATCAAGCTGCATGATTTGTTTGTGAATGGGCTTCCATGCCAGTTGCAGGGGAGCTCCCTCGCAAAACGGATTGTCTCCTAGAATAGAAGGAAATTCACGAATCTCAACGTCCCCAAAGAAAATGTGTCTGTCATTCTTCAATGCAGTTGATGCGGAGCCGGAGCAGGTACTGCTTGTTCGTTTCAAAATACTTTTCATGTTAGCGAAGTCTCCTTAACTTCCTTGATGTATGTTGTATTATTTATTTTGTTGCTTCGATAATTTATGGAGTTGAAAATCGCTGGTTATTTTACCCGTTTAAGTATTTCCTTGACTATTACTCCTCCTCCTACTACCAAACTAGAAGTCTACTACCTGGTACCAGGTACTCCGTAGCTAGTATGGTATTGTTTCGTTGCTTGCTTCCGTTTTACTACGGTACTAGCTAGTGCGTGGTTAACGAGGAACTTTTCGCGCCAGTATTACGAGCTACGCACGTGGTACCTGGTAGACTATTATTTCATTGAAGTACGAATGCAGAAAATACGGTACCTGGTAGCAACCACTTCCTGAAGGTGAGTGCCCACTTAGTACGGTAACTCAGCAACGATTCTTAATTCTTTAGTATCCTTAAGTCAGTTCGATCACATTCCCTGGTGACCGCAAGAAAGAAGTACGAGTGGAAGAGATTTAGTGGATACAGCACAGGATTATGCTTTCATCTCTTTAATCAAGTTCTTCCCATTATTTCTGGCTTTTCTTGTTACCAGGTACTTACCGGGTATGACTCAAATGTAACGTGGCAAAACATTGTTCAAATGAAATTTTATGCCAGTCCATTTCCATGAGCTACATGGTACCAGGTACTTGTATTATGGATGCATTCTACCTCGTACTACTAGTAGTACCTGGTACCAGGTACTCGAGTAGTAGTCTAGTATTTGTAGAAGTAGACATTGGAGTTAAGGGTTCACAAGATATTTCCAACGGTCGCGGCCAAAGCTCAGCTCGCGCTTTCTTAATTAATACGGTAATCTTTGGCTGGTGTACAACTACTACTCCAACGTAGTACTACAGTACAATGATGATCCTCCTACTCTACCTACTACTAGACCTCTAGTAGGGTCTACGGTAATAGAATCAACACAAAAAAAAAACACGCAACTCAACTCGGAATAGATAAAGAATTTAAAAAGGACCAGGCAGCAGCAAGAATCACGAACAATCCGACTCTGTTCAACTGACCGAGACGTAATCTAACGTAGCTATTGTCGGTCGTGGTGCGTGAAGGTAAAAAAATACCCTCTATTATTATGGTATATCGATAGCCTTCAAAAAGGAATATACTTCATCGTTCTTATTGTTTCAAAATGGGAGACTCGCAGGATAATGAGGATGCTTGGTCCTGCTGCAATGACGAACAATCTGTCTTTCTCTTGTTGTATATAGCATTTTGCGCACTGGCCCTCATTACGTGGAAGTCTCTCTTGGCCAAGCCCATGAGACTCATGGTAAGACAAAAGCTGAGCACTGGTGCCTATGCTTGACGGCTCTTGCCTCTTGCTGGCTGATTTAAGGCATGTGTTCTAACATGTCGTTCAAATTCACCACACAGAGCGTTTTCTTGCACGAACTGAGCCATGCCGTCGCTTGTTGGTTGTCCTGTGGAAACGTGTACAATTTGGAAGTCTACGACAATGAAGGTGGTGTGACACGGTATGCCGGTGGCTGTCGGTGTCTCATTATCCCAGCCGGCTATTGTGGTGTCTCCGTTTGGAGCATGATTTTTGTCATTCTCAGTGGGGGGCGAAAAACCGCAACGGCGGCGGCGGCCATTTTGACCTTTTCGCTGCTGTTGGCACTCTGTTATTCTCCCAATCGCACGCTCATTTACATTAGTTTGGCCTATGCATCCATTACAGCTGCCTGTATTTATGTGGAATGGGCCGTCTTCACACCCCTCTTGCAATATGTTATTTTGTTTTACGGAGTTTTGATCGGACTTTTTGCGGTCGCAGATATTCATGATGATACTATTTTGCGCACATCCGAACGAAGTGATGCTTATGCATGCTACAAGGAAGTGTGGCCTTGTTGTAAGCCAAAGTGCATCGGATTGCAGGTACGTCCAGCATGTCTCAAACCGCGCCAATATTGAAAGTACCCAATTACTCAATCACTTTTTTTCTCACATCCTTGTAGTGGGCACTCTTTGCAATCCTTTGTCAACTTGTCGGCATTTGGGTTGCAGGTTTGTTTTGTTTCCCTCTTTGAGATTGTTTAATCAGCTGGCTGTCTTCTTTCATCGTTCTGACTCACAGTTGTTCTGAATTTCCTTTAGTGGCCGAGATGAGCGATGAATGTGACGAAAAGTCGTGGATCAATTGTTTGTCCGCAAGCCATGGCTTGGGGGACATTTGGGATGATCGAAATTGGGACTTTGAGGGATTTTGGGAACAACCAGACTATCAGATACAGTCGTGGGGAAGCAGAGAAGATCAACATTGAATACAACTACAGCTACGACTACGAGAACCAACACCGATCCTTGACAAATACACATCAACATAATCTACCAGAAAGCTACCGAGGGACTCTGCCTACAGTCGACTTTGCCCATATAAGTTTGCTGTAGGACAGCACAGCATTCAAAGACATTGTCTCGCAAGTCGCTCATGCTTTCTCGACGTGAAAGTACACTGCCAAATCTCGAGCTGTAATTTGGCTCTCAACCTTGGATCGCGTATTGGATCGCGTATTGGATCACGTATTGGATAAACCCACCCGACAAACAAAAAGATGGTCGTTGGTTCTTTTTCCGAAAGGGTAGAAAATTCCTGCTTATCCCAAGTCAATTCAAACAATTGAGAACCATAGAATACAGAAGGTTCTCTTTTGAGTTTTGAGTGTTTGCGGTGGCTGTTCCAGAGGTTCTCGAGCGAGACTTGCTTTTGCAAACCAGCAAACCACCTTCAGCGCCAGTGAAATTTGCTTCAATCTTGTGACAGACAACCAAGAACGGACTCGTAGATTAGATCTCCGACAGTTGTGAAGGAAAATCAAATGAATTCGCTTTATTTGTCGTTCGATTTATGCTGGTGGTCGCTACCGGTATTCGATACGATCTATCGTGTGTTTTGTGATTGTCGGAAAATAGGGTTAGTGTGAGCATACATGACACAACTTCAATGTTCGGCACTCTTTCGATAGATTTGATTCGCATTTCCAATCTTATTATGGAAGTGGTAGACTACCAGGTAGTAGTACCTGGTACAAGTTACTGGTTACTGGTTACTGGTTGCGAAAACGAAGAACCTGTCTTTTGTGAAGCCTTAAATACTTGCAGACGAATAAAAAAGGGGTAGCTGGTACGTACCTGGTAGAAGTAGACTGCCAGAATAACATTTTTTGTTTATCAACAAATCAACACCAGTACCACTCTTACCGAGCACATATTCTATTCAAATCAGAACAAACAATAAACAATGTCGTTTTCTTCTCATCAGCAGCATCCAAAGCTATTCAAGACGAGATCATCAGATGTTTTATTTCGTCCTGCCACAGCAGCTTTAAACAAGCAGCAACTAGGCAGCAGCGACCGTCATCAAAGGCTGCACGATGGCGATGAAGACCAATCAAGTAGCGCACTCTCATGCGACGACGAAGGTATACGATCCCTCCCATGTAGCTTATACAACACGGATTACGAAGAGAACAACCAATTAACATTTCCTCAGCTTGATCGCCTCAGTCTCGAGGACCGACGAGATCCGGCCTATGCATTCGGATTCGAACAATGCATATTGCACAGTACTGATAAAAGTATCGAAACGATAGAGTTCGCGGCACCTGCAGATTCCCATCATCATCACTGTCGCCATCATCGTCAAGACAAGCAACAGCGAGGCGTTGTGCGGTCTTGGTCGATTCCTTCTTTTATGTGTCTCATGTCGCCTGGGTAGAGCTACCTTGATTTGTCGCGGACTGGCTGCATGTACTTTATTTGGCAGCGTTTTTATAGTGCGACTGTATCTATTTAAAATGTATGCAAATAACGCTACCACTTAAGAGTAAGAAGTATAATTACATTCAACACAGCAGCTCCCGCTGCCTATCTGCAAGTAGCTACTTTCTCGGCGTGGGATTTTCTACGCCAGATACTCTTTGTGGTGTTCTCGGACTCACCAGGCAAAATAATGCAGGAATCAAGGAGCTAGGGAACGAAGTACGGAGAAGAACAATTCGCACAAAGTACAATGAGAACACGACCCTGCCTTTGTTGCTGTCGTCATCTTTTTTAAGCGGATAGGTGCTTTATTTGATGGGCCGTTGCGTATGCGCGTCCTTAAGTGGGAAAGAAAATCAAAACAGGAAAGATATGCGGATTGTATTGGTTGTGCGTATGTCTTTCATTTTCAAAAGGCAACCGCGAAGGGGACTGTATATTGTATCTTTGGGCGGTTTTATCATGAGGTGAGCCATGATTTGAAGCGGGCACAGTGCGCCACGCTGCAATTAACACATTACGTGCTGTGGGTGCATGACACCCAGCACAGCTTGCGTCTTTTGGACTTGCTCATCTTTTCGAAGAAACGCTAGTGTCAACTTCAATATTTCATGAGCTTGCGCAAAGCTGACCCCCTCCCATGCCGGTCTGAAGCCATCACGCTACAAGTTGAAGTTTTCATGCATGGTTTGTCTACAACTACCAGGTAGAGTCGTAGTAGCATTGATGGAAGGATGGCTAGCTGTGAATTGGTTAGTCGGGTGGTACTCGCTGGTCTGTTATCTGTCTTAATTGCCGTTGCCTGTAGAAAATCTTTTAGATTCTTTCAGGTCTTCATACTGGTTCGGTATCCAGCATGGTTTGGATGGTTGTCATCAACTCTCATTAATTAAAAATTAACAAAGTGTGTTGAAAAGCTTTTCTTTACGATTAGAAACAGGTCATCTTTCTGGATCTTTCATTCTGTGCTCGCGAAGTATCCTGTCACGGCAATAGTAGTGAGTGCCAGACGAACGAACAATGCCATGCTGGTTGCCAATGAGAGCAGCGAGTCATTTCACGGTTAGACTGGCAAAGGTACAATGACCGTTGTCTATGAGAACTCGATTTTTGGGTTTGAGTGTTTAAAAAGGGGTAAGTTAATGAAGTAAATCATCCAGAAAGGAACCAAAAGTTTTGTATCCCCCCTAATGTCCAAATAATGATTTTGCCGTCTTTTTCTTTTGAATCAACAAGTGTTTCGAGTTTCGAGCAAGCTCTGGCCTGTAGCGTGTAGAAGCAAGGCAGAGTTGCAACATGGGCCCAAGATCCAAGAGCTCACTGTTCGACAAATATCTACTTTGATATAGCGCGCTTCGGTCACCTTATAGCATTTGCAAACTAAAAGCGAATAATAAACACATTAACAACAACAACAACAACAACAACAACAACAACAACAACAAGATGACGAAGATGAAGATCATTTCGTTATTCTCGGCCTTGGCCCTCTTTAGTACCATGGTCTCGGCTGATGAGCAGAACTTTGTAGCTGAAGGGACTGCCACTCGTAACAGCGTCCAGGAAGGCCCAGTCGAGGAGAATGGGATGTGTGTAGCCACCAGCAACGGCAGTGGGAAGCTGTGCCACACACTCAAGGCCGAGGGAGATGAGGCAGAAGAGGTCGCAACAGTTTGCGTCGAAGTCACTCAAGCGGAAGGGGAGAATACCGTGCCAGAGCTCTTCGTTGAGTTCAACGCCATTGGTGAATACGAACTCGAGTCCACCAAGTTTTGGTTTGGCGAAGAGCTCACAAGCGTGCCTCGCCTGGGAGATGGATCTGTGGACCTCGAAGGTTTTGATTATTTCTTTTGTAACTCGACGGGATTACCTTCCATTAAATTCCCTGCTGACTTGAGCGAGGTCGTCTGTGAAAGCAGTCACGAAAAGAAGGAACTCTCTATGATTGCCTATGCCCGAGTACAGAAGATTGGAACCCAGGATCATGTCAGGGCTTTCGCCTACGAGAGCTCTGTGGGATTTGGTGCCAACTGGATGGGATGGTTCGACTTCGACTTAGAATGCGCTTGCGGCGGATCTACACCCGAAGAACCCTCCACCTGTCTAGCGGGTGTCACTCCTGAAATCTACCTTCACTCGCCTGTGTCTCCTGCCTGCCATGCCATTGTGGCTGGTGGGGATGAACAGTCCATGAAAGCTGGTGAAGTCTGTGTGGATATCATCAATGGAAAGTTGGATGTGACTTTCATTGCTGATGAAGCCTGGGCTTTGATCCGTTCTCAATTGTTTGTGGGGCAAGAAACAGAAGAAGGTGCCTTGTCTAACATGCCCCTCCTTCCATCTGGAGCTCCCGACACAAAGAAATTCAAGGACTTTGATTGTGATTGGGAGGGAGAAAAGGAGGTTTCCTTCAAAATTGACCTCAAGTATGAATGTGATACCCAGGAAGAAATTGTCAAGTTCTATGTTGTTGCCCATTCAAAGGTAGAGCAAGTTGATGAATCTGGGGAACTAATTCCTGGAACTGAACAAGATGTCTTTGCTTTTGAGCATTCCGGTGACAGTGATTCATGGTTTGGGTGGTTTGACTTCGAAGTTGGCTGCAAGTGCCCAACCACAAGATCTATTGGTCTGCCACCAAGCACTCCCTCGCCTAAGGCTCCTACCACTTCTGCTCCAACAACAAGTGTGCCTATTACCACCAGCCCCACGTCTTCTCCTACTTCTGATGACATTGTTTGTGAAGATGCGGTACCTTTGGATGCTCCTGAGGCCTGCTATGACATGACTGCCACTGAAGCCTGGGACTCTGAAGGAGGACAGGTCTGTATCTCAATTTCTGGAGCAACCTTGTCATTTACCTACAAAGCCACCAATTATTGGGCTATTTTTGGTACATCTACCTGGGCAGATGACAGTCTCAGCAAGCTTCCTACGATTTCTGGGACTAATGCCCCAGATCTTGATAGCTTCACTTCTGTTAATAATGATCTAGGCGGTGAAACTGAAGTCACAGTGACAATCCCTATATCCAGTGTCAAGTGTGATTCCAACAATCAGACTACTATCTACATTGCTGCCCAGTCCACTATAGGTGAGCCATGTATCCCCCCTAATGGTACCTTTCTGGAAGGAACTGATCGCAATGCTTTTGGAGGAGACCATTTGGTGGATAATGCTGAAATGCCATACTACTACATTTCCATGGTGATGGGGTGTTCCTGTGAAGAAGAAGTCCGAACCATTGTGCTTAGTCCTACTGGATCTCCTGTCAACGAGAGCCCCACCTCAGGACCTACACCCAGACAAACCTTTGGACCCACTTCTGGACCCTCCAGTGGTCCCACAGGCAGTCCAACTACTGTGAGCCCAACAACTGAATCACCAACAATTGCAAGTGGCCATCCCAGTGCAACTCCAACAACCTCTGGACCCACCTCTGGACCTACCTCTGGACCTACCAGTGGACCCACCTCTGGACCCACCTCTGGACCTACCTCTGGACCTACCTCTGGACCT
>Ga0100398_1004793_pt1 | contig 10949 bp, 8 predicted proteins | sample CryGeymeta201522_FD_81568 | JGI IMG/M metagenome (GOLD analysis project Ga0100398, IMG submission 81568) | Groundwater microbial communities from Crystal Geyser aquifers in Utah, USA - Crystal Geyser metaG 2015-22 | ecosystem: Environmental > Aquatic > Deep subsurface > Groundwater | place: USA... | reverse complement strand
GGTGCTATCGACAGGATTCGGACCTGTGACGTCCCGCTTATGAAACGGGTGCTCTACCGCTGAGCTACGATAGCTTAATATTACAACAATATTATATAATATAAACTATTATTATGGTAAAAATTGATCTGTCAATTATTATCGTTTCTTGGAATACAAAAAAAATCACTGAAGATTGTCTTAATTCCATCAATCGATCCTTGACAAATTCTAGAATAAAGTACGAAATAATTGTCGTTGATAATGATTCACGTGACGGCTCTGTAGATATGTTAAAGAACTACAAACTACCAACTACGAACTACAAACTAATTCTAAATAAAAATAATCTTGGCTTTGGCCGAGGTAATAATTTTGGCGTTGAGCAGGCAAACGGAAAATATATTCTCCTTTTAAATACTGATATGATTGTATTAAATCGGGCCATTGAAAAATTGTATGATTTTTATATAGAAAATGAAAAGCGTGTCCATTTTTTAGGAGCAAAACTACTTAACCGTGATTTGACACCTCAATCATCGGTAGCTAGATTTTTTACTCTCCCGGTAGTCTTCGCCTCGCTCCTTCTCAAGGGTGACTATTGGGGATTAACCCGATCTTCACCTGATAAATTTTGTCAAGTTGATTGGATAAGTGGCGCCTGCATAATGACAACCAAAAAATATTATGACCGTTTAGGAGGTTTTGATAAAGATATTTTTATGTATATGGAAGAAGTTGATCTTTTATACCGCGCCAAAAAACTTGGACTTAATACATTTTTTTATCCTAAATCTCAGATTATTCATCTTGGTTCGGCGTCGTCAAATGGTAAAACTTTTCCTATTTTACAAGTTTATAAAGGATTTCTTTTTTTCTATAAAAAACATTATTCAAAATTTGAATTATTTATTCTCCGTTTAATTTTAAAATTAAAGGCCATAATTGCCTATTTAATTGGTAAAATTAAGGGAAATCGCTATCTGATTGAAACTTATGAAGAAGCTTTCAAATTGGTTTAAAAAACTTGACGAAAATTTAGTTAAGACCTTATTGATTGGTTTTATTTTCTTTGTTCCCCTGTGGCCAAAACTTCCTTTTAAAATGATCAATTATACTTATATTGCCATTCGACTCGATGATATTTATTTAGCCATATTGGCTTTTGTTTTTGCCTTTCAACTACTAAGAAGGAAAGTCGCCCTCAATAAAAAATTCATATTACCTTTTGCCTTATTTTTTATCTCAGTTTTCGCCTCATTTATTTGGAACGCATATGTTGTAAAAAATATGCAACTTCCCCATCTTGGGCTTCTTCATTCATTGCGTCGAGTTGAATATATGATAATGTTTTTTATCGCTTCTTCAGTTATAAAAACTAAAAAAGATTTTTGGCAAATTATTTCTTATTTCTTTATTTCTGTTTTCTTGGTAATTCTCTACGGACTTGGACAAAAGTTTTTAAATTTTCCAGCCGTTCAGACGATGAATCCTGAATATGCAAAAGGGTATATTCTTTATCTTACCCCTGATTCCCGAATATCAGCTACTTTTGGCGGACATTATGATTTGGCAATTTATCTTGTTATGGCAATTCCCCTCATTCTATCGTTTTATTTTTTTAAAAAAAACAATCTGTTTATTTATTTATTTATTGGAGCTCTGTTAATCTTGCTTTATACATCATCCCGCTCATCATTTATTGCCTATTTAATCGCTACCGTAGGATTTTTATTATTTATCCGTAAATTTAAATTTTTAATTTTTGTACTGTTATTGACCGCGGGACTAATGTTCACAACAGGAGAAATAACTAAAAGATTTTTAAAAACTTTCCAGGTAAGAAGAATTTTGGTTAACGATAGAACCGGAGCTGTTTACATCGGACAAACTATTACGACTAAAGAGTTGCCGGCTGGATCTTTTTACGTTAAATTAAAAGATCAAACAAAAAATAGTGATGATAATTTAAACACCTTTCGAAATAAAATTGTTCAGGAAAAAGTAAATGAGGCAACAAATTCCGGGGTACTGACTGTTAGCAATACTGACAAATACGTGGCGACTTTATCAGCCAATCTTAGACCTGTAAACACGGTAGTTTCGGATATTTCTATGGCAACCCGTTTTCAGGTTGAATGGCCAAGAGCGATTAATGCCTTTAAGAAAAACCCTCTACTTGGGACGGGGCCATCGTCAATCACCGAAGCAACTGACGGTGATTATTTCCGCTGGATAGGAGAAGTTGGATTACTCGGAACAATTACTTTTTTAAATATTTTATTTTTGATTTTAAAAACAATTTTTGTAAGCATTAAGAAATTAAGTTTTGAGGAAAAATTAATCGGATATGGTTTTATCTTTGGATTTTTTGCTCTTTTTATTAACGCTTCATATATCGACGCCTTTGAAGCATCAAAAGTTGCCTATGTATTTTGGACACTGGCAGGACTCTATATTGGGTACTACCGATTAACCTATGAGAAAGCTTGACATATTTATTCTGACATTTATTCTTTTCATCGCTCTCCTCTTCCGTCTTTATAAGATAAATATTCCATTAGCTGACCTTCATTCTTGGCATCAGGCCGATACCGCATCTGTTGTCCGTAACTTCGTTCGAAATGGTATTGACTTATTCCACCCAATCTATGACGATCTTTCCAATGTCCAATCTGGAATTATTAATCCAAATGGGTATCGGATGGTTGAGTTTCCTATCTATAACGCTATTGTGGCTATTTTATATAAAACATTTCCTGTTTTTCCTTTAGAAATTTGGGGGAGACTGACAACTATTATTTTTTCGCTAATTATTATTTCAATAATTTATTATTTATTACTCAAAGAAAGCGGAAGGATTTCGGCAATATTTGGGTCACTGACATATTCTGTATTTCCATTTTTTATATTTTTTTCTCGAGTTATTTTACCGGAAACAGCCGCCTTAGCTTTTTCAATGCTATCAATTTTATTCTTATATCTGTACGTCGAACATAAACAAAAAGGACTATCGTCTATCATCTACTATCTATCATCTATCATCTTCTTTGCCTGCTCTTTATTAATTAAGCCAACGATAATTTTTTATGGACTACCAATTGTTGTTCTATTCTACAGAAAATATAAGCTTAATTTTTTAAAAAGATTTGAATTTTATCTCTATTTTTTTCTGACTTTTATACCTTTAGTTTACTGGAGAATTTATATTAAAAATTTTCCTGAAGGAATTCCTTATTCTGACTGGCTATTTAATTCAGTTAATACTTCTCAAGGTTTAAAGAGTATCTTATTTCATCCTTCTTTCTTCCGTTGGATATTTTTTGAGAGGATAAATAATCTAATTCTCGGGGGTTATCTGACTTTATTTTTTGTCCTGGGAATAATTGCTAAACAAAAAAAATATTTTTTACTTACTTTTCTTTTCTCGGCTTTAGCTTATATATTTGTTTTTCAGGGTGGCAATCTTCAACATGAATATTATCAGACTCTCATACTGCCTGTTTTCGTTTTAATGATTGGGCTTGGTGTTAATTTTTTATACGAACACAAAAATAATTTCATCAATTCCTTTTTTGTCTCTCTATTAGTATTTTTTATTTTTGGCTTTTCCTTCTATTTTTCTTATTTTAAGGTGATTGATTATTATCAATATTCACAGGAATTAGTTCAAGAGGCCAATGTGATAAATAGTTTAACCGGTATTGATGATAAAGTAGTTACAGACAGGACGGGAGACACGACGTTGCTTTATCTTAGCGATCGTCGCGGGGCTCCATCAATCTTTAAAGATCCAATTGACTTAAAAAAATTAGGTTATAAGTATTTGATTTCATCTAATGAAGGTCAGATTAATTCTATGAAGGCTGATTATGAAATAGTTTTTGAAAATGAAAAATTCACTTTATTCAAACTATAACTATGAAGATTTTTATGGTCACACCTTACGTTCCCTACCCCCCATCCTCGGGTGGACAGATAAGGACTTATAACCTCCTTAAATACTTGAGTCGCAATAATGAGATAACTTTAGTGGCTTTGTATAAAAACAACGAAGAAAAAAAATATGAATCCTATTTAAAAAAATATTGTAAAAAAATTTATCTTTGTAAAAGACCAGCAACTCCGTGGCAATTAAAAAATATTTTCAAAACTATTTTCTCCTCATCACCCTTTTTAGTCGTCAGGAATTATTCAGATGAAGCAAAAATAATAATCAACAAACTATTAATACAGGAAAAATTTGATGTCATCCACGCAGAAACTTTTTATGTTATGCCACATATTCCAGAAACAAAAATTCCAATAGTTCTTGTTGAGCAAACTATTGAATATGAAGTTTATAAACATTTTGTGAATTCTTTGCCGTTTTATTTGAGATTTCTTATCTACTTTGATATTGATATTATTAAATTAAAATACTGGGAAAGATTTTACTGGAAAAAAGCTAACGCGGTCGTAGTTGTATCTTCGTCTGATGAAAAACTAATAAAAAGTGAAGAGCCACAATTAAGAACTTCAATAATTCCAAACTGCGTTGGCGATGAAATGATTACAGATAAATTAAATAAGAAGGATTTAAAATCGCCAACCATATTTTTTCAGGGAAATTTTTTCTGGTTGCAAAACATTGAGGCGGCGCAATATATCATTAAAGAAATATATCCTCAATTAGTAAATAAACTTCCGCGGATTAAAGTTGTTATCGCCGGTCAAAATGCAAAAAAACTTGGTAAGTTCATAGACAAAAATATAAAAATTATTAATATTGAACCTAATGATATTGATAAGGTCAAAGAATTATTTATAAAAAACACTCTTTTTATAGCCCCAATTTTTGGACCCGGTGGAACCAGACTTAAGATTTTGGCATCGATGGGTTCGGGAATGCCGGTTATTTCGTCAACGACTGGGATAGAAGGACTTGAGGTCACCAACAATCAAAATGTCATTATTGCTAATAATCCTGATGAGTTTGTCAATAAAATAAAATATTTATTAGAAAATAAAAAAATTTATAAAAAAATAAGAACTAATGCTTACGAACTTGTTAAAGAAAAATATCAATGGAGTAAAACAGCTAAGGAACTTGAGACAGTTTATAAAAATTTATAAAAAATATTTAATGATAAGAATTGGTGTTGATGGTAATGAAGCCAATGTTGAAAATAAAGTCGGAGTCTCTGTCTATGCCCAAAATTTGCTTAAATATTTCTCTTCCGTCGCTGACAAAGAAACTAAATTTATAGTTTATCTGAAAAATAAACCGTTACTTGAACTTCCGGAAGAAAACGAATTTTATAAATATAGGGTTATCAGTGGTAAATTTCTTTGGTCTCAAATTTATTTACCAATTGAGCTTTATTTAAATAAAAATATTGATATATTTTTCTCACCTGCCCACTATCTTCCCCGTTTTTGTCCGGTCCCTCAAGTAGTGACTATTCATGATTTGGCATATCTCTATTTTCCTGAAGATTTTAAAAAAAAAGATTTATGGCAACTTATTAACTGGACTAAATTTTCCATAAATAAATCCAAACAAATAATTTCCGTTTCAAAAACAACTAAAAAAGACATTGTAAAAAATTACAATATTTGCGAATCAAAAGTATCAGTTATATATAACGGATATGAAAAGATAAATCAAGTATTGGATATCAAAAATCCCGCCTTCGTCAAGACTACGGCGGGCAAGCAAAAATTTATATTATTCGTCGGTACAATTCAGCCAAGAAAAAATTTGAAAACACTAATTGATGCTTTTGCTAAATTCCAACAAACAAATCCTAACTTCAAACTCGTCATTGTTGGTAAAAAGGGTTGGTTATATAAAAGTATTTTCGAAAAAGTAAAATCAATGAATCTTGAAGACAGGGTTATTTTTACCGGTCACATATCTGATGACGAGTTAATTTGGTACTATAAAAATGCTTTTTGTCTCACCTTACCATCTCTTTATGAAGGATTTGGAATTCCTGTCCTTGAAGCAATGAGCTACGATTGCCCAACTATTATTTCGATGTCTTCAAGCCTGCCCGAAATAGGAGGCGATGCCAGTCTTTATTTTGATCCAACAAACGCAGAAGATTTGCTCCAAAAATTTAATACGCTTAGTGGTAATATTCAACTAAGAAAAGAGCTAATCGAAAAAGGTAGGCAACGGATTAAATTTTTTTCCTGGAAAAAATGCGGAAAAGAGACTTTAGATGTTATCAAATCGGTAGGGAACAAAGATTTCTGTTCCCTACAATAAATTATGATCAAAATAATCCCTGATGATTTTTCGTCAACTGAATACAACAAACAAGCCTTTCACCCCTTGCAGACTTGGCAGTGGGGTGAAGCCCGCAAAAAAACAGGCGTCGAAGTTTTACGTCTTTCCGATGGTAATAATGTTTTTCAATTAACTATTCATTCCCTACACCCTACAGATTTAAAAATCGGCTATCTTCCCCGTTCTGTTTTTCCCTCAAAAAACGTTCTTGATTTTCTCATTGATTATTGTAAGAAAAACAAAATAATTTTCATCAAAATTGAACCTAACGTTGAAAAATCTAAGTTACAAGTTACAAGTTACAAGTTACAATCTTCCCCCCACCCTCTCTTCCCCTCCTGGACTCAGGTTCTAGACCTCAACAAAACTGAGGACGAACTACTCAAATCCTTTCATTCAAAGACTCGCTACAATATTCGTTTGGCTGAAAAAAAAGGCGTTGTCATAAAAGAGATGTCAAATAAGGAGGGTTTTGAGATTTTTTCAAAACTTTATTTTGAAACCTGTAAAAGACAAAAATATTTTGGTCATTCTCCAAAATATCACAAAATAGTTTGGGAAAGTATGAAGAAAGATCTTGCCCATATTTTAATCGCTTTTTATAATGATGTTCCTTTAGCCTCTTACGAGCTTTTTTATTTTAAAAATGTTTTTTATTATCCATACGGCGGGACATCTCTTGAATATCGAAATTTAATGCCTTCTAATTTATTAATGTGGGAGACAATAAAGCTTGGAAAAAAATTAGGGGCGAAAAAATTTGATATGTGGGGTTCGCTTGGGCCAAACTACGAACAATCTAACGACTGGGCCGGATTTACAAGATTTAAAGAAGGATATTCAACAAAATTTGTAGAATTTGTAGGGAGTTATGACTTGGTCATCAATCCTATTCTTTACAAAATATATAATGCTATTTATTCGCTACGGGAGATTTATCTACGATTTAAACAATAACCTTACTTCCCCTTCAGCGCCACCTTGAGGACCTGGTCGACGTGGTCGACGTAGTGGAATTCTAAGTCTTTCAACACAGATTTTGGAATATCTTCCAAATCTTTTTTATTATCTTTTGGAATAATCACCGTTTTGATTCCCGATCGATGAGCGGCAATTATCTTTTCTTTAATTCCACCAATCTCCAATGCTCGTCCTCGAAGCGTTATCTCTCCTGTCATTGCCACTGTCCGGACAGTTGGAGTTTTTGTTAGAGCGGAAATCATCGCCGTTGTGATAGCTAATCCCGCTGATGGTCCATCCTTTGGTACGGCCCCTTCAGGAACGTGGACGTGAATATCGATTTTATGATAAAAATCTTCCTTTAACCCAAACTGTTTCCAACGTGGTCGAATGTATGAAAGTGCCGCCTGACAAGATTCCTTCATCACGTCACCTAAATGACCAGTCAGAGTGAGCCCACCTTTACCCGGCATAATGGCTACTTCAATAAATAAAATATCTCCGCCCGCTTGAGTCCAGGCCAGTCCGGTCGTAATCCCAATTGTATCTTTCGCTTCAATCATCGATGAGGAAAACTTAAATGGTCCAAGATATTTTGGAATATCATTTGTCCCCACTATTTTATTTTTTACTTTCTTCTCAATTATTTCCCGGGTTAATTTTCTAAAAATTGTAGAAATCTGACGTTCCAAATCACGGACTCCGGCTTCTCGAGTATATCTTCGAATAATAGTTTTAACGGCTGAATCTGTGATTGACCCCTCTTTGCTATCAAGACTACTGGCATCGAGTTGCTTCTGGACTAAATGAGTTTTAGCAATATTAAATTTTTCCTCTTCCGTATACCCCGGAAAATGAATCACCTCTAAACGATCGTGCAGTGCGTTAGGAATGGTGTCAAGTATATTAGCAGTCGTAATAAAGAAAACATCGGAAAGATCAAAAGGAACCTCAAGATAATGGTCGGAAAAGGCCGAATTTTGTTCCGGATCAAGCGCCTCAAGTAAGGCAGACGATGGATCGCCTCGGTAATCTTTTCCTATCTTATCAATTTCATCAAGCATAAAAATCGGATTTTTTGTCCCGGCTTGTTTTACCCCCTGAATCATTCGTCCGGGAAGAGCACCCACATAAGTGCGACGGTGACCTCTAATTTCAGCTTCATCCCTAATTCCACCTAATGAAATTTTGACAAATTTGCGACCAAGGGCTCTGGCAATTGATTTTCCGAGTGATGTTTTTCCGACTCCAGGAGGACCAACAAAACAAAGAATGGTTGGCTGTCTCCCTTTTGCCTTTTGTGTCAGCTCTTTCATTTTCCTCATTTCTATAACCGCTAAATATTCTAAGATTCTTTCCTTAATTTTTTTTAAGCCGTAATGATCTTCATCAAGTATTTTTTCGGCATCCTTAATTTTGACGTTATTCTCTGATGTGACCGACCAAGGTAGCTCCACCAACCAATCTAAGTAAGTGCGGACATACGATGCTTCCGGATTAAATTGAGACATCTGCTTCAGTCGTTTCAATTCTTTTTCGGCTTTTTCCTCAACTTCCTTAGGCATTTTTGCTTTCTTGATTTTATCTCTGTATTCTGAAGTATCTTTATCCTCACCTTTTTCGCCTAATTCTTCTTCAATGGTTTTCATTTTTTCACGAAGTATTGATTCCTTCATTCCTTTATTAAATTTTTTTTGAGTTTTTGAGGTTAGACTATATTCAATTTCAAGGACCTTAATTTCCCGATTAACAAAATCAACTTCTTTTTTTAATTTTATTTTTAAATCATTTTCTTCGAGAAGCATTTGACGTTCTTGTGGCTTCAAATCAAGGACAACTGCAATCTGGTGAGCAAAATTAATTGGATTATCAGTATTAAGAATGTTCATTAAAAAAACGAAGTCGACCGTCTTTCCAAGATTGATTGCTTTTTTAATCTGAGTGGCGATATACCTAATCATCGCTTTGATTTCATCATCTTCAATGACATTTTCCTTGATTATTTCTACTTTTGCTTCAAACCAAGAATCCTGTTTCGTAAAAGATGACACCTTCACAACCTCAATTCCTTTAAGCAGGGCATTGATCTCACCTTTATCTCCCGGGACAGTTTTATCTATCAAAGCAAGCACTCCAACCTGATAAAGCTCATTACTCTTAGGATCATCTTGCACAGAATTTCTTTGCATTAAAAGAACTACTTTCCTGTCTTTGCGCATTGCCTCATTGACGGCAGCTACGCTTTTTGCTCTTCCAAAAACCAAAACATTCTCAGTACCTGGAAAAACAATTCCATCACGTACTGGTGCTACTGGGTAAACGGATTGTCCTGACGCTCCAATTAAAAATCCCATATGTTTTAGCAGTATAACAAAGTATTTGCTAACTGTCAATAGCTATTTTTTAGTGATAAACCTATAGTAATATATACTATTGTTACCCTCTAAACTTATATAATCGTTCAACTAACTTAGACCAATTAAATAAATAATTTTGATATCTGATCAATGTCTGTAAATCTTTTTTTATCAACGAGTGTGCTGTCTTTAAGTTGGGGCAATTGGTCGCTATATGTTGCTTTTTTATTTTGATAAATAATTCCTAATGGAAATTTTTCATCGTTGATTTCTAAACTTTTTTGAACAGCTATTTTAAAATCATTCTTTTGATAATTTTCATCAAGTTTGTAAACTCTTTGTAGATAGTATTGATAAGTATTAACTTTATTAAATGTCACACAGGGTTGTAAGATATTAACAACTGAAAAACCTTTATGTTCTATCCCCGCCTTTATCATAGAGATCGTGTGGATCGCATCTCCCGCAAAACTTTGAGCTACGAAGGTTGCCCCTGACGTAATGGTTAGAGCCAATGGATTAATCGGCGTCTCTATTATCCCGGTAGGAGTTGATTTTGATTTAAATCCCTTTTGAGCCGTAGGAGCAGATTGACCTGTTGTTAAGCCATAAACCCCATTATCATGAACGATAACTGTTATATCATGGTTACCCCTACATGCATGCATCAAATGATTTCCGCCTTCACCATAGGTATCCCCGTCACCGGCTATAACGATAACCGGCATTTTATGATTGGCAATTTTAAATCCGATTGCATTTGGAATTGCTCGCCCATGAAGAGAATGAATGGCGTAAGTATTTAGGAAATCATTCATATTTCCGGAGCAACCGATTCCAAAAACGGCTCCCACCGAAGATGGATCTAAACCTAATTGAATTAAAGCTTGTTTGATCGCAATTCCAATCCCCCAATCTCCACATCCGGGACACCAGGTTGGATTGTAACCGCTAAAATCCTGTATATTTGCCATAATATTTGTCGTTTGAACGTTTTAACGTTTTAACGTTTGAACGTATTTGACTATTTCTTCTGCCGTAATCGCTCTCCCATCATATCTCAATATTTTTTCTTTTATCTCAAAACCCGTTTCCAACATCAATAATTTTCCAAACTGTCCCCAAGAATTATTTTCAACTAAAATATATTTTTTGCTTTCTTCAAATAGTGATTTAACTTTTTCTTTATCTAACGGGTAAATATGATTAAAATGGATAAATGCCGAATTGGTATTTTTAATTTTCAATTGTTTTTGCGCCTCTATCACAATCCCCTTTGTTGAACCCCAGGAAATAAAAACTATTTCCGATTTTTCTAAATCACCATATATTTTTGGCATTGAAAAATCTTCAGCTAAATAAGTTACCAATTTCCG
>Ga0100398_1004778_pt1 | contig 10967 bp, 11 predicted proteins | sample CryGeymeta201522_FD_81568 | JGI IMG/M metagenome (GOLD analysis project Ga0100398, IMG submission 81568) | Groundwater microbial communities from Crystal Geyser aquifers in Utah, USA - Crystal Geyser metaG 2015-22 | ecosystem: Environmental > Aquatic > Deep subsurface > Groundwater | place: USA... | reverse complement strand
GGGATAAATTTTAACCATTTATTCCCATTTTGTCAAGGCCAACATGACACTAATTCCCAAAAGCAACCCTGGCAAAAGCGTCAAGATAGATGAAGCAATATTAGCACGAATTCTACGTCATCAAAAAATATCATTTTTGATTAACTAATAGTTGACATTTAAAATTATTTTTGCTATCGTGTTGCTAAGATGAATATTCTCGCTATCAATATTATCCCTGTTACCAAGGCTCGAGCCAAACTTGGTGATTTGGCCAAAAAAGTCGCCGGTAAAAACTACGTTGTTCTCACTAAGGGTGGCAAACCTGAAGCGGCCTTGGTAGATATTGACTACCTGACTGAGTTGGAAAAAGAAGTCGAGAGAATTTATCAAAAAACCTTTATTGATCCTCGATTGCTGCCTTTAACTAGAGAATTCTCCAACCAGGAAATCAAAGCGTGGCTAAAAGAAGATCAGCTTTAAGAAAAAAGGCTTTTTTGGACTCCAGTGTTTTGTTCACGGCGGTCAACTCGTTGAGCGGCGGTTCGGCCAAGCTGTTTACTCTCAAAAACCTCCAATTGACAACTTCGCCATTGGTGTTAACCGAAGTGGAAAGAAATGTTCGCCAAAAGTTAGAGAATTATCATCTTAAGAGATTTTTTCTTTTGGTAAGCAAACTAAAAATTACTGATCAAAGGCCAGATTTAAAGTTAACCAAACAAGCCACTCGGATAATCATTAAAAAGGACGCGGCTATTTTGGCGGAAGCCAAAAAATCCAAAGCTAATTTTTTGCTTACTTTAGACAAAAAGCATTTCTTGACACTCACTGCCAGAGCTTTTGCAAAACCTCAAAAAATACTCACCCCGAAAATGTTTTTTGAAGAATTTTTTTGACTCTTGTTTGATACTTCTTTAGCACCCAATCCCGGCAATCGTGGGGGTGAAAACGAATCCGGCCGGATTCAATAACTTCCACCGTTCGGCGACGGCGCATGTATTTCAGTTGCCCCCAACGGGCTATGGCTTCCAGTTGGCCAAGTACTTTTGGTACCATAAATTTTGGTTAAGAAACTTTTGATAGGTATTATCCCGATCCCAAAGCAGTTTGGCTTGCACGACCTCGTGAGCCGTGTACAAGTTGCGCTCTTGAGCCGGCAGGGCCAAACAGTCTTCATCCAAAAACATGTTCAGGCACAGCTTGTCCTTTGCCTGTTGATCGTCGGGGCGGCGGCGACGAGCCATTAGTTCGGTCAAAAAAACCACCAACAACCTCGTTAACCACAGGGTGCCGCGGCGGGAGACTATTAATATATCAATGTCCTCAGCTGGAGCCGCATTACCCATTGCCAACGCTCCAGTCACCGCGATCATTTTAACCGTCGGAATCAGTTTCAGCCGGCTGGCCAAGCGGCGTGCCAAAGCCATTTTTTGCCGATTTTCTACCGCCTTCTTGCTTCTGGCTGCCACAACTTGACGGCGCTTGGGTAAAAAGTAAAACCCGCCTTGGTGGGGCAGCACCCGCAAAACCGGCCTGATCATTGAGGTGGAATAACCGCGGGAACTAATTAAAAAACGCTCGATTTCCCCTGCCGTCAACGGAAAATCAAAAACATCCGCATACGCTAGGGTTTTTAAAACCGCTTGTTTAACGGGGGGCACTGGCAGCCAGACCATACTGGGAGAGTAATTGACTGATGCCGCTGGTCGTGGTTTGCAGGGCCTCTTTGGCAGATTCACCTCGGTTAACCGCATTCACCGCGTCTTCAAAATACTTGATCATCCGGTCATTTAAACCGTTGTCAAAAGTGCGCGAACAAAGATACCAAGTTTGAGCGTAGGCGGCCTGATCGACAAAGGGCTTTAAAAGCGGGTTCTGACTCAAGGCTGGGCCCATTTGCCGGCGCGAATAAATCTCGCCAAACAGCCGCGTTTGGCTGGATGACTGATAAAGCTTTTCCATTGTGTCCTGGCTGGCAAGAAATTGCAAAAATTCCCAAGCCTGTTTCTTCAAAGAACTTTTTTTGGCGACCCCTTCAACCCAAAAACTGGCCCAGCTGATCCACCCACTGGTGGACAATTGCGGCACCGGTGCCACTTTAAACTTAAGCTGGGGATTGAGTTGCTGGATCTCAAAAATCCGCCAAGAGGGGCCAAAGTACATGGCCGCTTTCCCGGTCGCAAAAGCCAAGGTCGAATTGGGCATCGTTTCATCCCAAACGCCGTCCGCTTGAGTAAAAAGCGTAAAAAATGTCAACGCATCCGCTCCCAGGCAAACCTCTCCCGTGGTCTGCATCGTACAAAGCCCGGGGTTGGCCAAATCAATCCCATTTTGGAGCATCATCAGACCCAAAATATCTGACCAGTGGTCCACGTTGCTCGTCGTGCCCAACGGCACCCCCGCGACCGATATCCGCCCGTCTTGGTCTTTGACCGTCAAGTCAAGCGCGGTTTGGCGCAATTCCTCCCAAGTGGTCGGCGGGGTTTTGCCTGCCATTTGAAAGATTTCGTCGTTGTAAAAAAGCGCCAAATTGTCCATCATTAACGGGATCCCCAGCAAGCCGGCGTTGGCACGCAAGTGCTCGACCGCGACCGGATAAAAACTGCTTTCAAATTCCGCAGCACTGAAAACCGCACTGGGAATTGGCTCCAGCTCCTGTTCAAACATCGGCGTCCAAGTCAAATGAAAGCGAAAAATGTCCGGGCCTTCACCCCGCGCCAAGGCGGACTGCAATCTTTCCCGATATTCTTGCGGTGACTGCAGCACATAATCAACCGCTGCTTCCGGATGGGCTTGGTTCCATTCATTAATAACTTGATCCATCACTGCTTCCGGCTCCCACAACCCCCAATAAGTCAGCTTTGTTTGCGGGCCATTCGAGTCAGGCGATTTATTCCCCAAGAACTTGGGCACCACAAAACGAAACAGACCAAAGCCAATCGCCCCCAAAAGTAAAATTACCAACAAAATCAGACCCAATTTTTTCAAAATACTGCCTGCGGAACCGCCGGAGTGCATACCGGCAACCTCCCCAGACGGTGGCGACACCTCAGCCGCTCCCATTGCCGCCACTTGCGGGTCTTCAATTTGGCTTGGCGAAGGAGGGGCCTCGGGTTGACCACCCGTAGTCACCGCCGGCGGGGGCACCGCTGGCGGGGCGATTGGACTAAAATCAGGAGCGGGATTGACCTCGACCGGCTGATCCGGTAGCGGTTCGGCCACGATCGGTTCAGGCTGGAAAACTGCGGCTGGCCCAGCCGGCCTTACCGGCGCCGCGATGATTGGTTCGTTCGCACCGGGTGCAACTGGCGGCATCGGCCCCGCCAAATCAGGGTCATTGGTCATGTCCAGTGGTTGATCGTCTGCCGTTTGACCGGAAGGATAATTTGAATTTGGGACAGGCATAGCCTTATTATATAGAAGATGAAGAAAAAAAAGCAACTCGCTAAAATTGGTCTTCTGCTGGGGTTGGTGGGGGGGCTAATCACGATTCTTACCTATCACCTGGCCTATTGGCAGCGAGTTTATCCCGGCGTCACGGTTTTGGGCCAATCCTTGGCCAACCAAACCCCGGCAGAAGCGGAACAGACTATTTTGGCCGTGGCTGGCCGGGGCCAAAAAATAATTGTCCTCCAATCCGCAGGCCAGCAATGGCCCATCAATCTCAACGAAATTGATTTTCGCTACCAACCGGCCAAAACCAGCGATCAAGTTTTTGGTGTGGGCCGCAACCAACCTTTCTGGAAAAGTCTTAATACCAAAATCCACTGTTGGTTTGCCGGCTGCGACTTGGTTTTGGATTATTCCCTCAACCAAAAAGCCCTTGAAGCGCAGCTGGACACCATTGCTACTCAAGTTTTTATTCCCACGATTGAACCGACCATTGAGATTAAAAATTTAGTTAGCCCTCCGAAGCGGCGGGCTATTCAGGTTCAAGCCGGCCAAGCCGGCCAGCAACTCGACAAGCGTCAGCTTTTGACCCAAATTCATCAGGCTTTGGCTTATCACGCTGCCAATCCGATTAGCTTGCCTTTATTGCATCTTTCGCCGCAGCTGACCGACCAACAGGTCGCGACCATCAAGGCGCGGGCCGAAAACCTGCTGGCCAAAAACCTCGTCCTTGTTCATCAGCCTCCGGAACAAACCCAATCAGAAGAATGGCTCATGAGTGATGAAGAACTCATTAACTTTCTTGATTTTAGCGGCGGCTACAAACAAGACCAAATCGAGCAATGGGTCAAAGTGCTGGCGGCATCAATCAACCGACCCGTTCAAGACGCCCTCTTTCAATTTCTACCTGATACCCAGCGTGTCGTGGAATTTAAGCCGGCCCGCAAAGGTCAGGTACTTGAAGAAACCGAGACCGTCGCTTTGATTATCAGCGCTTTGGAGCAGCTGGAAGCGGACAAAAACGAGGTGAGCGCGCAACTGCCGGTTAGCCTGATTGATCCACAAACCAGTACGGCGGACGCCAATAGCCTCGGCATCCGCGAGCTAATCGGTCAAGGCGTTTCTTATTACACCGGCTCGATTTCCGACCGGGTTCATAACCTGACCTTGGCCGCCAACAAGCTGAACGGCGTTCTCGTTCCCCCCGGAGAAATTTTTTCTTTCAACGAAAAAGTGGGCGAAATTTCCGTGGCCACCGGTTACCGCCGCGCCTACATCATCAAGGAAGGCCGGACCATTCTGGACGACGGCGGTGGTGTTTGCCAAATTTCCACCACCATGTTTCGGGCCGCCTTGGCGGCTGGCCTGCCGATCACCGAGCGCCAAGCGCACGCTTATCGTGTTTCTTACTACGAACAGCAATATCAACCGGGCTTTGACGCCACCGTCTTTTCCCCCAGTCCGGACCTGAAGTTCAAAAACGACACCCCTGGCCACATTTTGATCCAAACCGACGTTGACGCCCAGCAAGGCAAACTGATTTTCAGTTTTTACGGCACCAAGGACGGTCGCGTGGTGACCATTTCTCCAGCCCGAATTTTGGAACGCGCCGCCCCCCCGCCTGATTTATACATCGACGACCCCACCTTGCCGGCGGGGCAAATCAAACAACTCGAACACAAAATTTGGGGGGCCAAAGTGGCTTTTGACTACAAAGTAATGCGCCGCGACGAAGTTTTGCAGGAAAAAACTTTTTGGTCCAACTACCAACCATGGCAGGCTGTCTTTTTGCGCGGTACGGGTGGGTAGGTTAAACAGGCAGCTTGGAAGACCTGGAGCCGTTTTCTTTTTCCCTAATCTTGTCAATCTGTCAAGCTCGGTTTGCACTACTGGTGGGCAAGGGTTGAAAATGATAAAATCACGCTTGCGATGGACAAAGTTTACAATCACCAAGACGTTGAGGAACGAATTTACGCTTTTTGGGAAAAAGGCGGCTGGTTTACACCAAAAATTGATCTTGCAAAAAAACCTTTCGTCATCACTCTGCCCCCGCCTAACGTCACCGGCAGTCTCCATGCCGGACACGCTATGTACGTGGTTGAAGATATTATGGCTCGCTATCACCGCATGAAAGGCGAAACCACTCTTTGGCTGCCGGGCTTCGACCATGCTTCGATTGCCGTCGAGTATCTGGTCAGCAAGCAAATCCGCAAGGAAGGCAAAACCAAAAAGCAGCTCGGCCGCCAGGCGTTTTTGCAACGCGCCCACCAGTTTGCCGATGAATCACGCCAATATATTCGCCAACAACTCAAAAAAACCGGTTTTTCGTTGGACTGGACTCGTGAAGCTTATACCATGGACGAAAGTTACTCGCTGGCAGTCAAAACGGCTTTTGATCGGCTTTATCAGCAAGGCTTAATTTACCAAGGCGAATACATGATTAATTGGTGCACCAGCTGCCGCACGGCCATTTCTGATTTGGAAAATGAATATCGTCAGGAAAAAGGCAAATTATATTACCTGAAGTACGGCCCTTTTACGTTGGCCACCACCCGCCCGGAAACTAAGTTTGGCGATACGGCGGTGGCGGTTCACCCTGATGACAAACGCTATCAAAAGTGGATTGGCAAGGAATTTACTTATCATTCTTTGCTTGGCCCTCGGCGGATGAAAGTGATTGCCGACCGTGCCGTGGACAAAAAATTCGGCACCGGCGTGGTCAAAATCACCCCCGCTCATGACCCGACTGATTTTGAAATCGGCCAGCGGCATCAATTAAAACGAATTAAAGTCATTGACGAAAAAGGCCGGTTAACCAAAGCGGCCGGTAAGTTTGCCGGGCTGACGATTCAAGAAGCACGGCAGCAAGTCGTGGCCGCCCTCCAAGCAAAAGGAGATTTGGTCAAAACCGTCGCCATCACTCACTCCGTGGGCCATTGCCAACGCTGCGGGACCATCACCGAGCCAATGATTTCTCAACAGTGGTTTGTTAAAACCAAGCCTCTGGCCCAAAAAGCAATCATGGCCGTCAAAAAAGGCCGAATCAAAATCGTTCCGAAAAGATTTGAAAAAATTTATTTCCACTGGTTGGAAAACATCAAAGACTGGTGCATCTCCCGTCAGCTCTGGTGGGGCCACCCCATTCCTATCGAAGGCGAAACCGATGTGCTGGATACCTGGTTTTCTTCCGGCTTGTGGCCGATTGCCACTCTGGGTTGGCCCAAAAAAAATCAAGATTTTCCATACTTTTATCCGACCACGATTCGCGAAACCGGCTATGACATTTTGTTTTTTTGGGTAGCGCGGGAAGTGATGATGTGTCTCGCCATGACTGGCAAGGTGCCTTTTAAAACTGTCTATCTGCACGGTTTGGTGCGGGATCAGCAGGGCCATAAATTCAGCAAAACTGCCGGCATCGGTTTTGATCCTTTGGCAATGATTGACAAATACGGAGCGGACGCCCTTCGCTTTGCGCTGACTGCCGGCAACGCGCCCGGTCGGGATTTGAAAATTGACGAAAATCGGATCATCGGCTACCGCAACTTTACCAACAAAATCTGGAATGCCGCCCGATTCATCATGATGAATCGCTATTCCTCCTCGGCGGTGTCCAAAGGACTCCTGCGAAGTGGAATACAGCATCAGGATGATCAATGGATTCTCAAGGAACTCGATAAAACCACTAAAACCGTTACCAAAAACATTGATCATTATCGTTTCGATTTGGCCGCGGAGACAATTTACCAATTTTTTTGGCATGTTTTTTGCGACCAGTATCTGGAAATGAGCAAGCAAAGGCGCGAGGCAACCCAACCGGTTTTGCTGCACGTGTTGGCCACCTCACTCAAATTATTGCACCCGTTTATGCCCTTTATTACTGAAGAAATTTACCAAAAACTACCTCGCCACGGCAAATCATTAATGATCGAGTCATGGCCAAAATAAAAAAAGATACTAGGAGATTAGGATATACCGATATTAGGAAAAATATTTTTCTGTTTGTTAAAAAATCTGTTTTAATCTCTGGAGTAATTTTGCTGTTCGGCTTGTTAATTACCTCTTTGTTGCTGCCCAAAGATCAATTTCAGACCACTAAAGAAGCGGTGGTCAAAAATCCTCGCCAAACTGAAAACTACCTTCATTTAGCCGACCAATTGCTTGACCGCCATCAATTCGCCGAAGCCGAAAAAATTATCCAGGTCCTGGGTGAAAGCGACGTCAGTCTGGAAGCCCTGCAGCAAAAAAAAGCGACCCTTGATCCTCGAGAAATTCAAAAATTGATTGACCGTTGGGAAGCAATTCTGGCGGAAAAACCGGATTATCGCGACGGCTATCTGCAGCTGGCCAAACTCTACTGGCAAATCTTTAATCAAGACGCCGCCCAAGCCAATCTGCAAAAAGCGCTGGACTTGGACCCCAATTATCTTCCCGCCCTGGAACTCCAGAAAATAATCCTATAATAGCAAAATTTGCTTTCTTATGGTAGAATAAGAAATCGGAGTCACTAGACCTTTTAAAAGGAGGAACCATGACTGAGCAATTGCTCAATGCGCTTTCTGGGACAGACCCAGCACCTCTTGTAGGCGGCCTTGCAAAAGTAATTGCTATATCTTTCGTGGCGGCGGTTGTGATCATAATATTTGCAGTAAGATATTATACCCTCCGCCTCAAGTGAGCGCAGCCCGAAAAAGGGTGCTCTTTGCAAAACAATGCAGACAACAAACGCATTAGCAAAGAGCACCCCCGATCTTTTTTTGGGCAGAATTTCAGATTAGCGAAGGAAACGAAACGTGTCAAGTATCTGCTGGGCAGTCTGCGGTTCGCCGGCGGCCTTGTAATAAGCAAACACTTGAAATTTATAAACCGCCCCTTCTTTTAAACAAACCGTTTGCGGGCCAAAACCACCGGTTTGCGGCAGTTTGCTCGTCACCGATAAACATTCTTCCCCGGCAAACTCGATTCTTGCCACCTGGCTATCAGCCGTCAACTCTCCTTGATTGCTTTTTAGCCGTTCGTATTCTTCCAAGGCAGACAAACGTGAATCAATCTCAATATTGACGCTGGTCGCCCACGGTTCCTGCTGGCCTTGCCAGCGCTGAGGGAAAATTTTGATCACCAAATCAGCCGGTTGGGACCGCGATTCGTTCACCAACCAATCGGCCGGGTAATACACGCTAAAATTATCTTGCCGGCTGGTCAAAATCTGCCAACCCTCCGGCACTGCTGGAGTCGGCAAGGCAATCAATCTGGGCGTTGGCGTGCTGGTCGGAGTCGGTGGGCTGGTAGGCAACGAAAAAATATTTTTCGCCTGCGAAAAGATGGCCTGCTTTTGAAACGTTTGGTAACGCAGTCCCGCCATGATCAAAATGGCGATCACTCCGCCACCGAAAAGAATTGCACCCACCACAACCAACCATTTAGGCATTAATTAAAGATAACCAATCCCACCACGAAGGTCAATTACTTTTTTGGAGCGGCATCGGCTGGCTTTTCGGCGGGTTTTTCTGTTGACTTGGCTCCCGCTTCCGGCTGGGCCGGCGGGGCTTCTTGGCCTTCCTCCGGAACGGCTTCAGCCTCTTCGGCAGCCGGCGCGGCGGGCTCTTCCTCTTTGGCAAAAGGATCAATCTTGGCCAAAATTTCTTGACTAGCAACCATGATTTTGACACCCGTCGGAACTTTCAAGTCCGCCACGGCGATCGCGTCATTAATTTGCTTGAGGCCGCTGATATCCACTTCAAATTTATCCGGTAAATCAGTCGGCAAAGCCTCAACTTCAATTGCGGTTAAAGGCTGAATCAGTACGCCGACGTTTTGGGCCACCGCCGGTGCTTCACCCACCAGTTCCACCGGAATACTGCTGGCCACCTTTTCTTTGAGGTTAACTTGAAAAAAATCCGCATGCAAAGGCCGGTCGCTGACCGGATCCAGCTGAAGATTATGAATCAGCGTCGGCCGGACTTTAGTCTCGCCTTTGACTTTAATTTCGACTAATCCCGTTTCCCCGGCTTGCTCATATACCGGCGCAAAATCTTTGAGAGGCAAACTGACTGCCAAAGACTTGATTCCCTTGCCGTAAATATTGGCCGGCAAAATTCCTTGAGTACGCAGCTTCTTAACCTTGCGACCGGTGACTTGCCTTTTTTCTACCGCCAATTGAGCTAGTTTTGCTTTTTGTGCCATAACAGAAGCTAATTCTATGATTTTAAAGGGAGAATGTCAAACAGGCGGTATGTTTCCGTAAATTTCCGGCACTAAACTCTTTTTAGTGGAGACCTGCGACCTGAGGTGTGATTTATCATTCCTCAGGTCGCCGGGCGCAACATACCTGAGGTGTGCGAAGCATTCCTCAGGTATGCCATAATTCATAATTCATAATTAGTTTTCTGTCGTGGCAAACGTGTAGTACGAGTCATAAACATAGTTTTTGTTTTGGGACATGACTTCAAAAAAATAATGAGTGTTGGGTTGAAGATGATCAAGACGCACGACATGGTGGCGCTTGTAGCCTTTGGCAAAAGCGTTGTAGCCATAACTCATGGTTTTCCCATAGTTGACTTTGTTGTTTTTGGTGTAGTGGTTGGTATCCCAAGAGACAATGACATAGTCCGGCCCGGTTTCTTCGACATAAACTGCCAGGATCTTGGTAGGACTGTCGTCAAAGACAACGGTGTAAAAAGTCACTGCGCCAATTCTCACTCTTTCCAAAAATCCTAATCCTGTATCCACCGGCTTTTGCCAAGATATCCAAGCCAACCTGACTCCCTCACCGGTCCTGATCAGTTTTTCGCTAACACCGCCAAATTGCTGCTGGATGGCTTGCTTGACTGCCTGCTGGGATTGTTTCAGGCGCTGGTCTAGTTTGGCAAGGGGGCCCTGGGGTTGGGGGAGATGAATTGCCAGCTTGATTTGGGGAGGTTGGATTACCGGCAGATTGACTGCGGGCAGAACAGGCCAGTTAAGGACGAGTTTGATCGGTGGGATTTCTATCTGGGCCAGGAAACGAGCAGTTTTCTGCCAGAGGCTGACTAATGTCTGGCTGGTATTCTGCCAGAGATTGGCTAACCAATGGGCGGCCTGTTGGAAAGATTGGGCCAGTTGGTTGGCCTGTCCGCCAAAGCGGTGGATGGCTTGCTGCAGTTGGGCTGCTTCCAGTTCTCTTCTGGTTTTGGCATGTTTTTCCAGCTCGGGCAGGGAGATGATTTGTTGTTCCCGGATCTTCTGGATTTGGTCCTCGGTTAACTCGGTTAACTCGGTTAACTCGGTTAACTTGATTCTCGCCTTCTCCGCAGTCAGCAGTTGCAACGAGAGAGTTTGAATGGTGGTGTTGCCGGCTTGATCATAACCCTTGACTTGCAGCTGGTATTTGCCATAGTCCAAATGCTGGGAAGGCGTCAGAGAAAAAGACCAATTGGCCGGGGTTGACGGTGTTAACCCTGTGGCTGAGTAATTGAAAGTCTCCATTAAAGACAGGGTTTGGGAAGTTTCTATCCCCAGAAAGAAGTTTTGTTTGAAGAATTGGAGTTCAACCTTGTTGATGGCCAGGGAGTCTTGGAGAGTCCCCTGGAGAGTGGGGGTGAGAGCCGTGAGGATCTGGTAGC
>Ga0100398_1004758_pt1 | contig 10988 bp, 8 predicted proteins | sample CryGeymeta201522_FD_81568 | JGI IMG/M metagenome (GOLD analysis project Ga0100398, IMG submission 81568) | Groundwater microbial communities from Crystal Geyser aquifers in Utah, USA - Crystal Geyser metaG 2015-22 | ecosystem: Environmental > Aquatic > Deep subsurface > Groundwater | place: USA... | reverse complement strand
CCAACCCGAAGCAGCAAGGAACTTCCATATAAGGAACGGCCACACTCTTAATAGAATTTGTTTTAAAGATTTCTGTCAACTTTTCCTTGTAGAATTGGATATCATCCAGTTTTGGACAACCCACGACTAAAGCCTTCCCTTTGAGAAAGTCTCGATGGAAGTCGGGATAGGCGAACGGAACACAATCAGCGGCTATTAAGAGATCCGCATCTTGAAAATAGGGAGCATTGATTGGAACCAGTTTCAACTGGACAGGCCATTGAGTAAGCTGAGAGATAGAAAGTGTGGTTGAAACAGTTTCTGTCTGGACTTCAGGAACTTTAAAATGCATTGCCCTTGAAGAAGGACATCCCATAAATACAGGTTCAGGTTGAGGTTGAGGCTTAGACCCCTCCTTTTTGTGGAGAAAAGCTTCTACTGCCTTTTCATCAAATTCTTCTGCCTCCCTTTCAATGACGGTAATGGCATCTTCAGGACAATGTCCAAGACAGTCTCCGAGACCATCGCAGAATTTTTCACTGACCAATTTTGCTTTACCATCTACAATCTGAAGAGCCCTTTCTGCACAGTTAGGTATGCAAAGACCACAACCGGTACATTTCTCCTCATCAATCTTAACAACCTTTCTCGTTGCCATGTTCTTACCTCCTTTTTTTCTCTTGATTATTTGCGGACACGAACCACGGACACGGTCACGTTCTTTTAATTTAAAGTTAACCCACTCTTAAATCTTTTTCCTTGATCTAAGTCAAAAGGAAGAAAAAATTTTAACCCTTTGATTTGAAAAGGATTTTTGATTGAAGGAGATTAGACAGAGTGACTGGAAAACTCGAGAAATTCAAATATGTTTAAGTCGTTTTCCTAACGGTTCGTAGCCTAGGCCGACTTAACAAGGTTGGGAAGATTGCTAAGAAGGTATCAGGCCTACACTTCTGTATAGGCCTGATACCTCAAAACTCATTTTCTTCTTGGGCGTCTTTCGGGGACCTGGGGCATCTCAAACTTCTGGGGCGTCTCTGTAATTTGTGTCTTTGCCCCGGTTCCGTATCCGAGAAGAACCATCTCCATATCCTTTGATTGGGACTTGATCATCCCATAGGGAGAAACATCCTTGTAAACCCAGGTATCCATTGTCTCCACATCTTGATACTGCATGTGTTGGGTTTTAAACGTCCCTGCAGGAACTTTGATCGTCTCTGCCCCCTTATCAATAATTTTCCCCTTCTGTCCCTGACCTTTCGATGATTGCTGCATCATCTGAACCGGCATCTCCATGGCAGGATCGTTTCCCTGTTTGACGATCATCCTCTTTATGTTTTTCTGATCTTCCGGGTTTCCGGAGACAAGCATTTTCATGATGGTTCGTTTTTCCCGTCCACCTTCCATCACGGTTTCATACCAATAAGCATCTCCTTCCTTTCCAACCACAGCCACCTTCATTTTTGTTGAAGGATTTTCTTTTGTAGTCATCTGATACTCAGACCATCCGCCGACCACTGGTTTGAATTCCCCATGGAATGAAGGCCCGGACGTCTTTCCAAACTGAGCATAAGCAAGATGAATAAAAGATAAAGCAAAAAGAATTGAGACAACCAAAACCATTTTCCTCATATAGGCTCTCCTTTCGAAATTCAATAAAAACAAATATAAAGGGATACGGTATCGACGTCAAGTCAGGAAATAGCATTTACCATGCAGCCCTTTTGTGGTAAAAATAGGAACGATCAAATAAAGAAGAAGGTCTGAACTTGTACTGGCCGGCATTGTGGGTAATGCGTTTCGGCTACGAAAATTTAAAGTTTTTGAAAAGTTACTTTACGGGTATGATCATTGAAACAGACCTGGAATTGATCGAAAATGCCTTTGCGACCAAGGATATTAAATCCAATTCCGAGGCGCTCCGAGAATCCAATTGGCGCCGAGACTTCAAATTCACCAATGTGTAATGGAAGATCGTAGAAATAGGTAGGAATGTAACTGCCATCCCCTACGACAATCATCTGCAAACGGCCTTCTTGAATATTGATTTCCATCCGCTTTGCTGTTTGAGCATGAAAAATACTGAACATAGCTCCGGTGTCTACATAAACCCATACTTTTTCGTTAAGAACAATGATTTGGAATTATCGGCATTATTAATCATTCCATAATTTTATGAACATTTGAAACCAAATCCCTCCTCCTTCCATTTGCAAAAGGGAGGCATTACCATCTTTGGCAAAGAGGGGTTAGGGGAGATTTTCAGAAGATGTCTTCTCAATTATGGACTCATTAGTAAGTAGCCTTTATGAAGGATGTAAGGAAATTCTATAATAGACATGCCATATCTTCTTCTCTGGGAACAGTAAGTACCGAGGGGATTTTTTCGGGGTATTTTTGTTTGGCAATTGCTTCCACTTCAACCTCTGTTTCACCAACAGCCACCAATTGCTCATTGACCACAGCGATAGCCTTACCTGCATATTTGGTGACAAGGTCTGTAAAATGCTCAACAATCCAGAGGTCATCTTTATCCATTCTTTTCTCCATATATAGGAAATACTCAAATTTAAATTTAGTTTAAAAGAGATGGGTTTGAAAGTCAATCAAAAAGGGGTCTGGGAAAAAAGGGTTCAAGCATTGTGGGAATCCATCTATACCTGGAGCCCTTTGTGACATTGGTCGGGGCTTATTTTTTCTTGAATGAGGAAATTCGATGGATGACCCTCATCGGTGGAGGCCTGATCTTGCTGGGAGTCTACCTGGCCACACGAAGAAGTTCGCGATAAAGAATTCTGAAAGAATCTCATACGCTCTCTTGATTACACAGATTTAAAAAATGATTAAACAGATTTCTCTGATTTTTCTATACATTCGGTATCTGTGTAATCGTTTCATAATCGATGTAATCAGAGATTTCGGGGTTTTCCAGAAATCTCAGATAAAAATCTTGACATCCAAATTGATTAGTGATATCAAATCCCGCTGTAAAGACCGCTTTGAAAAAGGAGGGCAATGTCTTGGCAAAAGGGGTTGTGAAATGGTTTGATACAAAGAAGGGTTTTGGATTTATCGAGCAACCCGGTGGAGACGATGTGTTTGTCCACTATTCAGGGATTGCGGGAGACGGCTTTAAATCTCTTCGTGCAGGGGAGGAAGTAGAGTTCGAGATTGCCAGTGGTCCGAAAGGGCCTCAGGCAACCAATGTGGTCAAGGCGACCTAATTAATTTCAAATTCCAAATAAATTCCAAAAACCAATTTTGAATGACCAAAACGGTTTTGTTTGGAATTTCGAATTTTATCCTTCGGAATTTATTTGGAGCTTGGCGCTTGTGATTTGAGATCTATTATTTTCTGCGCTCTTCGATCTTCTTTAAGACTTTTTTCGTTTTAAAGGATCCCACCATTTTTTCAATCCTCTTTTCTCTCATATCTCAAGAAGACGGATTCGTAAAAAGTGCGAAAAGCTGTCACTCCTGCGAAAGCAGGAGTCCACAAGTAATAGAATTTTCTGGATTCCCGCTTTCGCGGGAATGACGAAAAAGGGAAGTCCGTTACTTTTTACGAGAACATCAAAGAAGAATTTGTTCCAAAGTACTTCTTTCCGCTCAAGCGGCTCGATTGAATTCGCCGAAATCTTGGGCCGAGAGCGACACCCAGCATTTATGTTTGGGGGGCGAAGGGTTGACTTTATGAAGGTGAGTTTATTAAATTTGAGTCATAAGAAAGTGGCAGAGGATGAAGGCGTTTAAAACTCTTAAAAATGATTTTATTGCGAACCGATGGCAGATCCTGATTGGACTCATTGCTCTGCTCATCGTTGATGTCCTCCAGCTCTTCATCCCAAGGGTCATCAAATACGCCATTGATGATCTCACCCTGGGCATTTTTTCTCCTTTTCGCCTTCTTCTCTATGGATTAGAGGTTTTCCTCTTGGCCTTAGGCATCGGTGGTTTTCGCTATGTCTGGAGGAATTTTCTCCTGGGGGCAGCGCGTCGAATTGAAAAGACCCTTAGAGACCGACTCTTTATTCACCTTCAAACCCTCTCCTCTTCCTATTTCTCCCACACCAAAATAGGGGACCTGATGGCCCATGCCACCAATGATGTCGAGGCAGTCCGAATGGCCATGTCGATGGGAGTAGTGTTTTTAGTGGATACGATCATCCTGGGAGTGCTGACAATCTTTTTTATGATTTATATCCACCCCAGGTTAACCCTTTTTGCCATTCTTCCCATGCCATTGATTACACTGATCACTCTCCTCTTTAGTCGGGCGATCCACCGCCGTTTTGAAATTCTTCAGAAGACCTTTGCTTCACTCACTGAGAGGGTGAGGGAATCCATTGCAGGTATCCGGGTGATCAAAGCCTATGTTCTGGAGGAGAGGGAAGGGAAGAAACTCTCTCAGCTGAGCCAGGATTATATTCAGAAGAATTTGAATGTGACCAAAGTGTGGGGGATGTTTTTCCCCATCATCCTTTTTTTCTCCAATCTATCCATGGCCATCGTCCTCTACGCAGGCGGAAAGTTGACGATCTTTCAGTCGATCTCCACGGGTGATTTTGTAGCCTTCCTGAGCTATCTGGGACTGCTCGCCTGGCCGATGATGGCCTTGGGTTGGGCGATCAATGTGATCCAACGGGGTGGCGCTTCCATGGACCGTCTAAACCGGATCTTTGCAGAGACCCCAGAAATCTTTGACTCTTCAGGAGCCATTCCTTTAGGTCCATTGAAAGGAAGAATTGATATAAAAGGTCTCACCTTTTCTCCAGGAGACGGAAGGAGTCTTATTCTCCAAAATATTCATCTCACTGTCAAGGAGAGAGAGAGACTGGTGGTGGCTGGAAGGACTGGGTCTGGAAAGACGGTCTTCTGCAACCTGGTGGCGAGGATTTTAGAACCTCCCCAAGGTTATCTATTCTTCGATGGGATTGAAATTCATGAGATACCTCTGGAGGTGTTGAGGAGATCTCTTGGGTATGTGCCGCAGGATACTTTCCTCTTTTCAGATACGATCCGTGAGAACATCGCCTTTGGAAAGCTCGATGCCACAGATAAAGAGATTGAAGAGGCGGCACGGCTTGCACAGATTTACGATGAGATTATGGGATTTCCGGAGGGTATGAATACAGTGATCGGGGAGAGAGGAATCACCTTATCCGGCGGACAAAGGCAGAGGATTGCGATTGCCCGGGCCATTCTCATGGATCCACCCATCTTCATCTTGGATGATGCTCTCTCTTCCGTAGATATCCAGACAGAAGAACGGATTCTTGAGGGATTGGAAAAGTTCCTCCAAGGGAAGACCAGCATTCTCATCACCCACCGAATCGCTCCCCTCCGTAGAGCAGATCGGATTATCGTTCTTGAAGAGGGAAAGGTGGCGGAGATGGGGGACCACAACACCCTTCTTTCCAAAGGTGGGATCTATACCGACCTCTATTGGCAGAGACAATTGGAGGAAGAACTGGAACGGAATAACACTGGAATAATGGAGTAATGGAGTACTGGAATAATGGGTGAAATTCATTTTTCATCATTCCAATATTCCATCATTCCACCCTAAATGGGATGAATTAGCTATTAATGTAGATTTTTAATTTCAATGAGCCATAGAAATTCTGGGGTGCCTGATTAACGATGTACACTGATTTCGGCTATATGGAAGAAGGCAAATTAGGGAAACCCTACGACCTGAAACTGATGGCCAGGTTGGGGAAATTTCTCAAGCCTTATTGGGGACTGATGACTCTTTCCCTCCTCTTCGTTTTGATCATGGCGGGTTTAGACCTCCTCATTCCCTATCTGACTAAAGAAGCAATCGATCGCTACATTGTTGTGGCAGCGAGAGAAGTCGTCTTAAGAGAAGATGGCTCTCCAGAGGAACACCGTTTCTGGAGTCAATATGGTCAGAAACTCATTCCGAAAAAAGAGAAAGGGAAATTTCTTCTCCCACCGGATGTCATGCAATCCATGGATCGGAAAGAGATGGCCCTCTTTCAGAAATTTGGTTTCCTCACGGAAAATCGATATTACCTGTTTGTTCCCCAAAAACCAGAGGAGGAGAGCATCTTAAAAAAATATCCCTCCTTTTTTGAGGGGAGCGACTCCCACTGGTTTATTTCCTTGCATCGCATGAAAGAATTGAAAAGAGAGGACCTTCTCGTCCTGAGAGGGAAAGATGTAGCGGGGGTTTTCCACATCGCCCTCCTCGTTGTCCTCATTCTGGTGATCAATTTTGGATTAAATTTCTCTCAGGTCTATGCGATGGAGCTGGCAGGTCAAAAGATGATGCATGATCTCCGGATGAAGGCCTTCTCCCATCTCCAAGAACTCCCTGTTTCCTTTTTTGATAAGAATCCGGTGGGAAGGTTGGTGACCCGATTGACCAACGATATCCAGAATGTCCACGAGATGTTTACCTCAGTGCTCATCAACCTTTTAAAAGACATTCTTCTGTTGATCGGGATCATCATCCTTCTGCTTCAACTCAACCGGGATCTCGCCTTGGTCTCCTTTTCTGTCCTGCCCCTGATTTTTGTCACGACACTTTTCTTCAGCCGTCGAGCCAGAGAGGCGTTTCGGGAGATTCGTTTGAAGATTGCCCAAATGAATTCTTTTTTCCACGAAAATTTCTCAGGCATCAAAGTGGTTCAACTCTTTCGAAGGGAGAAGGAGAATAGCCGACGATTTGAGAAGGTCAATGACGGATATTATTTGGCAAACATGAAACAGATCTCCATTTATGCTTTTTTTGTCCCCCTCGTTGACATCCTGAGCTCAGGAGCCATCGGGCTTCTCCTTTGGTATGGAGGGGGAAAGGTCATTCAGGAAATGATCACCCTTGGAGTCCTGGTCGCCTTTCTTTCCTATATACGGATGTTTTTCCAGCCCATCCGAGACCTTTCCGAGAAATATAATATCTTGCAATCGGCGATGGCTTCCCTCGAGAGGATCTTTTCATTGCTCGATGAGGATAAAAAAATTTTCAAGCCTCCCTCTCCTAAAAAAGAAGAGATGAAGGGAAACATCGAATTTCACCATGTCTCCTTCTCTTATAATGGGGAGGATAAGATCCTGAAGGATGTTTCTTTCTCAGTTCGTGAGGGTGAGACAGTGGCCATCGTGGGGGCCACTGGAGCTGGAAAAACCTCTTTGCTACACCTGCTCGAACGATTCTATGAAGTGGAGGAAGGCGCTATTCTGATCGATGGAATGGATATCCGAGAGTGGGATATCACTCAACTCCGGTCACAAATTGGCCTGGTCATGCAAGAAACCTTTCTCTTTGCCGGAGATATCGAGGAGAATATTCGATTGGAGAATCGGAAGATCGATGGAGAAAAGGTGAAAGAAGTAGCCCAAGTGGCTAATGCAGAAAAATTCATTCAACGGTTACCACATGGATATCGTACCAATGTGGGGGAAGGAGGGGAAACGTTATCCGCCGGGGAGAAGCAGTTATTAGCCTTTGCAAGAGCCTTGTCCATCAATCCAAAGGTTCTCATCCTCGACGAGGCGACCTCTCATGTTGATCCTGAAAAGGAACGGTTAATTCAAGAGGGACTGGCACGCTTACTCAAGGGAAGGACAGCCATTGTCATCGCTCATCGTCTTTCCACTATCCAACATGCCGATAAGATCGTCGTTCTCCATAAGGGAAGGGTTCGGGAAATCGGAACTCATGCAGAATTGATGGTCGAAAAAGGAATCTATTTCAGACTTTATCAACTTCAGTTCGGCATAAAAGAGGATAGAGGTCAGAGGTTAGAGGGCTAAGGCTAAAACGAAAGAAATCAACAGCCTCAAGCCTCCATCCTAAAACCTCAAACGTCATGGAGTGCAGCAATTCTCGGTGAGTTCGCAAACTATTGAGATTCTTCGCTTCGCTCAGAATGACAACTGGGGACTTTCGTAATGTCATTCTGAAGGAGTCCTAGCGACTGAAGAATCTCGCTGTAATTTCACCGAGAATTGCTGAAGACATTCAAATTTCTTAATCTTGCTGGTTTTATTGTGGGTTGGACTTCTTGAAGGGTCAAGATAATCTATTTTTATAATCCTGATAACCAAATTCTTTAATTAACCTGAACCCTGACTTTTCACTCCATATTCCAATGCAAGGATGACTAACGCCATTGAACATGGTCGTTTTTACAGTCGTGTAATGAATCATATCATCAAAGACGATTTTATCACCGGGCCTTAATTCTTTATCAAATGACCAATTCCCCATAGTGTCGCCCGCCAAACAACTCATCCCTCCCATTCTGTAGGTTGGTTTTCCTACCCTTTCATCGGTAGCGCCCAAAATGACAGGTTTATAGGGCATTTCTAAACAATCGGGCATATGGCAAGTAAATGAAACATCGAGAATAGCAGTTTTTATGCCTTTATTTTCAACCATATCTAATATCGTGGAAACTAAGTAACCCGTTTGATAAGTAAAAGCGCTACCGGGTTCTAATATAATTTCAACATCATACTTATTTCTAAAATCTGTTAGGATATTAACCAGATGTTTTATGTCATAATTTTTCTTTGTTATCAGATGACCACCGCCCATGTTCACCCATTTTAGCTTAGGTAAAAACTTACCAAATTTGTTTAAAAAAACAGCCAACACTTTTTCGAGCGCAAAGGAATCCGCCTCAAATAATGTATGAAAATGAAAACCTTCAACCCCCTGTGGCACGGCGTCGCGAAGCTGTTCAGCAGTAACGCCAAATCGAGAGCCGGGTTTACAAGGATTATAAATGTCATAGGGAGAATCTGAAAACTCAGGATTAACACGCAAGCCAATTGAAACGCCATTTTGACTGGCAATCTTAAGATACTTTCGCAACTGGTTTATGGAATTAAAGGAAATATGGCTACTATATTTTAAAATGTCTGCTATCGTCTTGTCTTCAAAAGCAGGCGAATACGTATGCGCTTTTACTCCAAGCTCCTCAAATGCTAATCGCGCTTCATTTAGCGAACTTGTTGAAGCGCCCAAACTGTATTCTTTAAAGATCGGAAATACGCCCCAATTCGAGAAAGCTTTAAACGCAACGAGGACATCAATCGCGGCAGCATCTTTAACTTTTTTTATTAATTTTAGGTTATTTCGCAATAGAAGCTCATCAATCACATAGCATGGGGTTTGAATTTTGTTAAAGTCGATGGACATAGTTCTCAGGGAAAATTGGAATGTTGGAATAATGGAGTATTGGAATATTGCAAAAAGCAAAAAGGGGAAAATTCCTTTTTTACCGAACCCATTGTTCCACTATTCCATTCTTCCATTACTCCAGTTCTTATAATTCCAGATCTACATCGTTCACTTCGTGCCAAGGAAGTCCCTGTCGTTTCAATTGCTCCATGAATGGATCCGGGTTAAATTGTTCAGTGTTAAATACGCCGGGCGTTTTCCATTTACCCGTAATTAACATCATCGCGCCAATCATTGCAGGCACTCCAGCAGTATAACTCACGCCCTGTGCCCCAGTTTCCTTATAGGCATCCTGGTGTTTACAATTATTATAGATATAATATGTTTTCTCCTTATAATTCTTGATGCCTCTGATCCGGCAACCAATGGAAGTTTCGCCTGAATAATGTTCACCGAGTTCGCCCGGATTGGGCAATACCGCTTTAAGGAATTGAATAGGCACAATTTCTTTGCCCTCATACAGGATGGGTTTAATGCTGGCCATTCCAATATTTTGAATCACACGTAAATGGGTTAAATACTCTTGTCCAAAAGTCATCCAGAATCGAGCTCGTTTTAGAGTAGGAAAATGTTTAACCAATGATTCCAATTCTTCGTGGTAAATAAGATAAGATTCCCGGGGTCCGATATTTGGATAATTTAATGGTTTGTGAATTTCGTGGGGTTCTGTTTCAATCCATTTTCCATTTTCCCAGTATTTACCTCTTTGGGTAACTTCACGAATATTGATTTCTGGATTAAAATTGGTTGCAAATGGTTTTCCATGGTCGCCTGCATTACAGTCAACAATATCAAGAGTGTGAATTTCGTCAAAATGATGTCTGGAGGCATAAGCGGTGAAAACTCCTGTCACTCCCGGATCAAAACCACAACCTAAAATGGCTGTTAGTCTTGCATTTTTAAATCTGTCATGGTACGCCCATTGCCATTTATATTCGAATTTAGCGACATCGGGTGGTTCATAACTTGCGGTGTCTAAATAATTCACTCCTGTTTCAAGACAAGCATCCATGATCGTTAAATCTTGATAAGGCAGCGCTACATTGATGACCATTTCTGGTTTAAAGCCTTTAAATAATTCAACGAGTTGTCGAACATTATCAGCATCAACCTGAGCCGTCTTAATTTTATTGGCGGCAACTGCTTCAGCAATGGCATCACACTTTGATTTTGTACGGCTTGCCAGCATGATATCAGTAAACACCTGCGGAGCTTTTGCAACTTTATGGGCAACAACGGCGCCTACACCACCTGCTCCTATGATCAGTACTTTAGCCATTATCTCTCCAGAATTTTAGTGAAACTGTCCAAAGAGATAGAGGTGAGATCCCCTTCGATTTGGGAGATAAACCCTTTGGTCAAACCGGCATTTTCTGCCAGTTCCTCCTGAGTCAGGTTGCTCATCTGTCTTAAATTTCGAATCCGTTCCCCCGATCTTCATAAATCCTGTGAGAATAGTATAAAAAGAAATTTGTTTAGTAATCTGTAAGACATTATAAGAAGAAATAAGTTTAATAAACTAAACCATCAAAATTATAACGCCTTTTTTTGATTTGTCAAGAATTTTTTTGTGAGCCGATGTTTCGAATGGTAACGAATATGGCGAATGACTCGAATAGCAACGGGTTATTCTGCAGATTCGCTATCATTCGTATGATTCGCTTTTAAGGGGTTTACCCCGTTAGAAATACAGCAATTCTCGGTGAGTTCACAAACTATTGAGATTCTTCGCTTCGCCCTGTACCATACTAGGTTCAGGGCTTCGCTCAGAATGACAACTGGGGACTTTCGT
>Ga0100398_1004745_pt1 | contig 10997 bp, 5 predicted proteins | sample CryGeymeta201522_FD_81568 | JGI IMG/M metagenome (GOLD analysis project Ga0100398, IMG submission 81568) | Groundwater microbial communities from Crystal Geyser aquifers in Utah, USA - Crystal Geyser metaG 2015-22 | ecosystem: Environmental > Aquatic > Deep subsurface > Groundwater | place: USA... | reverse complement strand
GTGCGCGACAGAGTTGGCGAATAGGAGGATTGACTCCGCCTTGCTGTTCACGATGGCATCGATGATCAGATCATTCCGGTCGGAATCTTCGCCCATCCGGTCCACGACGCTGTCAGGGAGCTCTCCAAAAGTATCGACGTGCTGCTGTTCGCGCTCGGTCAGTGTAATCGGCCTGTCGTAGCGAAGTGGGCGATAGCTTCGGTCCGCGAGCACGCCCATCTCGGAGAGCTTGTCGTGAAGGCCAGCCTGGTCGGACGGAAACCAGCGACGGTCAAAGCGCGCCGCAAGCCGTTCCGACTCTTCCTCGTTGTACCCGCGCCATGGCGTAGCACTAAGGCCGAGAACGGGCGCTTCACGCTCGCGCGCTCGCTCGCTGCCGACCTGAACATCGAGCCATCGCAACAGGTCCGTGTAGCTCGAGGTTATCGCGTGATGACACTCATCGATGATGATGATCCCGGATCGGGCGACCCATGCCAGTTCGGGACGACCACTACGGCTGTTCAAGGTCTGGATGCTTGCGATTACCACGGTTGGCTCGTCGCCTTCGGGCGGCGAAGGGTTTCGCTGACCGCCCCATAGCCGCACGATGCGGAGGTCTTCGCCGGGCTCTCCCACGTTGACCCAGAGCTGGCGAAAGCACTGGACAGCCTGCTCGCAAAGTTCATCGGTCTGGGCAATCCAGAGTGCAGTTCGACGTCCATCACCCTGCAAGACCAGCCGCACGACAGCCTCGGCGGCGACACGCGTCTTGCCGCCGCCTGTGGGCAGGCTGACCACAGCCCGGCGGCGACCGGCGCCGGTGTTGAGAAGAGAACCTATGCTGGCCAGGATATCTTCTTGGTAGTCGTGGAGCGCCGGCAGATGAATGGGCCCGCTGACAGACAATTCTGCATCTCGGCGGCCTCCGACCGAGGCGGCATACTCGATCGGGAAGCCAAGTTCTTGCACGAACACGCGCGCTTGCTCCCCACCCCAGCGTTTGGGAGGCGCAAGCCCCCAAAGCTCGAGTGCGTCTCTCAGCCTACTGAGCAACGTTGGTCCGTGAACCGCCAGAGCCAACCGGGCGAGGCTCTCCGGATCGACATGGTTCTCTACGGCTTGCCGCGTAGCAGGGGTCAGAGTCCCGAGCAGGGTCTCGATGTCACCGCCAATCGCTTTCAGCAACCTCAGCTCAAGCGACTTCTCATCTCGAACTGCCTTTCGCGCCTCGTCTGACCGACGATCCATTATGCGGAAAAGGATTTCTTTCAGATCGGCCCCATCCCGGATGATCCCATGGCGCGCGAGGCAGCGAAGCAGCAGTTCGACACCTTCTTTCCAGCCGCGACTGCCGAACTGCTCACGGTCGATGAGGAATGCGCCGTCGGCGTCCATACCGACTGTCACCGCTCGCCTGAGAGGTCCGACACTTTCTTCAAGACCGCTAACCCAGACGGCGGGGATCGTTCCCAACACCTCGGAGTCTTCCTGCGCTGCAGCCAACTCCGGGAAAAGGTCGAGGAGGTAGGACGGTGCCGACAAACGCTTCTCGAATGACATCGAAGGTCCGGCGCCAAGCTCCATTGCGCCGGCTGCGACCCATGCCGAAGCAACATTCTCGGACAGCAAGACAATCCTGCCATCGTCGAGATCGTGCCCGACGCTCGGATCGGCGGTCACATAGATTTCCGACAGCGTGAGCGCGCCGTCGGCGCTGGGCAAGCTGGCAGGAATGGCGCCGTCAGCGTGTGCCATCTCCCACACTGGCCGCAGACCCTTGAAATCGTTCTTTCGTTCCGAAAGTGAAGTGAAGATTTGCTCCCAGAAACGGGCAGTGGCTTCGCGCGTGAGTTTGGCCCTGCTCCAAGCGAAGCGTGATCCCAAGTCAGTCTCAGCGTCTCGGGCGCGGAGAAAGCCTTCAACAGCCTTGAAACCCTGGACTTCAGCCTGCCCCAAGGTCTCAGCAAGTTCGGGGGAGATGCACTTCAACGGCACTACGAGGTTGCCGACGCGTGTCCTTCCATGCTCCGTCAGCCAGAAATAGATCGGATGCGGCGCCGTCACCTTCGGGTAGGCGTCCGCACGTGTCGGATGTACGATGGTCGCCTCGGACGCATTCTCGGCGAGTTGCTCGATTGCACCCAACAGCAGCCGACACAGCTGAGCGGAACTTGCTGAAGGCAGCAAAGGAAGCAGCCGCCATCCTGCCGGCATGCGGATCGAATAGCTTGAGAACTTGGGCAAATATCGCGGCGTGCTTCCGGAGTGCTCCCTGCAAATCTCGTCGAAGGGAGGGCTCAACAAGCGGAGGTAGTTCTTCAGGTTCGGATCGTCTCGATCCACGGACTCCTCGATGCCTGGGAATTCCGTTAGCCAGTCTGGTGGAGACGTGGTTTCGATACTCTGCCGAAATTGCGGGTCCATCACATGGTCATCAGGAAATCCCGACGAGATCTCGCGTACGATCAGCAGACTGCGGCTTGTCCATTTTCCGGAAATCGCGCGGAACTTGAGCCGCTCCAGATCAAGGTCGTCGATGTATTCTTGACTCGCCTCCTGCGGTGCAGAGGCGATGTTGTGCCAGAAGTTCTCCCAGTCTTCCGGCCGATCGGAGGCCTCCGCGGTTGTCAGGGAGGTTTCCAGGATGTCGGACCATGAGGCAGACGCCAGTTCGGTGACTTGCATCTGATTGACCAGGATGCCCCGGCTCTCATTGTCCGCAGCGATTGCTTCCGCGACCGCAAGAAAGCCTGCAGGCGGTGCTGATCCGGATACAATCACTGCTTCCGAGGGAGTGGCCAGACCTCCACCGGCGGTGGGTATCAGCCGTGCTTCGGGAACGCTGAACAGTCCATGTTTGAACTTATCCTTCAGTAGGTTGCCGACGAACGCCAAGGTCTGTCTCGCCATAGCGAGATCTGTGTGCGCAATGCAGTCGAGCCATTTATCGGCGGGCGACTTCGCCAAGACCTGCATGTCCCGGCGCTTTGCTTCAGTCACTAAAGCATTCAACCGCGATACCCTTGCCTCGGACAAATAGCAGTCTGGATGCAGGTAACGGTCTCGCGCATCCGCGCTCGCAAGGCCGGCCCACGATCTGCAGATCTCCGTGTCCTCAACAAAATGCCGCAAAAGCTGGCTCGGACTGCGCGGTATGCCATTCACGTCAGCCAACACTTCAGACGAAACGATCTGGTCCCAGAGAGACCGGATGAGTGGCACGGCGATTTCGTCCTGCCGTTCCGGTTGACGCGGGAACGCACTCACGGCGGCCCCACAGTCCTCGGGTGTCGACAACGCCGTGAGAGAGCCGCTTATCAGGTCGGCCGCGGCTTGCATGATCGCTTCGTTCCATGGACCTCGGATCAGGTTGGTCCTGTCACTGTTGAGTTTCCACGGTGCGTTGAGGATGCCCGAAGTGCGGCTTTGCGTCTCTGTCGGGAAGAACGCCCAGAAGCGACCAGCTTGTTCGCGACCACCGACCGGCACCGCCCACGACAGTGGAACTTGTTCCCTTGCCTGGATGTGAGTTGCGTCGGAGCGCGCGGCCGGGCTGTCGACCTTGACCGACGCCTCGAAGACCTTCCATCGGGCCTCGTTCGCTCCGTCGCTCACAACTGCGAGTCCGTCTTCAAACCGCTTGGTCAAGAGACGGGGTGCAGCACCTTCCACTTCCAGCTCGAGGGAGATTGCCGAGGGCAGGAACAGCAGGAACTCGGCCGGGAAATCTGCAATTTCCTGGCTCAGTCGCTCAAATGCGGCCTCATCCGCGATTTCTGCCGTAACGACGGAGGTTGCCCAATACCATCTGCTTGATTTTGATAATGGGCTGTTTTCGGCGGCGGGATCCAGCACCTCGGCAAGACGCATGCCGGGTGCGGGTGCATCTTTGGCCAGACCAAGATGTCGACGAATTCGATCACGGCAGGCTTCGGGGTCGAAGCGCAGTCCTACAGTTCTGGATGTCAGGTCGACGCGACCGCCCAGCTTGAGCAGCGACTTGAAGCCAATCCCAAATCGCCCAATCTGATTGCCACGCTTGGGTGAGCTGCGCGCGTTCAGAAGCGCCACAATTCCTGGTTCATCCAAGGCGGCTCCAGTATTGGCGGCCTCTAGCCGACTGGAGGAGAGACGGACATGGATCCGCCCTTGCGGCTCCGTGGCCTCAAGGATCGCGTCGGCAGCGTTCTGCACCAGTTCGTACAACTGACGATAGGCGTATCCGCCTGACAAGACTTCGTTCTCGGTCTCGAAATGTTCGGCCGCGTCCCGTGGTTGTGCTTCGTAGGCCTTAAGGCGCTTCTGGCATTCGTCATGAACGAACTCTGCCAGTTGCTCTAGATCGGATTCCTGGTTGCGAACATCCATGCACGCCTCAAATACCTTTATGGAAACATCTGCGTAGGCTGTTCCCGCACGTCCTCACCCTGTTTGTCAGACTAGCCGCGAGAGATGGGGAGCGGCAACAGCTTACGAGAGCATCGCCTCCCTCGTTCAGCGACGCAGGTGTCGGGAGCGACGCCATTCATGCAATGAGGTATCGCGGGGCTTGAACGGTTTCTATATAAATCAATGACTTATACTGGAGAAGGTTGGATATCAGGCCCGTCCCCTCCGCCACTCGCCCTCAAGAAAGTGTTCTCCCGATCCGGCTACGGCCGGATTTTCTCGTTGTTTTCGAGGGTTATGCGGGTGGGGCTGAGCACTGACCTCAGAGCCAGGAGGCCCGGAAGCGGTCTCTCAGGGCCGATATTCTCCAGACCTCATGACTGCGCCGATTTGGTGAACAGCTAGTAAGCATATGAAAAGACGATACTTCTTGATGGCGTCAGCTAAACACTTCGACGACAGTGGCGTTCGCGAGATGGAACTGAAATCGAACTCTGCCGCGAGATTATCTACCGCCGCCCCGAACTGGGAACGACATAATTCGCGGTTCGCGCCATCTTCTCGGTAGCGCGGAAGGAGGTTTGGGGCGGCATGACATTGAACCGTCACGACGCCACGCGATGTGCCGACGGGCTGCCTGATGGCGCTGTCTGGCAGACTGCCTTGATCCTTCCGTTTCAAGACGAAACAGCAAGGACCTCGGAACTGCAGCTTGTCTCTGCCGACTACGCCTGTCATAAGTCTAATACTACTGCATGCGGTAGTGCCTTGGCCGCGCGACCGCAGATGTTGCGCCGCGCTACCAGCCCACCGGGTGTCCGGCCAGCATTCAGTCAGGACGGAGATCAATGACGACCAGAACAGACAGGATACAAAGACGCCTCGATCTCCGACCAGCCACGGATCCCGATGATGTACTCTCGTGCTTTGTTGGCCCATGTGCACTTGAAGATGATCAATTCCCTTTCGAGGCCATCAGCGATGTTGCTGAAGTCGAGAGCTGGCGGAAGGAGATAAACCGGCCCATCTATCACATCCATAAATGGTGGGCTCAGCGGCTTGGCACCGTGTTTCGCGCGATTGCCCTTGGTGCATTGACGCCATCCGGCACCGATATCCTGAGCGCGTTCTACCGCCCAGTGCGAGTGAAGGACCTGACCGTCTTCGATCCCTTCATGGGCAGCGGCACAACTATCGGTGAGGCTGCGAAACTGGGAGCGCGCGCTATCGGCCGCGACATCAATCCAGTGGCGCATTTTCTTGTGAGAAATGCTCTTGCGTTCCACGATCGGGATGAGGTGGTGCGCACGTTCCGAGACATTGAGCGCGACGTTGCCGATCAAATACGAATTCACTACAAGACGATCTTGCCGGACGGAACCGAAGGCGAGGTTCTGTACTATTTCTGGGTCAAGCAGGTTGATTGTCCAGAGTGCGCAGAACAGGTTGATCTCTTCTCATCGCGGGTGTTCGCTAAGCATGCGTATGCGAGTAAGTATCCGGAAGCAAAGGCAGTTTGTCCGTCTTGCGGTGAAATCAATTCGGTGCGGTACGATTCAACCCATGCTGCATGCGTGAGTTGTGCTGTGGAATTCAACCCGCAGAATGGACCGGCCAGCGGGCAAAAAGCGACGTGTCCCAGCTGCGATCATAGCTTTCCCATTGCCAAGACAATTCGCGAAAAGAACGCACCGCCAGCCCACCGGCTTTACGCAAAACTTGTCCTGATGCCGGATGGCACCAAGACCTACGCCGCCGCCACTGAAGAAGACCGCAAAGCCTACGAGTTTGCTGAGAAGGCGCTTGGGGCCAGACCAAACGCCTATCCGGTGGTTGGGATTGAACCTGGTTACAACACCAATCAGGCTCTCGGTTACAATTACCGCTACTGGCACGAGATGTTCAACCCGCGACAGCTTCTCTGCCTGTCCATCCTAGCCGAGCGCATCCGCGCCATACCCGAGCCCGTGTTGCGCGAGCTTTTCGCGTGCCTGTTCTCTGGCGCGCTCGAATTCAATAATCTCTTCACTTCCTACAAGGGCGAGGGCACCGGTGCCGTGCGCCACATGTTCGCCCATCACATCCTGAAGCCCGAGCGCGTTCCGCTGGAAGCGAATGTCTGGGGTACACCGAAAAGCTCCGGTTCCTTCATGACCATGTTTGAAGGGCGGATACGCCGCGCGTTGGATTATGCCGACGAGCCCTTCGAGCTGCGACTCCAAGGCTCGCAGGGCCAGAAGAAGACGACTGAAAAGGTCTTCGGTCTATCCGAGCGCCTCGGCTTTGACCTCGCCGAAGACTTCCAATCCTTCAAGGACGGAAAGCGCGTCTACCTCTCGTGCGGCGATTCCAGCGTCACTGACATCGATGACGGTGCTGTCGACGCGATCATCACTGATCCGCCGTTCTTCGACAATGTGCACTACTCACAGCTTGCAGACTTCTTCCATGTCTGGCAGCGATTCATTCTTGGTGAGGCAGGCACACGGGCTACCAACACGACCCGCTCACCAGCCGAGGTCCAGAACGCCGATGTTTCGGCCTTCACCGAGCGCCTAGGCGCGGTTTGGGCCGAGTGTCACCGCGTTCTCGCGGACGATGGTGTACTGGCTTTCACCTATCACCATTCGCGCTCTGAGGGCTGGAGCTCCGTTTTGCATGCGCTCATGGAAGCGGGCTTTGGGATCAGCGCAGCATTCCCGATCAAGGCCGAGATGTCGGTGGCCATGCCCAAGCATCAGGCCAAGGAGCCTATCGACCTTGATATCGTACTGGTCTGCCGCAAACGTTTGGCCCTGAAACAACATCAATGGAATGGTGATCTCTGGGGCACGATCCGTCCGAAGGCCGCAAGCCAAGTCGCCCGTCTTCGTGGGGCGGGACGAAAGCTCAGCCGCAATGATGTGCGCATCATTGTCATGGCTCAGCTCATCCGGCAGCTTTCCCGATCGCACAGTCAGGAAGCCGCCTTGTCTTTGCTCGAGGTCAGCAGCCCTGAAATTGAGGCTACCATCGAAAGCCTTCATGAGATCAATAAAAATAACTCCACCGGAGGTCTTTCATGAGTCTCGTTTGCACGGTCTTCAAACATTGCGTTTCGGCCATGCGCACCAATGTTCTCATTGAGCGTGAAGGCCGAAACGACAAAGAATTTCACTTCCAGAACTGGTTCAAGGCACGTCTTGATGCCCTGGCAGAGCACTATGATGAGCCGGGCCGCAACACTTATCCCGATTTCAAGTTGGTACGCTACACGGAAGGCTACGAGCTGAAAGGGCTTGCGTATCCGGGCCGCGATGCGGACTACGATTGCAATAGCCAGCTTCCATGCGGTGAACACAACGGTCGCCAGGTTTTCTATGTGTTTGGCCGCTATCCGGTCGCACCCGATGGGAACCGCTACCCCGTGCTCGATTTAGTTGTCTGCCACGGCAGCTTCTTGAATGCCGACAATAGCTACCAGCATAAGAACAAGAGTTTCCGCGGCTTCGGAAGCTATGGTGACATTCTTGTGCGCGATCGGAAGATGTATGTTGCGCCGACTCCCTTCGCCCTCGCAGACGGCGCAGCCCATCACCGGACACTGATACTGCCTGACGATATGCCGGTTGATGATGATCTGGTAGAAATAGCAACCCTGACGCGGCGCGAGGTCGAGCGGATGGTCGTCGCCTACAACTTCGACCTGCGCTCGAACACGCTGAAGACTGAGCTTGTACCAAACCCCAACGCGGGCAAGGAGCATGTCTTCAAGGCATACCGCATGCAGGGCGATCCCCTGACACCAGTTACCTTGGTGGAACGATCGCGCGGCAAGGCAGAGGCGGCATATCAGGACCTTTTCGGCGTTGACGACGAGGGAGGCACTGACGATGAGTGAAGATACTGCCGAAACTCCACCGCTCTTGCCCGATGAATTTATTGACAACGCCCCAAGCCTTGGCACGTCTGCGAGCAAGCTCTCCGATTCCGAAATAAACAACAAATACGTCAAGGGCGAAGTACGGATCGTAACCGAGCAAGCCCGCTATCCCATAAATTCTATTGCCGGAATCGTCGAAGATACATCCTACCGTATGTCGCCCGAATATCAACGGCGCCATCGATGGGACCAAGATCGAAAATCCAAACTCATTGAATCACTAATCATGAACGTGCCCGTTCCGCCCATTTTCCTCTACGAGTACGACTACTCGAAATACGAGGTTATGGATGGGCTGCAGCGCTTGACGGCCATTCATGAATTCTACCGAAACAAGTTTAATCTCAGTGGTTTGACTGAGTGGCCTGAGTTGAATGGTCGCACATATGATCAACTTCCCTCCAAAGTTAGGGAAGGCATTGACCGCCGGTATTTGTCATCCGTGATCCTGCTCAAGGAAACAGCCCACAGTGAGGAGGACGCACTCCGCCTCAAGCAACTTGTTTTCGAGAGGATCAATAGCGGCGGCGTCAGGCTGTCACCGCAGGAATCCCGCAACGCGCTTTTTGACGGACCCATGAATCAACTTTGTATCCGCCTTTCGCGGACGCCTGCTTTGTGCCGCCTCTGGGGCATACCGGAACCGGAAGCCCAGGAGGTCGAAGGCGGTCTTCCTTCGGATGAGCGCATCAAAAATGAAGACTTCCGAAAAATGACGGATGTTGAACTTGTGCTGCGCTTTTTTGCCTACCGGCAAAAGCACCGCCTGCACAAATCCGGTGAGCCATTGTCGTCGTATTTCGACAGGTACTTGCGCAAAGGCAACTTTTTCCCGCAATCGACCCTTGATTCACTCGGCGCGTTATTTTTCGACACCATTGAGTTTGCGGAGGCGCTTCTGGGCTTTCGGTGCTTCTATCTCTACCGGAAGCGTTCACGCAGCGGCGCGGATCATTGGTCCTGGCGCGAGAGCCCGACAACCACGGTCTATGACCCTCTGATGCTCGTGCTCAGCGAGTTTGTACCACAGCGCGAAATATTGCTGAAAAAGTCCCAGCAAATCCAGATCGATATCGAGGGCTTGTATACGGCCGAGTATGACACGTTCGAAGGCCGCAATGTGAACCCGTCCGCGCTTCAGCAGCGCGAAGAGCATTACCGGACATTCTTCAACGCCTATCTCTGATGATGGAAGAGGCCCTTACCTCATTCGAGGCCGAACTCGATAAGCTGAATCGTTTTCTGCAAGCATCTGACGCAGAGGATGCACTGATCACGCATATCCTTAGTCTACCCCAAGAGGAGCGAGCTGCGCTTGCCGCGCCACTGAAGCCAATCGAGGCGAATAGCACGATCAAGCGGCGGCAGAGCTATGTGTCTGCCATCATCGTTCTTTATGGAGCCTTGGAACGCTATGTAGAAGAAGCTGTGTCCGAGTACACCGGGCAGCTGGTGGTGATCCACAAGGAGTTTCAGAAACTTCCGGAGAAGCTGCGTGCCCAGCACACCCTGCTGACGATTGACTATCTGGCCTCCCTCAAGGACGGCAGAGTCCGCGAAACCGAAGACATCTCCAGCATCGTTGCGACCCTGCATGATTGCCTCACCGGGAAGGCTCCGTTCAGGCTTAATGCCCGCGCGTTCTCGCTTCGGTCATCGAACATGAAGTTTGGGCGGATCCGCGAGATCATGGGGAACTTGGATATCCAGGTTCATGGTAGGCGGGTTCTTGCAGCGCCCAGCTACGCCCGATTCTTGCTGGACATGACCGGTATTTCTTTAAAGGATATGCAGGACGGTGAAATTGAGAGCACGCTTGATCACATTGACGAGCTCGTCGTCTTGCGAAACGACATCGCCCATGGCGTTGCCAATCTTGAATCAATTGAAGACAGCAATATCGTGCGCGAGCGCGCCTCAAAGCTCCATGCTTTTGTTTCAGCAATCAATGACATCTTGAATTGTGAACTAATGAAGCGCAGGTTGGAGCTGGGTCAACTGATAGCTTTCGAAGGGGATATCCACACTTTTGGCGATCACATCGTCGGCCTCTCGTGGCCATCAGGCCGGATTGTGCCAGGCGATATTCTTGTGATGCAACCTTCTGAAAAGGGTGCCGACCTGAGGTATGGCGCAATAGTCTCGATCCAAATTGATAACGCAAACCAAGATGAAGTCTTTGGGCAGGGCGGGCTGATGATTGGTGTTCGAGTTCCCTTTCGGGTAAAGGCAAATGGTCGGTATTACGTATTGCATCTGAAATGAATCGGGTTGTGGCGTGACCTGCCCGCTGGTGGAAGGGAGCTTGCTTCACGGCGACACCAAACGGCTTTATTCAGATTGCTGGTACATGGACAAAACATCGATAGAGAATACGAAATAGTAATTCGCCAGCCAATAGGGCTAAGTAGGCAATTGGCGCTTTGCGAGCGAATTCCGCTGTTCTTCAAAGCATGCCGCAAATGGCTCCAACAGCCGCGCCAGCGTCACCTCCGTACCCTGCTTGCCGTCCAGGATCGCCTCGACGATGTCTGGCGCGAGCAGGGTCAGGCGCAGGACGCGGGTCATGTAGGTGGGGGCGATGCCCTCGCGCTCGGCCAATTCGGCGATTGTCACGAACTCGCCCGACTCCAACAGGCGCTTCCATCGGAAAGCGCGGGCCAGCGCCTTGACGAGGGTGCTGTCTGTCCGGCGCGGCTGGGCG
>Ga0100398_1004744_pt1 | contig 10997 bp, 9 predicted proteins | sample CryGeymeta201522_FD_81568 | JGI IMG/M metagenome (GOLD analysis project Ga0100398, IMG submission 81568) | Groundwater microbial communities from Crystal Geyser aquifers in Utah, USA - Crystal Geyser metaG 2015-22 | ecosystem: Environmental > Aquatic > Deep subsurface > Groundwater | place: USA... | reverse complement strand
CGATCAGGTCGATCGTGTTCTGCCCGATGGAGCCTGTGGCCCCGAAAATGCTGACACGCTTGCGCGCCATCTCACCCCCCCCCGACCGCGCCGAGGATCAGGAAGGCCAGACCCGCCAGCCCGAACGCCCCCATCATCCCGTCGAAGCGGTCCAGCACGCCGCCATGACCCGGCAACAGGTTGGAGCTGTCCTTGACCCCCGCCCGCCGCTTCAGCGCCGATTCCGCGATGTCCGACATCTGCGCCGCGAAAGACACGAGCACCAGGAACGCCACGCCCGCCGCCGCCAAGCCAGCCCCCGCGCCAGCCCACCAGACCGCCACCACGGCAATGGCCGCCGAACACAGCCACCCGCCGGCCGCGCCCGCCCATGTCTTGTTGGGGCTCAGGCTGGGCCAGAATTTCGGCCCGCCGATCAGCTTGCCGAAGAAATACCCCGCCACATCGGTGGCGATCACGGTGGCCACGACCAGCCACATCGCGAAGGGCACCGACTGGTGCAGATAGAAGAACAGGAAGGTCGAGGCCGGGATCATCGCGCCGAAAACAGCCTCCAGCCGCGACCGGCGGACCACCGCGACGACCAGCACCATCGCCACCGCCAGCACCCCCAGCGCCATCGCGGACGGCGTCAGCGCCAGCACCAGGCGCGGGTCCGCCGCGCCCGGCGGCGCCGCGACCGGGCTGGCCATGCGGTCCTCCAGCACCAGCGCCAGCACCAGCAACGCGGCGGTGGCGGCGGTGGACCCGCGCGCAAGCCGCCTCGGCAAGCGGATGATCAGGCGAAAATATTCCCACAGCATCGCCGTGCCCAGCAGCGACAGCAGCAGCGCCAGCACCAGCCCGCCCAGCCACAGGCCCAGCGCCGCCACCCCCAGCAAGACCAGCGCCGAGACGATGCGCGGCACCAGATCGGCGAATTTCGGTCCCTGTGTCGCCCCCCCGGCCATCGGCCTCAGACCGTCACCGCGCCGAAACGACGATCGCGCACGCCGAAACGATCCACCACTTCCGCGAAGATCGCGGGCGTGAAATCGGGCCAGAGGGTGTCAATGAATTCATACTCGGAATAGGCTGATTGCCAGAGCAGGAAGTTGGAGATCCGCGCCTCGCCGCTGGTCCGGATCACCAGGTCGGGATCGGGCAGCACGTAGGTATCGAGGTATCTCGGGAACGTCTCGTCGCAGACATCGCGCGGGTCCAGCTTGCCCATCTTCACGTCATAAGCCAGCCGCCGCGCGGCGCGCGCCACCTCGTCCCGGCCGCCGTAGTTCAGCGCGATGGTCAGGTGCACCTTGTCATTGCCCGCCGTCAGCAGTTCCAACCCGTCCATCAGATCGACCAGCGCAGGCTCCAGCCGCACGCGATCCCCGATGAAGCGCACGCGGACGCCTTCTTCCAGAAGATCCTTCGCCTCGCGCCGGATATAGCGCTTGAACAGCTTCATCAGCCCCGCCACCTCGGCCTGGGTGCGCTTCCAGTTTTCGGTCGAGAAGGCGAAGATGGTCAGGTATTTCACGCCCAGACCGGGGCAGGCGCGCACGATCTCGCGCACCCGCTTGGCCCCCGCATGGTGGCCCACAAGGCGCGGCCGGTGGCGCATCTGCGCCCAGCGGCCATTGCCATCCATGATGATCGCCACATGGTTCGGCGCTGTTGCGAAACTGCTGGTCTTGGACATTTCGTGCGTCCTTTCGGGGAGCATCCGGAAACATGCAGGTGAAACGGGAAGACGTCCGGGGCGCGGCGTTTTTCAGGCCCTTCCGGGGCACATGGCCGGTCGGCGCGCCCCCCGCGCGCAGACCAACGCCATCCGTGACCGGGCCGGTCGTGCCGCTCAAACCTGCATGATTTCCGCCTGTTTGGTTTCCAACTGTTCGTCCACACGCTTGATGAAGGTATCGGTCAGCTCCTGCACGGCGCTTTCCCAGAACTTCTTGTCGTCCTCCGACGTGTCGGCCTTCTTGATCCGGTCCATGCCGTCCCGGCGCACATTGCGAACCGCGACGCGGGCATTCTCGGCATAGGTGCCGGCCACCTTGGTCAACTGGGTGCGGCGTTCCTCGTTCAACTCGGGGATCGGCAGCATGATGATGGTGCCGTTGAGCTGCGGGTTTATGCCCAGCCCACTGTCGCGGATCGCCTTTTCCACCTTGCTGACCAGCGCCTTGTCCCAGACGTTGATCGTGACCATGCGCGGCTCGGGGACGTTCACGGTGCCGACCTGGTTGATCGGCGTCGGCGCGCCGTAGGCATCCACCATCACCGGCTCCAGCATGGCGGCCGAGGCCCGCCCGGTGCGCAGCGACGCGAATTCGGTGCGCAGCGACGCGATCGCCCCCTCCATCCGCCGCTCCAGATCATCGGTATCGAGCATGAATTCGTCTGACATCGCGTCTCGCCTCGTTGTGCCTGTCTCGCCGTCCCGGGGCGGCGTTGCGGTATCCATACAGAAGCGCCAGCCGCCCGACAACTGCTTGCCCGGCCCCCGCCGGGGCCGGCGGCAATGGCCCCGGCCTCAGACCGCCGGTCCCCGCGCCGCCCGTTGCGCGATCCGCAGGCACAGGTCCGTCGCCTGCGCCATGTCCTGCACCGAGATCCATTCCAGCGGCCCGTGCACGTTCTGCATGCCGGTGAACAGGTTCGGACAGGGCACGCCCATCTCCGTCAGGCGCGAGCCGTCGGTGCCGCCCCGGATCGGTGTCGCGCGCTCGGGAATGCCCAGATCGGCCAGCGCCGCGCGGGCCAGCTCCACCGGGGTCATGTCGTCCTCCAGCCAGTAGCGCATGTTGCGGTATTGCGGCGTGATCGTGCAGGTGACCTGCGCGCGCGGCTCGGTCGCGGCGATGGTGGCGCAGACCTGCCGCAGCAGCGCGCCCTTGGCTTCCAGCCCCGCCATCTCGAAATCGCGCAGGATGAAGCGGGCCACCATCTGCTCCGCGTTGCCCTTCATGTCGACCGCGTGGATGAAGCCCTGCGTGCCCTGCGTCGTTTCGGGCGTCATGGTGACCTGCGGCAGCGTGTCCACGATCTTCGCGGCCAGGTGGATCGCGTTCACCAGCTTGTCCTTGGCGGTGCCGGGATGGATCGAGACGCCCGTGACCGTCACCACCGCAAAGTCGGCCGAGAAGGTCTCGTGGGTCAATTCGCCCACCTCCCCGCCATCGAAGGTATAGGCGAACGCCACGCCCAGATCGGCCGGCAGGCGCGCATCCACGCCGCGCCCGATTTCCTCGTCGGGGGTGAAGGCCACGCGGATCGTGGGCCGCGCGATCTGCGGGTTCTCCAGCAGGTGCCGCATCGCCGTCATGATGATGGCGATCCCCGCCTTGTCATCGGCCCCCAGAAGCGTCCGCCCCGAGGCGGTGACGATGTCGTGCCCGAGCTTCCCGGCCAGATAGGGAAACGCCTCGGGCGTCAGCACCAGATCGGGATTGTCGGGAAAGGTGATCGCACCGCCATTATAGCCCTCCAGCACGCGCGGCCTCACGCCCGTCGCGTTGAATTGCGGCGCGGTATCGACATGGGCCAGAAAGCCGATCACCGGCCCGTCCACGGTGCCGGGAATGGTGGCGATCACGGTGCCGTAGTCCGTTTTCGTCACATCGGCCGCGCCGATCGCGGCCAACTCCTCGGCCATCAGGTCCAGCATCGCGTGCTGGCACGCCGTGGAGGGCGCGCCGGGGCTGTCGATGTCGGATTGGCTGTCGATGGCGCAATAGCGCACGAGGCGCTCTTTCAACTCCGTGGTGAACGGGGACATGACCTGAAACCTCCTGTGTCGCGCGGCGCATCCATGCGCCCCGCCCGTGCCTAGTCCGTGACCTTGGTAAAGGTTCCCCGCCCCGCAAGGATCGACCGGAACCCGCCCGGCGCATCGAGCGAAAAGACGATGATCGGCAGGTCGTTCTCCCGCGCCAGCGCGATGGCGCTGGCATCCATCACCCCCAGATGCTGCGCCAGCACCTCGTCATAGGTCACCGTCTCGTAGCGCTTGGCATCCGCATGCGTGGCCGGGTCGCGGTCGTAGACGCCGTCCACCTTGGTGCCCTTGAAGATCGCCTCGCAATCCATCTCGGAGGCGCGCAGGGTGGCGGCGGTATCGGTGGTGAAATAGGGGTTGCCCGTGCCCGCCGCGAAAACGACGACGCGCTTCTTCTCCAGATGCCGGATCGCGCGGCGGCGGATATAGGGCTCCGCCACCTCGTTCATGGTGATGGCGCTGATGACCCGCGTGAACACGCCCAGGCTCTCCAGCGCGCTCTGCATCGCCAGCGCGTTCATCACCGTGGCCAGCATGCCCATGTAATCGGCCGTCGTGCGCTCCATCCCCTGCGCGCTGCCCTGCAGGCCCCGGAAGATGTTGCCGCCGCCGATCACGAGGCAGATCTCCACGCCCAGATCGTGCACCGACTTGATCTCGGCCGCGATCCGCTCGACCGTGGGCGGATGCAGCCCGAAGCCCTGGTCGCCCATCAACGCCTCGCCGGAAATCTTCAACATCACCCGGCGGTATTTCACCTCGGGCAGGGTCTTGGCGGGATCGGGCCGGGCGGGCGCTTCGGGGGGCGTGGACATGGGCGGCGGAACCTCGTTTGCTCTCGGGGCGCACCATGGTCTAAATGCGCCGCCGGTTCAACGCCCCATGGCAGCGCGGGACGGACACGCGCAGAGAACTTGAAGAACGATCCATAATACATTGATAGATATAGAAACCATCCCGAAGGACCGCCCCGTCCTGATCGCCGGGCCCACCGCGTCCGGCAAGACCGCGCTGGCCATCGCCATCGCGCGGGCGCAAGCGCGCGCCGTGGTCAATGCCGACGCGTTGCAGGTCTATGACGGATGGCGCGTGCTGACCGCGCGCCCCACGCCGGACGAAACCGCCGCCGCCGCCCATCACCTCTTCGGCCATGTCCCGTTCGAGGAGACCTATTCCACCGGCCGCTGGCTGCGCGACACGGCCCCCCTGCTTGCCGCGAACCCCGTCATCGTCGGCGGCACCGGGCTCTATTTCCGCGCCCTGACCGAGGGGCTGGCCGACATCCCGCAAACCCCGCCCGCGATCCGGGCCCGCGCCGATGCCCTGCCCTTCGACCGCCTGCTGGCCGAACTCGACGCCGCCGACCCGGTCCTCGCCCGGCGCATCGACCGCCGGAACCGCGCCCGCATCCAGCGCGGCTGGGAGGTGCTTGCCGCCACCGGCCGCCCGCTGTCGGACTGGCAGGCCGACACGCCGCCGCCGCTGCTGCCGCTGTCGCGCGCCACCGCGCTGCTGCTCGTCGCCGACCGCGACTGGCTCAATGCCCGCATCGCCGCGCGCTTCGACCAGATGCTCGCGACCGGCGCGCTGGAGGAGGCACGCACCAACCTGCCGCGCTGGCCCGGCGCGGGCGGCGCGCGCAGCGCCATCGGCGCGGCGGAGCTGATCGCGCATCTGCAAGGCCACATGACCCTCGACGCGGCACGCGACGCCACCATCACCGCCTCGCGCCAATACGCCAAGCGCCAACGCAGCTGGTTCCGCTCCAACATGGGCGACTGGACACCCCTCCGCCTGCCATGACGCCGCGCGCGCGCTCCCCGCAGCCGCCTTTCATCTTGGCAGAAAAAGTCAAACTCTCGCCCCTGCCCCCGCGCCGCGCCGCCGCCGCTTTGCGCTTGCGCCGCCGCGCATCCCGGCTAGGCTGACGGCCATGTTCGAAAACTCCCATCGCCCCCTTGTCCACGCCGTCTCCTCGCTCGGGAAACTGCGCATGCAGGGCGCGTGGCGGGTCGAGGATCTGCATTCGTCCCCGCGCAACCGGCTCTACTGGATCACCCGTGGCCAGGGCCGCGTGATGGTGAATTGCGTCACCCGGGGCTATGGGCCCAACACCGCCGTCTTCGTGCCCGCCCGGGTGCCGATGGCGCTGGAACTGGCGGCGCAGACGCAGGGCCTGCAACTGGCGCTGCCGCAGGATGCCAGCCTGCACCTGCCCGACCATCCGTTCCACCTGCGGGTCTCCAACATCGAAAGCCAGGCCGCGATCACCTCCCATATCGAGAAGATCGAAGGCGAACTGGCCGCCCGCGCCCCCGCGATGACCAGGGCGCTGACGGCCTATTCCCTGCTGGTCTCGGCCTGGATGGCGCGCGAACTTGCCCGGCAGGAAGACACCAGACCGCGCGAGCGTCCGCACCGGCTCGCCGAATTGTTCGCCGAGCGGATGGAGGCGCAATTCCGCACCGGCAAGGGCGTGGCGGACTATGCCGCGCAATTGCAGATCACGCCGACCCATCTCAGCCGGGTCTGCCGCGATGCGTCCGGGCGGCCCGCGCTGGCGCTGCTGAACGAACGCATCATGCACGAGGCCCGCCGCCTGCTGCTGGAAACCGACCTGCCCGCGCGCGAGGTGGCCGAACAACTCGGGTTCTCCTCCGCCGCCTATTTCACCCGCGCCTTCAGCCAGGCGACAGGACGCACGCCCTCGGCCTTCCGAAAACCCGCCCTGCGGGCCTGAAATTTACCTTGTTTCGGCGTCGTCAGCCGGGTCGGGGAAGGCTGGTGACGAATGCACGGTTGCATCCGGGGGCGATGTCGGTTTTGTTGGCAACAGATGTCGCAAATGGACAAATGGCGACGCTTCTGGTCATTGACGGCTTTCCGCAATCGGGTTGCTAATGAACCAAGCGTCCGCCGTTCGACCCGCTCCGCCGCGGAACCGGGCTCGCGCAGACAAGGGCGACATGACCAGAACAAACAGACGTCACAGGGAGACGACACCTATGCAAGACCTCACCCATACGGCCCCGGCCGGGGGCCTCAAGACCCATCCGGTCGCACAGATGTATGCCGCCGAGCACAAGGCGGGCCACATGGACCGCCGCGAATTCCTCGTGCGGTCCACCGCACTTGGCCTCAGCGCCGCGGCGGCCTATGCGCTGATCGGTGCCAACCCCGCGTTGGCCGATGGGCACCGCGCCGTGCCCGCCCAGGGCGGCACGATGCGCATCCAGACCCGCGTCTATGCCGGCAAGGACCCGCGCGTCTATGACTGGTCCGAGCTTGGCAACCTGACCCGCGGCATCGTGGAATACCTGGTGCAATACAACCCCGACGGCTCGTTCGAGGGCGTGCTGCTGGACAGCTGGGAAGCCAACGACGACGCCACCGTCTACACGCTCAACCTGCGCCAGGGCGTCACCTGGAACAACGGCGATGCCTTCACGGCGGAAGACGTTGCGGCGAATTTCGTCGGCTGGTGCGACACTTCGGTCGAAGCGAACTCCATGCCCGCCCGGATGGGCGCGCTGGTCGATCCCGATACCGGCCAGGCCCGCGACGGCGCCATCGAGGTGGTGGACGCGCATACCGTGCGGGTCAACTTCCCCGCACCCGATATCGCGCTGATCCCCGGCCTCGCCGATTACCCGGCGGCGGTGCAGCATCGCAACCGTATCGGTGAAGACCCGCTCCAGCACGGCGTCGGCACCGGTGCCTACATGCTCGAAAGCATCGACGTGGGCGTCTCGGCGGTTCTGGTGCGCAACCCGGATCACACCTACTGGCGCGACACCTACCTGGACCGGATCGAGATCCTCGATGTCGGCGAGGATCCCGCCTCGTGGTTCGCCAGCGCCGAGGCCGACGAATTCGACATGACCTACCAGACCACCGGCGATTTCGTCGACCTGTTCGACGCCATCGGCTGGGAACGTTCGGAAGTCGTGACCGCATCCACCTACGTGATGCGCATGAACCAGAACAATGCGCCCTACGACGACGTGCGGGTGCGGCAGGCGGTGAACATGGCGGTCGACCGGCAGGTGATGCTCGATCTCGGCTATGCCGGGCTGGGCACGCTGGCGGAAAACCACCATGTCTGCCCGATCCACCCCGAATATGCGGAACTGCCCGAGCCCGTCTTCGATCCGGCGGCGGCCTATGCCCTGCTTGAGGACGCCGGCCAGACCGATCACGTGTTCGAGATCACGTCGCTCGATGACGGGTTCGAACGCAACACGGCCGATGCCATGGCCGCGATGCTGCGGGACGCGGGCTTCAACGTGAACCGCGTCGTGATCCCGGGTGCGACCTACTGGAACGACTGGACCTCCTATCCGTTCAGCGGCACCACCTGGAACCACCGCGAGTTGGGGGTGCAGATCCTCAACCTCGCCTATCGCACCGGCGTGGCGTGGAACGAGGCGGCCTATTCCAACCCCGACTTCGACGCGCTTCTGGACCAGGCCAACGGCATCCAGGACGCCGATGAACGCCGGGTGGTGATGGCGCAGATCCAGCAGATCATGCAGGATGACGCGGTGATCAACCAGACCTACTGGCGCTCGCTTTTCCGGCACTATCGCCCCGGCGTGGTGAATGCGGAAATGCATCCGAAGTTCGAGATCAACGTGCATTACCTCGGCTTCGCGGCCTGAGGCCGACAGACGACCGGTCCGGCGTTCCGCCATTCGGGGCGCCGGACCTCTTCATGACGTGAATGACACGATCCAGATCGGCCCAACCGCCCCTCGAAGGTGCGGACCGCCGACACCGGGCGCAGATGCGCTTCGGGCAACGCGCCCGCAGTGCCGATCGCCCGGCCAGAACAACAGGGGATAGACCAATGGCAGCCTTCATCCTGCGCCGCGTCGGCGTGATGATCCTTACGGCCTTTTTCCTGACGCTCATCGTGTTCTTCCTCACGAACCTGTTTCCCAACCTCGAGAAACTCGCCAAGACGCAAGGCAACGCGCGCATGTCCGATGCGGATGTGGTCAGCTGGCTCGACAATAACGGCTATGGCGGCCCGATGCTGCTGCGCTACGGCGAATGGCTTGGCGTGGTGCCCGGCTGGACCCGCGTGGACGAGACCACCGGCGCGATCACCGGGCGCTGCATCGATTTCGGCATGGACCCGGCAGATGCGCCCCGCTTCTGCGGCGTGCTGCAAGGCGATCTGGGCCATTCCACCGTCTCCAACGAACCGGTCAGCGACGTGATCGGCCGCAGGCTGGCGCTGACCGGCATCCTGATGGGCCTGGCCTTCGGGCTGATGGTGCCGCTGGCGCTCGTCGTGGGCGTCCTGGCGGGCATGCGCGAGGGCTCGCGCCTCGACCGGGGGCTCTCGACGCTGTCCATCGCCTCCACGGCGACGCCGGAATATGTCTCGGGCGTGATCCTGATCGCGCTGTTCGCCTCCACCGCGGTGGGCGTCTCCAGCACGCTGACCGAATGGGGCTGGCTGGGCGGCGATGGCTGGCTCGGCGACCGGCGCACGCTGTTTCTCGGCTCCGCGCGCTCGGCCATGAACGGCATCACCTTCTGGAACTTCGCCCTGCCCGTCGCGACCATCGCGCTCTACGGCATGGGCTACATCGCGCGGATGACGCGCGCCTCCATGGCCGAGGTGATGACGGCGCAATACATCCGCACCGCGCGGCTCAAGGGCGTCAGCTTCCGCAACATCGTGCTCCGCCACGCGCTGCGCAACGCCCTGATCGCGCCCTTCACCGTCATCATGCTGCAATTCCCGTGGCTGCTGACGGGGGTGGTCATCGTCGAATCGATGTTCAGCTACAACGGCTTCGGCTGGACCATGGTGCAGGCCGCCTCCAACAACGATATCGAGATGCTGCTGGCCTGTTCCGTCGTGGCCGTCTTCGTCGTTCTGGTGACGCAGCTGATCTCGGATATCGGCTATGTCTTCCTCAACCCCCGCATCCGGATCGCCTAGGAGCACGCCCATGGAACCCCTCACCTGGACCGGCGCGTTCGGAACCGTCCTCAACCCGCTCATGATGCTGGCGCTGGCGGTGTTCTTCGCCGCCTTCCTCGCCAATTTCGTGATGACCCTCGCGGGTGTCCGCGCCGGGCAACTGGAGATCAACGACGACGGCACCATGGGCCTGACCCGGACGCCGGTGGACCTTGCCCTTTCGGTGATGAAATACGCCGTCCTGATTTTCGTGCTGTGCTGCGTCGGCTTCATCGTCGGCGGACTGGTGCTGCCCACGTTCGAACAGAAAGGCATCCTCGGCGGCATGGCGCTGCGCCTGCTGCCGGTCTGGATCGGGCTGGTCGCGACCTTCGCGCTTTCCATCACCTTCAAGCGCAAACTGGGCCTTTACGGCAAACTCTTCGACAGCCCGATCGGGATGATCGGCTTCGCGCTGGTGATGTTCTGGATCTTCGCCGCGATCTTCGCCGAACGGATCGCGACCCATGGCGCGCTGGAGCTGATCTCGGCGATGCGCCACGCCTTGCCGGGCACGCCGATCCCAGCATCGGATGACGGCGATTTCGCCTACTACTTCCTTGGCGGCGACAACCTCGGGCGGGACGTGTTCAGCCGGGTGTTCTTCGGCGCGGCCTCGGTGCTGCGCATCGCGCCGCTGGCGACGCTCTTCGCCTTCATGGTCGGCATCACGCTGGGGCTGCCGGCGGGCTATATCGGCGGCCGCCTCGATACCGTGCTGACCTTCATCGCCAACCTCGTGCTGGCCTTCCCGGTGATCTTGCTGTTCTACCTGCTGGTCACGCCCGAAATCGTCACCGCCGGCATCCCGCATTACATGTCGATGGTGCTGTTCCTGTTCCCGATCATCTTCCTCGTGATCCTGTTCAACTCCCGCTTCCACACCCAGCCGATGACGCGCAACATCCTCGTGGGCGTGTCGCTGGTGCTGGGGCTGCTGGCGTATTTCTCGCTGATCTCCGACCGGGGCGCCACCGCGTCACCGATCCGCTTCTGGCCCGAGGCGCTGGACCTGTTCGACATCCCCGGCAACCTGCTGATCGTCTTCGTGTCGGTGGTGTTCGTGAACTCCCCCACCGTCTTTCGCATCGTGCGCGGCATCACGCTGGATGTGAAAACCCGCGACTACGTGGCGGCGGCTCAGACGCGCGGGGAAGGTCCGTGGTATATCATGCTGTGGGAAATCCTGCCCAATGCGCGCGGACCGCTGATCGTCGATTTCTGCCTGCGCATCGGCTACACCACCATCCTGCT